>TBL_comb47_HYPODRAFT_10007264_pt1 | contig 11702 bp, 15 predicted proteins | sample TroBogypolimnion_40_FD_10682 | JGI IMG/M metagenome (IMG submission 10682) | reverse complement strand
CACAAGAATTTTATGGTTGTGAAGTATATGATATTTTAAATAAAAATGATAGTCTTTCAGGAATTCGAAAGAAAAATACAGAAATAATAAAAATAGATACTGAAGATATTGATAATTTATTTGAAATAATAAAAGAAGAAGAAAAATATGTTTATAAAATTATTCGTATTAATAAACAACGTTATTTAGGATCTAGTAATGAATTTAAAGTTGGTGATTTAATATATTTAGATTATGGAATGGTTTCCTTTTATACAAAAACAATACATGGCAAAATAGATAAAATTTCAGTTTTTCCAACAGAAATTATTGAAAAAGAAAAAATATTATTATATAATTCTCTTATTGAAATAAAATGAGAGGATTATTAGATTTAATGAATGATAATTATACAGAAAATAAAAATTATGAAAAATATAAATCATATTTTGATTTATATTTTTCAAAATTATATTCTAAAATATGTTCTTCTTTTCCAATATTAAATTTTACAAAAAAATTATAATTATACTGATGTAAAAAATAAATATCACCACTATAATAAGTATAATTTTTATTTGGTTCTAATTCTATAAGATGATTAATATCATTTGGTTCATCACCATAATATATACTGCGTAAAAATGAACATGTAATAGTTAAATGTGAAACTAATTTCATTATTATAATATAATTTTTAGTTTTTATATATAAATTTAATTATACAAAATTGGGAGGATGATAAATATGAATTGTTACAAACTAAATATATATAATAATTTACTGGGGTTTATATCTCTCAATTAATACCAAAAGTCATTTTCATATGAACAATATTCTTCAGTTATACCATTATACCAAATATTAATTGCAATATGATCATTATTATTACTTGTAAAACCTTCTATATAATTAGTAAGACCAATATATTTATCATCATTTGTTTCACATAAAATACAACCTATTGGTGCATCACCTGGAAATCCATGCAATAAAATATATTTATTTTCATTTACTATAAGTGTAATTTCTTTATAATTACAAGCATTATTTGTTTCAATTTCATTTTTTTCAATATCAAAATCTTCACAATCCAAACATAAATATTCTAATATTTTATCATACTGTTCTATTTTATTCATATTAAGTATTTTATGTTCAATTACCTTCACTAAATTCATATCATGTGCATCTAAAGCGATATTTTTTACTGAATTAATTTCAGTTTGTTGTAAAACAACTATTATTTTTTTTAAATTATTAATTTCAATAATTAAATCTGTATTTTCCATTATAATTATTTATATAATATACTTTGTTTTTATGTATAAATTATATAATATACTTTATTTTTATATATAAATTATATAATATACTTTATTTTTATATATAAATTATATATAAATTATATATAAATTATTTTTAAATATTTTATTAAACGAATATTCATATGATGGTATTAAATTATTTTAGTGAGTTTTGTCCCATTTTAAATATTCAATGGTGTAAACAATATAAAAATATATTTTATAATTATTTTATATTATGTTTGACGAATTACAATATCAAATTAAAAATGATTTATATGAAATGTATCCAGAAACATATGAACCTGTTTATAGAATAAAAGAAAAACTAAATGTATTATGTGGGGCTGATTATAACACACAAGTTTTTTCTTTTGAAAAAATAGGGAATGAAAACCAAATCGTTACTTGTATGGATAATTCTTTTATAGGATTTTGTAAAGATATTTTGTTAAATCCATATTTTGATTATTTTTTATATTTTACAAAATCTGGTATTGAAGAAATCACTTTTGAAAATATATGGAAAACAATAAATTGTTATAATCATTGTAAGGATATGAAACAAAATCCATTTCAATGGATAAATCACAAAAATTTCATAGAATTTAAAAATTTGAAATGCATTAATAGTAATAATACAACTAACGATTGTTGTCATCACTATCCAATACCTTCTTTTATAAACAAAAACGATTTTATACAGGGAATAAAAATGGGAAATAGTAATTGTTTTAACTTTATTATTGAATTCAAAGAAGTTTTTTGTGTAATTCAATGTATTGGAAGTTAAAATAATCCAACTAAAAAATAAAATTGAAATATAAAGATTTAATATTATATTAACTTATAATAATAAATCAAAAAAAGACAACACATTGTTTGGATTATATGATAAAGCAGCCCAATTAATTTTTAAAGGATTTTCTTTTAATAACGCTATCGCTTCTGCATTTGAGTGTAATGATAACCCATCCCAATTTAGTTTATCTTTGTCAATCCAATCCAGTAAACACATCGGTAATTCTAGGTTCATATTTTATTTTCTTTAAGTAGTTATCATTTATTATTTGATAAGAATTCATTTCAATTTTTTATAAATAAAAATATAATAAATTATAAGAATGTTTTTATTCATTGTCATCGTCAATGCCTCCATTGTGTCCCCAACTACTGAACTTGCGTAAATTATGCGGATGGAACCGTTCCTTCATTAAATCTTCCTTAAAAAGTAACATATTTTTTCGCATCTTCTCATAATCATATGTAAAGATACTAGGATTATATGACAAATGAGTCCAATATATTTCATCTTGATTTTCTTTTAATAATTGTATAGCTTCTGCGTTTGGGTTTTGTGACAAACAATACCAAATTATTTTATCTGGATTTTCTTTTAATAATTGTATAGCTTCTGCCTTTGGATTAGATGACAACCAATACCAATTAATTTTATCTGGATTTTCTTGTAATAACGCCATCGCTTCTGCATTTGGATTCAATGACAAACAATCCCAATATATTTTATCTAGATTTTTTCTTAATAACGCGATAGCATTTGGATTAGATGACAACCAATACCAATTAATTTTATCTGGATTTTCTCTTAATAAATCAATTGCGTTTGGATTAGCTGACAAACAATCCCAAATAATTTTATCTGGATTTTCTCTTAATAATTGAATATCGTTTGGATTTCTGGACAAATAATACCAATCTATTTTATCTGGATTTTCTCTTAATAACGCTATCGCTTCTGCATTGGGATTTAATGACAAAGCAACCCAATTTATTTTATTTGGATTTTCTCTTAATAAATCAATTGCGTTTGGATTTCGTGACAAATTATACCAATTTATTTTATTAGGATTTTCTTTTAATAATTCAATCGCATTTGGATTTTCGGACAAATTAGTCCAATTTATTTTATCTAAATTTTTTCTTAATAATTTAATCGCGTTTGAATTATATGACAAATAATTCCAACTTAATTTATCTTTGTCAATCCAATCCAGTAAGCACATCGGTAATTCTAGGTTCTCCATTGCTATAATAATATTATGTATTTATTATTTAGAGAGAATTTGATTTCAATTTTTTATAAATAAAAAAATAATAAATTATAAGAATGTTTTTATTCGTCATCATCGTCGTCAATCCCTCCATTGTGTCCCCAACTACTAAACTTGCGTAAATTACGAGGATGGAACCGTTCCTTCATTAAATCTTCCTTAAATAATAAGCAGTTCTCGCGCATCTTTTCATAATCATATGTAAATATATTTGGATTTTTGGAAAACAGAGTCCAATTTATTTTATCTGGATTTTCTCTTAATAAATCAATCGCTTTTGGATTATTTGACAAATTCAACCAATATATTTTATCTGGATTTTCTCTTAATAACGCTATAGCTTCTGCGTTTGGATTGAATGACAAATTAAACCAATCAATTTTATCTGGATTTTCTCTTAATAACGTTATAGCTTCTGTACACGGATTATATGAAAACCAATTCCAATATATTTTATCTGGATTTTTTCTTAATAACGCGATAGCATTTGGATTAAATGACAAAGCATACCAATTAATTTTATCAATATGTTCTCTTAATAATTCAATCGCTTTTGAATTAGATGATATACAATCCCAATTTATTTTATCTGGATTTTCTTTTAATAACGCTATCGCTTCTGCACACGAATTTGTTGACAAATAATACCAATTAATTTTATCTGGATTTTCTCTTAATAACGCAATAGCTTCTGCGTTTGAATTAGATGACAAATATTGCCAATATATTTTATCAGGATTTTGTATTAATAACGCTATCGCTTTTGCATTGGGATTTAATGACAACTGTGTCCAATTTATTTGCAAAGGATTTTGTATTAATAACGCTATCGCTTCTGCATTTGGATTTTTAGACAAATTATTCCAATCAATTTGCAAAGGCGATTCTTTTAATAACGCTATCGCTTCTGCATTTGGATTTTTGGACAAATTAGTCCAATTTATTTTATCTGTGTTTTCTCTTAATAATTTAATCGCGTTTGGATTTTGAGACAAATTAGCCCAATTTAGTTTATCTTTATCAATCCAATCCAGTAAGCACATAGGTAATTCTGTATTCATTGTTATAAGGGTTTAATTATGTAATTATAATTTATAATTATTCATTTCAATTTTTTATAAATAAAAAAATAAATAATTTAATACATGTATTTATTCGTCATCTTCTTCGTCATCGTCATCGTCAATGCCCCCATTGTGTCCCCAACTACTAAACTTGCGTAAATTACGCGGATGGAACCGTTCCTTCATTAAATCTTCCTTAAATAATAAGCAGTTCTCGCGCATTTTCTCATAATCATAGGTAAATATGTTTGGATTTTTGGACAAACGAATCCAATTTATTTTATCTGGATGTTCTTTAAACAAATCAATAGCATTTGGATTTGTTGACAAATTAGTCCAATTTATTTTATCTGGATTTTCTCTTAATAATTGAATAGCGTTTGGATTAGATGACAAAGCAACCCAATTTATTTTATCTGGGTTTTCTCTTAATAACGCTATCGCTTCTGCATTTGGATTATATGACAAATTAGTCCAATTTATTTTATCTGGATTTTCTCTTAATAACGCTATCGCTTCTGCATTTAAATTTGCGGACAAATGATTCCAATTTATGGTAAATGACAAATTAGGCCAATGTATTTTATCTGGGTTTGTGTTTAATAACGCTATAGCTTCTGCATTTGGCTTTTTGGACAAAGCATTCCAATGTATTTTATCTGGATTTGCTCTTAATAATTGTATAGTTTTTGGATTTTGTGACAAATAAACCCAATCTAGTTTATCTTTATCAATCCAATCCAGTAAGCACATAGGTAATTCTAGATTATTCATTTTCCTTAAGCTCTTTTAATATATTATTTAAAGAAAAATTCAATTCAATTTTTTTTTAATCAATCCAATCCAGTAAGCACATAGGTAATTCTAGGTTATTCATTTTCTTTAAGTTCTTTTAATATATTATTTAAAGAGAATTTCAATTTTTTTTTTCGTCTTTAAGTTAAAAATTAAATACTATATATTTTAACTTAAAGAAAATTACCCGCTACTCTTTAATTTTTGGAGCTATAAAAAATACTACTTTACTATCATCTCCTAAATCATATTTAAGTGACATAGGATATTCCCCACTTAAAGACACATTTATGGTCGCACCCAATTTCGACGAACAACACATTTTACAAAGATGACTTAAACTAAATGATATATTTAATTCTTCTCCTTCAGCAATAGCATATTCATTTAAATCATCCGTCGGAATATTTACTTTCAGTTTTGTTGAATCGCCACTAGCATTTAATTCAATTTTGTCTTCATTACAAATTATATTTAGATCTTGGCCAAATGTATTAAGTTCAGATAATACATCAACCCATTTTTTAGATTCAATAATTAAATCTACATCATATTCCACCTCAGGAATTCCTAAACTTTCTTCTTCAACTTCTATTAAATTAAGTTCAAAAAAATGATCAAATGTGCCTTTTTTTTCTTTATCTTTTTCTGATACTTTAGCTTTTTCTTTATCATTCAAAAAATTTACATATATTTTATCAGGATCTACTTCGTCTTCAAATTTTAATTCAATAATATCGTGTTTTAGAGCATAATTCATTAAAATAGCGAAATGATTTGAATCAACGGATAATTTTTTATCATCGTCACAATCATAAGTTGAAAACCATTTACTTTTTATTTCAATATCAGCAAGACAAATGTGCGATTTATCCATTGACTGAATATATAATCTATTTGTTTCGAAATGCATATTAATATAAGAACTCCAATTTTTAAGAAGCTGGAAAATAGATACAAATACTTCTTGTTTTGATTTATTATTTATTGTTAAACGCATTAATATATTATTTGTATTAATGTGTTTAATATCTTTTCATTTTATACTTTTTATACTTTTAAGAAAAGTATAGCAAAATTATAGAAAAATTATAGAAAAATTATAGAAAAATTATAGCAAAATTATAGCAAAATTATAGCAAAATTATAGCAAAATTATAGCAAAATTATAGCAAAATTATAGCAAAATTATAGCAAAATTATAGCAAAATTATAGCAAAATTATAGCAAAATTATAGCAAAAGTATAAAATTTATAGATTTTTTTGCTATACTTTTCTTAAAAGTATAAAAGTATAAAAAAGTATATAATATTTTGCTTTTACTTCGTTATAACTTTTCTTATACTACGTTATAAAAAGTATAAAAGTATATAATATTTTGCTATACTTTTCTTAAAAGTATATTTATAGCTCAGCATTAATTCTCGCTTTCAATTAATTTTTTTAAGTTAGTTCCAACAATTTCTTTTAATCCTGTTCCTACAATTTCTTTTAGTCCTGTAATCAAAGTAGTATCTTGAATTTCATAAAACCCAGATCCGTTTAAAGTATGGCCGTTTATTAAAGCATTTCCTCCTAAATCATTACTGTTTATTAAAGCATTTCCTCCTAAATCATTACTGTTTATTAAAGCATTGCCTTCTAAAAAATTACCGTCTAATAATTGATCAGAAAAATCACCCATGTTTTGAAAGTCAAATCCCATTAATTTTTTACTGTTTTCCATTGTCAAGTTCTGTAAAGCACTTAATAATTCTTTTGTTTCAATTAATTCATTCTTTAAACTGTCAACTTGTGTTTTTATTGTAACTGTAGATCCTTTAGTTTGAATAACCGCTTGTTTTACAGTTTCAAATTGTTGTTTTAATAAGGCAACTTCTGGTCCAGAAACAGTAGATCCAGAACCAGTAGTAGAACGTTTTTCAAGAGATTCTAGTCTACTAACAATTGATTGAATCACATTTTTGTCGATTAAAACCATATTTTCTTGGCCATCAAATGATATTCCTGTTCCTTGTGGGGTTTCATGTTCTAAAGCCATCATTTTAGTTTCAACTGCTCCTAATCTTAAAGTAATTAACGTAATTGCTTGAGCAATAGTCATTTTATTAACACCAGAAATTCCTTCATTTTGTTGCTGCTGCTTTTGTGATTGTTGCATTTGTGGTTGTTGCATTTGTTTCTGTTGTAGTGCTGCTTGCTGACCCGCTAAACGTCCAGTTGGCATATTTGGTCCTGATCCAGGTCTAGCTTGATTAGCAAACAATTGCGCCGAATTAATAGATGGTTGAGGTCCTTTAGTTCCAGGCATACCTCCATCTTGAGGACCTGCTCTTCGTCGTTGGGCTGCTTGTACTGATCGGTTTGCACTCATAATATAATTTATATACAATTTGTTTCTAAATTATTAACGCAATATAATAAAAATTTGTTATTTTCAATAGTATATTTAGAATATTAAACTATATCTAAATTGTTTAATAAATATGTATTTTAATTTCTAAATATACCCTATAGAGTATATGGAAAGTTTAGATGAATTATCAAAAACAAGTCACGGTAAACCAGGATTTTTTAAACATGTATTTAATTTTGATGAACAATCTAAAGCAGAAATGTTGAATATTGTTCAATATGCTGTTTTAGCTCTTATTCCAGTAGTAATATTAAATAAATTAATGCAACGGTTTGTTCCTGAAGCAGACGACGAAAAGGGATCTGTAGAAATAACTGCCGAAGTTTTAGCACAAATTATTGCTATGTTTTTAATAATGTTAATAATTCATAGAATAATAACATTTGTACCACCATATAGTGGAGAAAAATATGTCGATTTTAGCATTACAAATATTATTTTAGCAATGTTAGTTATCATATTAAGTCTCCAAACAAAACTTGGAGAAAAAGTATCCATATTAGTTGAACGACTAATAGAACTTTGGGAGGGTCCCAAAGATACCAAGAAAGGTAAAAAGGGTCAAGGAAGCGTTAAGGTATCGCAACCGATTTCGCAGAACCAATCTACGAGTCAATCCATGGGCTCAACATCTATTAGCTCATTACCTTCTGCTCAAACAACACAACAATCCCCCGATTTTAATCAAATGTATCAACAAAATCCTACTCCTTTAGTTGGCGCTTCTAGCCCTGGAACAGAAAATTTTGATAATGGGGAACCTATGGCAGCTAATGCAGGCGGAATGGGATCGTTTGGTGGGGCATTTGGATGGTAGTTACTACGGGGGAAATCCCCCGTACGCCCCCTTTTATGGGGATAAGTCCCTTTTTATGAGGATAAGTCCTCTTATACGGGGGAAATGCCCCGTACGCCCCCTTATTAATACGGTGATGCCCCTACTAACTCCTCTTTCTCTTCTTCCTCGCATTGATACGCTGGGTTTCTGTTAGGATCAAAACATTTAAAAAAGTAAATAAAATTTGTATATAATTTTGTATATAAATTTACAAATAAATCTCGGAATGTCATAATTGTTATATTAAATAAGCTTTAACATATTTTTTATTTTATATTATTACATAAATGGACATAAATAATTTAATGAATGCCTTAGATAATGAAGAAAATGAAAGCATAATTAATCTTACTACAAAAAAAATCGGTGAGCTTAATCTACACATTTTACAAGAATTACATTTACAAAAACAAACTACTTTAGACTACTTAAAAAAATTAAAGGAATATAGATATATTGATGAAATTAATGATTTAAAACACGGTGCGTTTATTAAATGGATTCCAATATCCGATCCGAGTTATTTGCCATTACATCATTGTGGTATAATTTGTGAAATTAAAATAACAGATGATGGTGTATTAATAACCAGTAAAAACTTTATGCATCGGCACTATACATTTAAAATGGATGAATGTTTAATATTTCAGAAGCTAACAACTCAAGAAAAAATAATTATTAACGCTTTAGACCATTTAGAAAAAACAAAAACAGATGGGATAGAAAATGAGAATTTAGAAAAAGATTTAGAAGATTAAAGAAGGGAATAATCCCCATAAAATATTATATTTATGTATAATATAATGGGATTTCCAGTTCTTCGTACACTAAGAAACCAATCAGGAACATGTGGTTCTAGAACATTAGGGTCTATTTTAGCAGGTGGAGCAGGAGGAGGTGCTGGGTCTACTAGACGTATGTATGGTTGGTATATGAAAAATCACACAACAGATCAATTTTATAAGGCTGTTTTTGATATTAATTATGGACAATTTAACAGTCGCGCGAATTGGTTTCTAAATAATAATTAAAATAGTATAAGGAAAATAATTGTTTACAATTATGAATAAGTAAACAATTATTTGGAACGGCGACTCTTTCTCTTAGAATTCTTTCGTCTAGAAGGCTTTCGTCTAAAAGTCTTTCGTCTAGAAGTCTTTCGTCTAGAAGTCTTTCGTCTTCTTAGACCTCCCATAATATTACATCCAATACCTGTCTCCTCGTTACACATTTGTTTAGAAGTGGATTTAGGATTATCAGTTTCATATTGGTTCATTAACTTATTATAGTCTTCTGTAGCAGCAGTTCTCTTACGTTTATCCACAGAATCTTTTGAAAAATATCCAGGTTCTTGAGCAAATACTTTTTCATCATCATTAGGATTTGATTTATCGAAAATACCAGGAAAAACTTGACCAGTATTTTTTTTTATATTTGAAATTTTAGTCGGATCTAAAAATTTGGCATTTTCAATAGTTTGTTTACCCTTTGCATTAAAAAAAGGAACATAAGGTTTTATTTGTCCTAGTTCATCAGGAGTAAAGTCACCTCCTTTCTTAGAACTAGTTCTAGGTTTAGATCTAGATTTATCCCTTTTATGACGTCTAACAGAATGTCTACGTTTAGCCATTTATATATTACATAACTATTATTTATTTCGTCTAGTTCTATTTTTGTTAGTTTTTCTGAATTTAACAGATTGTTTTTTTACACATTGAAATTGTTCACGAGTATATCCTTTATTATTAAATATGGTTTTAGTACAAATTCCAATAGATTTAGCTTCATTTTGAGGATCAAGCTTCTTAATACATTTACAAAGTTTTTGTGCCATAATTTTTTCTGCTTGTTTTTGTAACAATCTTTTAGATTTTGGTATAGACAATTTATAATATTTTACACCTTTGCACATTTAAAACGCCGACTTCACAAGTTATGAACGACAAAAAAAAAATAAGCAAAAAATGCAAAAATTTGGTTAGTATCCGTCTTGAAACGGATATGAAGTGTAAGAATTTATTGCCCTACAAAATGCATCTGGTCGTTTTCCTGTATTTAATACAGAACTTACTATATTCAGCATATTTTGGACGGCATTCTTATCTCTGTTATGAATTATTTCGCAATTATGCTTAACCGATTGACATCGTAATAATCCATGACATATTTCTGTTTTATTTTCTTTCTTATATTTTGGTTTTTGACTTGGTCTTTCTAAAAAATGTTCCAATTCATTATGACAACAATTGCACAATTTTGAAGTTCTAAATTCATTTACTAAAAATGTTTTATATCCCGCATTCTTAAATATTCTTCTAAACTTCTTACAAATAACTGGTTCTAATCCTTTCATATGGTAATCTCCTTTGTCATAATCACCCATTACAAATATAGTTTTATCAGGTTTTCCGTATTTATTGGAAAAATTCTTAACCATTTTAAATTCACTTTTTTGAGTATTTGTAAATCTATTTAATTTGAATTTTCTAAAAAATGTCTCTTCGTAATGTGAATACAATTTATAATTTATATTATTCTTTTCAATACAATATTCCATAAATTTATTATAATTACATGTTTTACTATTATAAGTTGATAATGTTGTTTCTATTTCTTTAATTGTCTGGTCTTGTATTTTCGTTTCTTTGTTTATTTTATCCATAATTTTATTATATTTTTTCAATCTGGTTTCTAATCTTCTTTGATTTTGCGTATAACGAAATGTTTGTAAATTACCATTTTCATCTTTAGAACCACAATAAATTAAATCACTATAATTTGGGTCAGCACAAACTACTTTCATACTTCTCAATTCATCGGTTAATTCTATTTTTTCAATATAATCAGTATTCGCTTCTTCGCAACATTTTTTATTTTTATTTGTTTTCTTTAATGGTTTTCCGTCAGTATCGGTTCTCACAAATAAAGAACAACCAGAAATACCATCGGTTCTAATCATAAAACTAAATGTATATTTTTGTCCTTTCTTGAATACTCTTTTATTTAGTTTGAAAAATCTATTCCATAAATCATATTGGTTATTTTCTTTTTTATAATCTTTCAAATGTGTAGATGTTGGTTCATCACCTAAAAAATTAGAAATTAATGCACAAGTATCAATACAAATATTTTTACCTACAATATTGGTGCGTAATGGTAATACATTAAATAATCGTATTTGTTTTTCTTCGTTTTGAATTCTTACTTCATTTAACTTTTCTAATTCATTT
>TBL_comb47_HYPODRAFT_10007263_pt1 | contig 11702 bp, 12 predicted proteins | sample TroBogypolimnion_40_FD_10682 | JGI IMG/M metagenome (IMG submission 10682) | reverse complement strand
GTTCGCTGGCGCGAACTGCATCGACGGAAGGGGGCACGGCACAGATGCAAGGTCCTTGTTCCACCTCCGTGAGGGAGACGGAAGCGACCGGTTTGCGGTAGGCCTTTGTCAGGAAATTCTTTATTTTGAATCCCACCCTTGCCTTGGTATGCCTCACCTGAAGGGCGAGACGAAGCCCCGACCTCCATGCCGCAATCCGTTCCGTCGATGCAGTTCGCGCCAGCGAACTGACAGCGACGACTCTGATGCCGGGTTGGGACACGGACGCCCCAGCAGAACGAGAGGTGAGTCCATCGGCCGTGGAACCTGATAGACTTTGGCATGTTCCACAGACTGAGGACCGCTCTTGCTTCGAAGTGATTTCATGCCCGATGGGCTCCCGGGGTTCATGACATGACCGCAAGGATCATCGTGCTGGCCAATCAGAAGGGCGGGGTGGGCAAGACCACCACGGCCATCAATCTGGCCGCGTCCCTCGCCATGATGGAGAAGCTGGTGCTGCTGGTGGACTTCGATCCCCAGGGCCACAGCACCACCGGCCTGGGGTTCCCCAAGCCGGATCACCGGGCCGGCGCCTTCGCGCTCATGAAGGGCGCCCCCGCCCAGGCCCTCATCCTCACCACCGAAGTGCCCATGCTGCAGATGATCCCCGCCGGCAAGGATCTGGCCCAGCTGGAATTCGAGCTGTTCGAGCTGCCGGAGCTGAAGGTGCTGCGCCGGGCCCTGGAGCCGCTGCTGGGCGCCTACGACTTCATCCTCATCGATCCGCCCCCCAGCCTGGGCATGATCACCCTCAACGCGCTCACCGCCGCCGACGAAGTGATCGTGCCGATGCCCTGCGAATTCCTGGCCATGGACGGGCTGGCGGAGCTCATGGAGACCATCCGCCGGGTCCAGTCCGGACCGAATCCCGCGCTCAAGCTGGGCGGGATCCTGCTGACCATGGCCGAGGAACGCACCAACCTGGGCTCGGCGGTGGCCCAGGAAGTCCGCAACGCCTTCCCCGGCAAGGTGTTCCATACCCACATCCCGCGCAACATCCGCCTGGCGGAGGCGCCCAGCCACGGCAAGCCTGTGGCCTTCTACGACATCCGTTCCAAGGGGGCCCAGGCCTACCTGAACCTGGCCAGGGAATGGCTGGAGCTGGAAGAGACCCTGGTGCCAGGAGGATCCGCATGATTCCCAAACGTCCCGCCCTGGGCCGCGGCCTCACGTCCCTCATGAGCCAGATGGCGCCCGAGGACGCCAGCCAGCGGGAAGTGCCCGTGGGCTCCCTGGTGCCCAACCGGCACCAGCCCCGCACCCACTTCGACGAAGGCCTGCTGAACGACCTGGCCGCCAGCCTGAAGATCCACGGCATGGTCCAGCCCATCGTCGCCCGCCGGGTGGGCGACCTGTTCGAGATCATCGCCGGCGAGCGCCGCTGGCGCGCGGCCCGCAAGGCCGGGCTGGCCATGGTGCCGGTGGTGGTGAAGGACGTTCCCGACGACCGCCTGCTGGAGTTCGCCCTGGTGGAGAACATCCAGCGCCAGGAGCTCAACCCCATCGAGGAGGCCAAGGCCTACTTCCAGCTGGGCGAGCACCTCCGGCTGACCCAGGAGCAGGTGGCCGACCGGGTCGGCAAGTCCCGCCCCCAGGTGGCCAACACCCTCCGGCTGCTCCGGCTGCCCACCCGCCTCCAGGAAATGATCATGACCGGCCAGCTGTCCACCGGGCACGGCAAGGTCCTGCTCGGCGTGGAGGAGACCCGGACCCAGGACCAGCTGGCCGACGAAGTGGTCGCCCGGCAGCTGAGCGTGCGGGCCCTGGAGGCCCGGGTCGTGCAGATCGGCCGGGCCCGCCTGGGCAAGGTCAAGCGCCGCCACCCCCAGGCGGTCTTCCTGAAGGCCGCGGCCGAGGAGCTGACCCAGGTCTGGAGCGCCCGGGTGGAGATCAAGCCCAGGGGCAAGGGCGGCTCCCTCCTGCTGCACTACGCCACCGAGGCCGAACTGGACCGCCTTTTCGAGGGCTTGAAAAAAGGTCCGGCCAGCCGATAGATAGGTGGTAGAGCTGGAAGCGAGTGAGGCGAGGATGTCCTGGTTCATCAAGAAACGGCAGCAGAAGATCGCGGTGGAGGAAAAGACCGTCCGGGTGCCCGAAGGCCTTTGGATCAAGTGCGAGGCCTGCCGGGAGCTGATCTACCGGGCCGAGCTGGTCAACACCCACAACGTCTGCCCCAAGTGCGGCTACCACTTCCGGATCGGGGTGGAGGAGCGGCTGGCGGCGCTCATGGACCCCGGGTTCCAGGAGCTGTTCAGCACCCTGCGGAGCACCGACCCGCTGCACTTCGTCGCCGCCAAGTCCTATGCCGAGCAGCTGAAGAAGCTCGACGCCGCGGGTCACGACCATGACGCGGTGCTGGTGGTGGAAGGCACCCTGAAGGGCCATCCGGTCGTGCTGGCGGTGATGGACTGGGATTTCCTGGCCGCCAGCATGGGCTGCGTGGTCGGCGAGAAGCTCAAGCTGGGCGCCGAGCGGGCCCTGGAGAGCAAGGCCTCCTACATCATCATCAGCTGCTCCGGCGGCGCCCGGATGCAGGAGGGCACCCTGTCGCTCATGCAGATGGCCAAGGTGAGCGCGGCCCTGGCCCGGCTGGACTGCGCCGGCATCCCCTACCTCTCCATCCTCACCGATCCCACCACCGGCGGCGTCAGCGCCAGCCACGCCATGCTGGGCGACCTGAACATCGCCGAGCCCAAGGCGCTCATCGGCTTCGCCGGCCCCCGGGTGATCGAGCAGACCATCAAACAAACGTTGCCCGAAGGCTTCCAGCGTTCCGAGTTCCTGCTGGAGCACGGCATGGTCGACAAGGTGGTGCCCCGGGACAAGCTCCGGGACTTCGTGGGCCTGAGCCTGGACTGGATGACCCACCCGGCGGCCGAAACCTATGACTGACGCCGGACTGACCCACCTGCGGGCGCTCGAAGCCCGGGGCCACTGGGGAATCAAGTGCGGGCTCGAGAACCCCAGGAAACTGCTGGGGGCCCTGGGCCATCCCGAATTCGCCTTCCCGGTGGTGCTCCTGGCCGGCACCAACGGCAAGGGCTCCACCGGCGCCTTCCTGGCCCACGCCCTGCAGGCCTGCGGGGTCCGGACCGGCTGGACCACCTCGCCCCACCTGGTCTCTCCGGCCGAACGGGTGTGGGTGGACGGCGCCCCCCTCCGTGAAGCGCACCTGGACCGGCTGCTGGGCGAGGCCTTCGCCGCCGAGGCCCGGATGGGCCTCCAGGCCACCTATTTCGAACTGATGATCGCCGCCGCCTGCCTGGCCTTCCGGGAAGCCGGGGTCGGCCTCGCCGTGCTGGAAGTGGGCATGGGCGGCCGCTGGGACGCCACCAACGCCTCCGACCCGGTGCTGTCCATCCTCACCAACGTGGAGATGGACCACATGCGCTACCTGGGCGGGGACCGGGAGGCCATCGCCCGGGAGAAGCTGTGCACCGCCCGCCACGGCCGCCCGCTGGTGCTCGGCCCCGGGCTGGACCCGGCCTGGCTCTGGCCGCTGCTGGAGTGCCGCCCGGAGCTGCACCCGGCGCCCCGGCTCCGGGCCGAGCGGATGGCCTGGGACCACAGCTGGGTGGAAGGGCACCGGCTCCAGCTGGCCGGCGCGCACCAGCTGGACAACCTCGCCACCGCCTGGGAGGCCCTGCGCGGCTTGGCCCGGCTGGGCTTCCCGGTCACCATCGAAGCCGCCTGGCGCGGCATCGAAGCCACCACTTGGCCGGGCCGGCTATGGGCCGTCCCCGGGCTCCCCGGCGTGTTCATGGACGGGGCCCACAACCCCCACGGCGCCCGGTCCCTGGCCGCCCACGCCCGGGCCACCGGGGTCAGGCCCCACCTGTTCTTCAGCGCCATGGGCGACAAGGACCTCACCGGCATGAGGATCGAGCTGAGCCGCATGGAGCCCGCCGCCGTCACCCTGGTGCGCGGCGACAACCCCCGCTATGCCACCGCCGAAGCGCTCCGGACCCTCTGGGGGGCCGGCCTCGAGGTCCTGGACATCGACACCGCCGCCGGCCGCCTGCGGGAGCCGTCGGAATCCACGCGGCTGGTCTGCGGCTCGCTCTATTTCATCGGCGACCTGCTCAGGACCCTGGGCCTGGATCCGACCTTCTGAACCGGGCCGCCATGCATCCGTTCCTGACCCTGTGCCTCGTGACGGCCGCCCTCCAGGCCGCCCCGCCCCTGGCCGTGGTGCAGGTGGTGCGCCAGGGGCTCCCCCCCTACGACGACACCGGCCGGCTCTACCGCCTGGAGGGCGACGGCTGCGATCTGCGCCCCGGACGGGTGGTCCTGCTGGTGCGGCCCGGAGAGCGCCGGTCCCTGGGCCAGCTGGAGGTGGTGAGCGCCGGCCCGGGCTACGCCCTGGCCCGGATCCTCAAAGCCGGGACGACCTTCCCCATGAAGGGCGATCTGGCCGTCCCCAGGGAGCCCCTGCGGCCGCTGCCCGCCCTTCCCGGCCCCGGGGCCGCCCTGTCCGGCACCGAGGCCCTGGCGGGCCCTCCCGCGGCCCTGGCCCTGCCGGCGCCCCCGCCCGGCGCCATCCACCGGGAGCCGATCTTCTTCCTGCCTGAGGAGGCCGTCCTCACCCCCGGGGCCAAGGCCAAGCTCAAGGCCTGGGTCGCCGCCTGGGGCCGCGCCGGCCGCTGGGTGCTGGCCCAGCCTCCCGCCGCCCAGCCCCTCGCCGAGGCCCGCATCGCCGCGCTGCGGGAGGAGCTGGGCCGGCTGGGGGTGGCCGAGGTCGAACGGGGGACGGCCGAAGCGGACCCGCCGGGGAAATACCCCGCCGTCTTCGTCGAGCTCACCTCGCCCTGATCCAAATGGAAGGCCCCCGTTTTCGCGGGGGCCTTCTCTTCGCCACTATTCACTCTGCAGTTCCGGCCTTCTATGTGTTCGGGAGCCAATCGAACACCCCTGGGCAAGAATGCATGGGGGGAGTTTGGAAACCCTCTCCGTCTTCCAGATGCGCCCAGGCCAGGCGAGGTTCCCGAAATTAAATTTTATTTTTCAGATCCCGTCCGAAATGAGGATGGCGGGTTCGAACCCCAGGCCCGCGGCTTCCAGAGGACTCTTCATGCCCCAGAGGGCCAGGCGATGCTTGTGCGGCGCCCAGAACCCGGGGCGGGCCTTCACTTCGCTCAGAGGGGGGTGGAACATGAGCTGGGCCGGCAGATCGGCCAGGGTCTCCTGGTCCAGGTCGGCCGCCTCCTCCTCCTCCCACAGCAGCCCGCAGCGGGCTTCGTGGCAGGCGGACCAGAGCTGGAACACCTCGCTGTGCTCGAAGCTGCTGAACAGCACCCGGCCCAGGGCCCCGGACGCCTCCACCGCAGCCAGGGCCTGCTTCCAGCCGGGCTCGCCCTTCAGCTCGACGTTGATCAGGCGGGCCGGCAGGGCCAGGACCTCCACCAGCCGGGGCACGGTTTCGCCGTTGTTCAGGAGGGGCAGGTCGGCGGATTTCAGCTTGCGCAGGATCCCGGCGCCCTTCCCGGTGCGTTCCAGGTCGTCGTCGTGCAGCACGTGGCAGACCCCGTCCTGGGTGGGCTGGACATCCAGCTCGAAGCCGTCCATGCCCGCTTCCAGCGCGGCCCGGAAAGCCTCCATGGAATTCTCGAGATGACGGGCGGAAAAGCCGCGGTGGCCTAGAAGGATGGACATGGTCGTCTCCGGTTTCCCTTCAATCATGCCCCATCCCGATGAGGTCAGAGCACTTTTCCGGGATTGAAGATCCCGTCCGGATCCAGCGCCCGCTTGATGGCCCTGAGGCTCTGCAGCTGGCAGGGGTCGGCGTAGCGGATGAAGGCGTCGCGCTTGGCCAGGCCGATCCCGTGTTCGCCGCTGATGGCGCCGCCCAGGCCGACGGAGAGTTCGAACAGGGCCCGCAGCTGGCGCTCCAGCTCCAGGGGATCGGCCTCGCCCGCCTGCAGCAGGTTCACGTGCAGGTTGCCGTCGCCCAGGTGGCCGTAGGTGACCGTGGGCAGGCCCAGGGCCTCGAGCCGCTCGAAGAATTCGCGGATGCGCGAGCGGGGCACCACGATGTCCTCGCTCACCTTCTTCGGGTAGCGCTCCTTCAGGTGCGAGGAGGTCATCCGCCGCACCGCCCAGAGGGCCTCCCGCTGGCGGGCGCCGGTGGCGGACTGCAGGTGCTCGGCCAGGGGCCCCAGGGCCTCCAGCAGGCCCTCCAGGAAGGGCTCCGAGGTGCAGTCCCGGTCATCGAACTCCAGCAGGGCCAGGGCCTCGCCCGGCAGCCGCCGGGCTTCCTCGGGGCCGAAGGCGCGCAGATCCTGGAGCACGGCGGGATCCCAGAACTCGAAGGCGGACGGCAGGTAGCCCGCCCCCACCAGCTGCCCCGGCAGGTCCAGCAGGTCGTGCCAGCGCTCCATGGGCAGCAGCAGGGTGAGCCGCTGGGCCGGTTCCGGGATCAGCCGGACCGTCGCCCCGGCGATGATGCCGAACATCCCCTCGCTGCCCACCAGCAGCTGGGCCAGGCTGGGGCCGGTGTTGCACTTCACGCTGGGGATGCCGAAGGTGTGGACCTCGCCGTCGGCCATGAGCGCGTCCACCGCCAGCACCCAGTGGCGGGTCATGCCGTACTTGCAGGCCCCGGGCCCGCCGGCGTTGGTGGCCAGGGTCCCGCCGAAGGCGCACTGGTCCCAGGAATTCGGGTCGGGCGGATAGTACAGCCCCTGGGCCAGGGCCGCGGCCTTGACGTCCTTGAGCATGGCGCTGGCCGGGGCCCACAGGCAGAGGTCCGGCCGGCTGACCCGGATGGCGCCCGGGTATTCGCCCATGTCCACCACCACGCTCGGGCCCAGGGGGGTGCAGCCGCCGGCCTTGCCGGTGCCGGCCCCCCGGGGCACCAGGCCGAAGCCTCCGGCCTTGGCCAGCCGGACCAGCTCCCGCAGGGCGTCGGGCCCATGGGGCTTCACGACCGCCAGCGGGAGGTCACCGACCACGTGGGATTCATCCCGGCGGTAGGCCTCCAGCAGATCGGCGCCGGTGATGACGGTGGCTTCGGGGAGGTTCTTCAGCAGGTCCATGGGACCAGTCTGAATCAAACCTTCAAATGAAGTCCATACCCTGGACGGGGATCCTGGTGCCGCATTGTCTTGACGAATATTCAATTAATTTTATTCTGGTGGGGTATTGCAACCACCCCCTCCGTGAAGGATTGGAAAGGCGTTCTGATGACCAAGCGACCGTGGCTCCGGATCCTGCATTGTTCAGCCCTTTTTTTAACCATCCTATCGACAAACAGGCTCGGTGCGGCCATGGCGACGGAAGACGCCCCCATCTCGGATCCATCCAGACCCGTTGATGTCATTAGTAACAATAGAAATTTTACCATAAGAATGAAATCAAATCCATCCACCGGTTATATGTGGTTTATTAAACAATATGATCCACGATTGCTGACGATCGTAAAGCATGAATTCATTCCGCCTTCAGGCAATCATCCACCGGTGGGGGCGGGCGGGGTCGAGACCTGGACCTTCGAAGCCAGCCCTGCGGCCTTCATTGCACCCATGTTGACGCAGGTCCATTTCGTGTACGCACGTCCCTGGGAACTTTCGAATCAAAATGAGGTAATTATCTCGGTGGTTTGCCATTGATCCAACAAGTCATCTTCAATCCGGAACCGGATGGCCCATCGTGATGGCCGGGCTTTGTCCAAAGCTTTAACCTACCGTGGCGACGCCGAGTCCCCGGCCGGATGACGGAACCCTTGCGATGTTTTAGTATTTATAAATGTTGAGTTTATTTATCATGGCGCCCCGGATCCGGTCTTCGGGGACCTGGACTTCACCGTGGGCCGCGGATGGACCGGCGTGGTCGGCGCCAACGGCGTGGGCAAATCCACCCTGCTGCGGCTGGCCACAACGATGTGGACCATCCGGCCGGGTGCCGGCGGATGCTGGGAATTGATCAGTTGACCAGGGTGCCGACCACGTCCCCGCGCACGGCGGCCAGCAGGTTGCCGGGCGCCATCATGTTGAAGACCAGGATGGGCAGGTGGTTCTCCCGGCAGAGGGCGATGGCGGCGGCGTCCATGACCTTCAGGTTCTGCTCCAGGACTTCCTGGAAAGTGATCGTTTCATACTTGGTGGCGGTGGGGTCGGTCTTGGGGTCGGCGGTGTAGATGCCGTCCACGTTGGTGGCCTTCATCACCACTTCGGCGTTGATCTCGTTGGCCCGAAGGGCGGCGGCGGTGTCGGTGGAGAAGTACGGGTTGCCGGTCCCGGCCCCGAAGATCACCACCCGGCCCTTTTCCATGTGGCGCATGGCCCGGCGCCGGATGTAGCTTTCGGCCACCTTGGGCAGGTCGATGCCGGACATCACCCGGGTCACCACGCCCTTCTGCTCCAGGGCGTCCTGCAGGGCCAGGGCGTTGATCATGGTGGCGAGCATGCCCATGTGGTCGGCCGAAACCCGGTCCATGCCCTTGGTGGCCCCGGCCACCCCGCGGAAGATGTTGCCGCCGCCGATCACCAGCCCCACTTCCACGCCCAGCGCCTGGATCGCCTTCACCTGGTCCGCGATCATGTTGACCACCTGGGGATCGATGCCGTGGCCCTGGTCGCCCATGAGGGCTTCGCCCGAAAGCTTCAACATGATGCGCTTGTACTTCATAGATACTCCATATAAACAGTTTCAGGCAGCTTCGGGAAAAAGCCCCCGGGGCATGGGGCTCCGGGGGCGGGACGGGCTTTTCGTGACCAGGCTGGATGGGCTGGACCGGTCAGGAGGACCCGGAATCGGCCTGGGAAAGGAGGCGGGCGAGGGACTGCTGGATGTGCTCGTTGACGCCGTGCTGGCTGGCGGTGAAGGCCGCCCGGATGGCGTTGGCCACCGCGTGGGCGTTGCTGCGGCCGTGGCCGATGATGGTGATGCCCTTGACCCCCAGCAGCGGGGCCCCGCCGTACTCGGCGTAGTCCAGCTTCTTCTTGAAGCGCCGGAGGGCGGGCAGGGCGAGGAAACCGCCCAGCTTGGCGTACCAGCTCTCCATGAAGGAGGCGGTCAGGCCGCTGATCAGGCCTTCGGCGAGGGCTTCCGAGGACTTGAGGATGGCGTTGCCGACGAACCCGTCGCAGGCGATCACGTCGAACCGGCCGTTCCAGATGTCCCGGCCTTCGGCGTTGCCCAGGAAGTTCAGGTCCACGTCCCGCAGGGCTTGGGCGGCCTCCTTGGTGGTGGCCGAACCCTTGCCGTCCTCTTCCCCGACGCTCAGCACGCCGACCCTCGGCTTGTCGAGACCGAGGACCTCCTCGGCGTAGACCGAACCCATCACCGCGAACTGGGCGATGTGCTCGGGCTTGCAGCCGACGTTGGCGCCGACGTCCAGCAGCACCGTCGGCCGCCCGGTCATGTTCGGCATGACCGAGGCGAGGCAGGGCCGATCGACCCCCGGCAGGGTGCCCATCTCCTTCATCGAGGCCACCATGGCGGCCCCGGTGTGGCCCATGCTCACCAGGCCGTCGGCCTGCCCGTCACGGACCAGCTGAGCGGCGAGGCGGATGGAGGCATCCTTCTTTTCCTTGAGGATGATGGTGGCCTTGTCCTCCATGGTCACCACGCTGGCCGAATGGACAATGCGGGTGCGGTCGAGGAGTTGTTTGGCCAGGCCCATCTGTTTCAGGATGGGCACCATCCGTTTCTCGTCCCCCACCAGGTAGAGGAAGAGCTCCGGATGGGCGGTCAAGGCTTCCCGGGCACCCTCAAGAATGGCCAGGGGGGCGTGATCGCCTCCCATCACATCCAATGCGATTCGGTATCCGGATGGGGCGTCCACCCTGCCCTCAGACCGTCTGCTCGACGCGCACGGCCTGTTTGCCCCGGTAGAAGCCGCAGGAAGGGCAGACCCGGTGGGGCATCCTGGAAGCGTTGCAGTTGGGGCAGATGCTGGCGCTCATCACGTCCAGGGAGTCGTGGGTGCGGCGGCGGTCGCGGCGGGCACGGGAGTGGCGTCGTTTGGGATTCGGCATGGAGAACTCCTCAGGGTATAAGGTCGAGGGGGGTGGAGGGGATCCGGACGCTAGACTTCGGGACCGGGTTCGGCGCCAAGGTCGGCGTCCTTGAGGTTCAGTTTCAGGCCCACCAGGGCCTTGGCCAGAGCGCTCGGCTCCTTGCGCAGTTCGAGGCGGCAGGCGCAGCGGCCCTTGTTCAGGTTCTTGCCGCACTCGGGGCAGAGGCCTTCGCAGGCCTCCCTGCAGAGGGGGTGCATGGGGGCCTGGAGCTGGAACTGCTCCCGGACCAGGGCTTCCTCATCCAGGCTGGATTCGGGGAAGAAGACCACGTCCAGATCCTGGGTGCCCAGGCTGTGGGCGCCCCGGACCACCAGGTCGGGATCCTTGCTGCCCAGGAACTGGCTGGCCACCGCCAGGGGCAGGTCCAGGGGCTCGAGGCAGCGGGAGCAGGTGCCTTCCCATACCGCGTCGCCCTTGACCTCCATGAAGAAGTCCGGACCGGAGGGCATCACCAGCACCCGCCAGTTGACGGCGCGCAGGCCGGTGCCGTCCCCCATGGGCAGGACGCCCAGGGAGCCGTCGAGCCGCAGTCCGTCGGCGGGAAGCTGGGTGAGATCGATCATGGGGCGGCCTTGGGCGCGGGAGCGCCGGGAGTCTGGCTGTTCGAGTTCTCGCCCATCCTGCCAGGTTCGATGGTGAACGGCTTGCGATCCTCGTTGCCGCTGGGATCGCCCTGGCACTTCAGCGAGTAGACGCCCTTGCCCGAGGTGGCCTCGAAGGCGTTGCCCCAGGGATCCTTGGCCGGAACATTGGGCGGAATCATGTTTTCCTTGACCAGGGGCGAATTGGCGTCGATCAGGCTCTCGAACGAGGTGAGGGCGGGGAACTGGCCGTGCTTGAGGTAGTACTGATCCAGCCCCGAACTGACGATCTGAAGGGTGTCCTTGGCCTTGATGTAGCGGGCCTGATCCGAAAATTCCCGGTACTTCGTGAAACCCAGGGTGGCGATGACCGCGATGATCATCATCGCCACGAGCAGCTCGAGGAGAGAAAATCCGGATTGGCGCTTCTGGTTCATGAAGGTCGTCCACGAAGGGAGGGGGTTGGAGGGTTGAGGGGGGATGCTTCGAGAGCCTGGACGTTTACATCCAAGCATCCCAGTGTGCCATAAGGAAACGATCTTACAAGAAATCATTGGCGGAATCACCCCTGAGTTGCGGTTCCGTTGACCCGGCGGCCGGAAAATCGTCCGGCCACGGGAATCGGGCCGGGAGGGTTTCCGTCCCCCCCATTTCTTGAAGCCAATAACGGTAAGCCCGAAAGCTCATGCCCAGCAGGCGGGCCGCCCGGGTCCGGTTGCCGTCGGCCCGGACCAGGGCCTGGCTCATGAAATGGCCTTTGAGCGCCGCCAGGTAGCCCTCCAGGTCGAAGCCCTCGTCCGGGATCTCCAGGGCCTGGCCCGCGGCCGCCGGGTGGGCGCCGGTCCCCAGGACGTTGTCCGGGAAGAGCTCCTTGCCGATGGGGCCGCCGGCGTTCAAGGCCACGCAGCGTTCCATGAGGTTTTCAAGTTCCCGTACGTTGCCCTGGAACCGGTAGCCCCGGAGCACCGCCATGGCCTCCTCGGACAGGGTCATGGGCGGCTTGCCCAGTTTCCGGCAGAAGCGGGTGAGGAAATGCTCGACCAGGACCGGCAGGTCCTCC
>TBL_comb47_HYPODRAFT_10007258_pt1 | contig 11706 bp, 5 predicted proteins | sample TroBogypolimnion_40_FD_10682 | JGI IMG/M metagenome (IMG submission 10682) | reverse complement strand
CGCAATGCCTGGTCACCCTTAAACCTGGCCCGATATCTNATTGAAAAAAAGGAAAAACTTGATCCGCTTTGGAAAGAACATGCAGAACAATGTATCCAGTTTGTGATCAGGACATTTGGGATGGAACGTCCCGGAGGCGTCACCTGTGTCGGCGAACAAGATACCGACCGCCGTGCGTGGGGCGGCATCAATTCGACATTTGGGGCTGTGACCGCCATGTTTTATGCCGCAGGTGGCGGGGAGAAATACAGGGACATCGCCTTCCGCAACCTTTCGTGGATCACCTATTTTATCCGCGAAGATGGTATCGTATGCGACCAGACCGGCGAATATGGGTGGCTTCGCGAAGGCGGCTGGCAGGAAGATTGTCATACCGACGTGATCCACAATTACATGGATGCTTTGAAGGCTGTCCCCGAATGGGGCTCGGCAAAAAGTCCGGATGGAAAGGTAAAATTGGAAGTTAGGGATTATTTCCCGAAACCACGTAATGGAAATACATATGTCATTGCCCACCGGGGAGCACATATTGGAATTCCGGAGAATTCCTTGCCTGCCATTCAAAAAGCGATCGACCTCGGTTGTGATTTTGTCGAGATCGATACAAGGGCCACAAGGGACGGAAGGATTGTAAGCGTCCACAATGCCACAATAGATCAGTACGTTGTGGGGAAAATGGGTAAGGTTAAAGATTTCACCCTGGCAGAGATCAAGCAAATGGACATCGGTGAGAAAACAGGGGCTGATTGGAAAAACACCAGGATTCCCACAATCGAAGAGATCCTTCAGTTGTGCCGGGGACAAATAGGCATTTATCTCGACCTCAAAGAAGATCTGGTTGCCGAACTCATACCCATCATCAGAAAGTATAATATGGAACGTGATATCATATGGTACATTCCGGCTTCCCGAATGGAAGTGATTAAAAAGCTTAAAAACATGTCGTACAAATGCTTGCCAATGCCCGATCCGGGTCCTGCAAAGAATATTGAGGAAGTTGTGAACCAGATTCATCCACGGGTTATTGCCAGTGATATGGGACAGCTGACAGAAAGTTATGTGAAAACTTCCCATGCCAATCATGCGAAGGTCTTTGTTGACGAAAAGAAACGGACGCCGGAAGAATGGGAACAAATCATCGGTTGGGGAACCGATGGGATTCAAACCGATAATCCCCAGGCACTTTTAGAGTATCTGAAAAACAGGAAAGGCAAGTAATTGATTTAGTGATTGTCTCACTCGAAGGGAAAACCACAATAAAAAGTGATAGCCTCACTCAAAGTGAGACTATCACTAACAAGCCAAATGCAACTGCTTAATAATTGGACATGAACCATTATTTCAAATTATTTCTATTATTTCTACTTGTATCTTTTAAAATCAGCACCACCTATTCTCAGAATTCCAGAATCTCCTGGTGGCAGCAAGCCCGCTTTGGAATGTTTATCCATTGGGGGGTCTATTCGATTCCGGGACGCGGTGAATGGCTGATGTACCAGGAACACGTCCCATTTTCTGAATATAAACTTTTGGCCGATCAGTTCAACCCACAAAATTACGATCCTAAAATTTGGGTCGCAAAAGCCAAAGCTGCCGGAATGAAATATATTGTTCTGACTACACGCCATCACGATGGATTCTGCCTGTTCGACAGCAAGGNTTCAGATTTTACAGCACCGATAACCGGGGCAAAGCGCGACCTGATTAAAGAATTTGCCGATGCCTGTCATGCAGCAGGAATGCGGATGGGATTTTATTACTCTTTGCAGGACTGGCATTTTCCGGGAGTTTTACCGCAAGGTTCGCCATCTAAACCAGCCACAATGAAATTGCTTGTTGATCAGGCACATCAACAGGTTCATGAATTGTTGTCAAATTATGGGAAAGTCGATATATTGTGGTTTGACGGAATGACGGTCGATGGACCGGAAGCCTGGCGGTCAAAAGAGTTACTTGAGATGGCAAGAAAACTTCAGCCTGATATTCTGATCAACGACCGTGCCGGATTGCCTGGAGATTTTGGTACACCTGAAAATTCGGTGACAGCCCAGTCAAGGCCTTGGGAATCCTGTTTTTGTATGAACCGGACCTGGGGATATGCGCCAAACGACCGAAATTATAAACCCGTTGCCGAGATTTTGCGTTTGCTCGCTTCGTGTGTATCTCAAGGAGGTAATTTCCTGCTCAATGTGAGCCCTGATGGTGAAGGTAAACTACCTGATGTTCAGGTTGATCTATTGGATCGTATTGGCAGATGGATGATTATAAACGGAAAAGCTTTTTATGGGGCTGGTCCGTCTCCTATAACAGCACCCAATCTTGGCATGACTTCCATGGTAAATGACAAGGTTTATTTGTTGATCCAAAGGTGGCCAGGCTCAACAGTTCCATTCGCCTGGTGCGGGAGCAAAGTAAAATCGGCTTGTTATCTTGCCAATGGCCAATATGCGCGGATCGAACAAAAAGGTGATCGTGTCTGGTTACACGATCTTCCCCAAAGGCCTTTCGATCCTTATCTGAATGTGATCGAACTGACATTTGAAGGAACACCTAAACCATCGGACCCGGCCTACCGATGAAAAATATAATATTTATAAATATCAGTATATCAATAAAATAACATGAATAATTCCTATTTTTCAATGAATTTCAGATATTTGCTTTTCTTCATATTCGTATTGCCTTTTGCAGTTTTCTCTCAACCCATTGAACGACGGGCGAAATACGACATTTCAAAAGAGAGGGTCCTTTATGCAATCGGCTATACCCATCTTGATTCTGAGTATGAATGGGATTACAAAACAACAGTAAGCGAATACCTTAAAAATACGATGGAGGAAAACTTCCGGCTTTTTGAGAAATATCCCGATTATGTTTTCAACTTCACTGGAGGCCGTCGTTATCGCCTCATGAAAGAATACCATCCTGAACTGTTTAAAAAGCTTAAGGAGTATGTTGCAAAAGGGCGATGGTTTGTTGCTGGCTCTTCGATGGAAGAGGGGGAGGTGAATGTCTCTTCGTCCGAATCGGTCATCCGGCAGATTTTGTATGGAAACAGTTATTTCAAAAATGAATTTGGGAAGGAAAGTGTGGACTATATGTTGCCCGATTGTTTCGGGTTCGTAGCCAACCTTCCTTCGGTCCTCCACCACGCCGGCCTGATCGGGTTTTCGACACAAAAGCTGACAATCCCCAATCTTGCCACTGCGGTTCCCCTCCCTTTTAATGTAGGGGTATGGAATGGGCCTGATGGAAAAGGGGTGGTATCCGTTCTTGATGCCACCGATTATGACGGCGATTTGTTTCCACGCCTCGATCTTGATCAGTATTGGGACAACCGCCTCACGGAGGATACAAAGAAATATGGGATATCCTTCGATTACCGGTATTACGGATGTGGGGATATGGGTGGTGGTTTACGTGACCGCGATGTGATCAATGCTGAGGGGAGCTTAAAAAATAATGACAGCAAGCAAAAAGTTATTCTGACCTCTTCGGATCAGATGTTTAAAGATATCACTGATGAAACAAGAAAAAAGCTACCAGTCTATTCGGGTGATTTATTGTTGGTTGAACATTCCGCCGGTTCGATGACGTCCCAATCTTTTATGAAGCGGATGAACCGAAAAAACGAAGTTGGTGCCCAATCGGCAGAACAGGCAGCTTCAATGGCCAATTACCTATTAAATTCTTCGTATCCTAAAGAAAAGCTCAATCGTTCATGGGAACTTGTCTTGGGTAGCCAGATGCACGATGTATTGCCCGGTACAGCCATTCCAAGTGCATTTCAGTTGGCCTGGAATGATGAGTTGATTGCGCAAAACGGATTTAATGAAGTTTTGAAAAATTCGCTCGGGGCAATCTCTTCCCAATTGAATACAATGGTAAAAGGAAGGGCAATCACGGTTTACAATCCAGTAGCCATTGACCGTGAGGATGTTTGTACTGCTGAATTGAACTTCTCCCAAATGCCGGGTCACATCAGCGTCTTTGATGCCAAAGGGAAGGAAGTCCCATCACAGATCGTTTTACGTACGAACGGTAAAATAAAATTCATTTTTCTTGCCCGTATCCCTTCATTGGGTTTGGCTGTTTATGACATCAGGGAAACTGCTGCACCTTCGGGGATTCAACCAAGGGATCTTCGTATTGAACCAAATACACTCGAAAATGAATATTACAAAGTTTCCATTAATGATGATGGTGATCTCTCTTCAATATTTGATAAAAGGCAAAACCGCGAATTGCTGAAAAGCCCTGCCCGGCTGGAGTTTCAGCGTGAATCTCCTGAAAGGGAACCTTCGTGGAACATGTTCTGGCACGACCGTAAGAACCCACCATTTGATTTTATGGACCATGATGTGACGATCAAAATGGTCGAAAATGGACCTGTCCGCATTGCATTTGAAGTGACACGAAAGGGACAAAACTCTGAAATCAAGCAGACCGTATCACTTTCGGCCGGGGAGTCAGGTAAACGTGTCGAAGTAGCGAATTCGATTGATTGGCAATCGACAGGGGTAAGCCTCAAAGCTTCGTTTCCATTCATTGCTGAAAACGAGAATGCGACTTACAATCTTGGTGTAGGGACGATTCAGCGCAACACCAATCATGACCACAAATTTGAGGTCCCTTCCAAAATGTGGTTCGACCTGACAGACCAATCGGGGAAATTTGGGGTGACCGTCCTTGAAGATTGTAAATATGGGTCAGACAAACCCGATAAAAATACACTTCGGCTGACATTGCTTTATACCCCATCTGCAAAGCTTTGTCCTACATGGCTTTACCAATCAACACAGGATTGGGGGATACAAAATGTCAAATACGGTTTGTACAGCCACAGTGGAGATTGGTCACAAAGCGAAGCTCCCTGGCAGGCTGAATTCTTAAACAAGCCCTTGATGGCCTTTGAATCTCCAAAACATACCGGGAAATTGGGTGCAGGATTCTCTTTTTTAAAGATTGCCTCCCCTAATGCCGGTTTGATGGCATTAAAAAAAGCTGAGCAAAGCGACTATTTCATTGTCAGGGTAAATGAATTGACCGGAAAGGACCAAACCGGGGTGGGCATCAAATTTCCAGGTAAAATTGCCGATGCTTATGAGGTTAACGGTCAGGAACAAAAGATTGGGGAGACGAAAATTACTGGAAATTCGGTCAACTTCGACTTGTCGCATTATACAATCCGCAGCTTTGCAATCAAACTTGCAGCAAATGTTCAAAAAACAATGAGTCAATCAGTTGTGGATTTATCCTATGATCAGGATGTGATGAGCTTTGACGATAACCGGACGGATGGTGATATGGTAGGAAAGTACGACCCGACTGATCATGGGAATGTCAAAAATTACCCTGCTGAAATGATCCCTGCAGAAATCGTGAGCGAAGGAATCCTATTTAAAATGGGAGGTACTGCCGATTTGCAAAAGAATGTTGTCACCTGCAAAGGACAATCCATCAAATTGCCGGAGGGTGATTTCAACAAAGTTTACATCTTGGCCTCGGCAACCGAAGAAACGCAAGGGGTTTTTAAAATCAATGGGAATCCTGAAAACCTGACAATTGCAAAATGGAACGGATTTATCGGGCAGCATTATGACCGTCAGTTTGACCTTGATGGTTTTACTGTATTGAATATCAAGCAGCCCTATTTGAAGAAGGACAACATTGCATGGTTTGCCTCGCATTATCATTTTGGCTATCCGACCCAAAATATTCCCTATTCCTATTGCTATTTATTCAAATACGAAATCAATCTGAATGGGAAAGCTGACCAACTTATTTTACCGCAAAATGACAAAATAAAAATATTTGCAATTACTGTTGCCAGGAACGATGCCGACGATGTTCTGGTGAATCAATCGCAAAATATTGATTTTGAAACCAATGGGCAGTATATATTACGAAGGTGATCGGTAACAGGACAAATCACCGGTATAAATTTCTGATTTGCGCTCAATGTGATTAAATTTCAATTGTCATAAATCACTTCCCAAATGAGAAGAAATTGACGTAAATTTGTCGTATAAAACTTCAAACCCATGGGCAAAAAAAAATTAATACGGTTCGATTGGGCGATGAAAACCATCCTCCACGACAAGGCCAATTTCGATGTGCTCGAAGGATTTCTTGGGGCATTGCTTGAGGACGATGATATTAAGATATTGAACATCCTTGAAAGCGAGAGCAACCAAAAGGCAGACGATGATAAATTCAACCGCGTGGACCTGTTGGTTCAGGATAGGGATAACCGTAAGATATATATTGAGATACAAAATACCCGGGAAACCGATTACCTTGAAAGCCTCTTGTATTGTACCTCGAAAATCATTGTTGACCACCAAAAGCTGGGAGATAATTTCAGCAACATCAGCAAAGTGATCTCCATAAGCATCATGTATTTCAATCTGGGCTTGGGCGACGACTATATTTATTATGGGACGAATGAGTTTTTTGGATTAAACACCCACAATAAATTAGTTGTAAAGAAACGTGTCGAGTTATTGGAAAGCATCGAACCCAAATACAAATTTGAAGAGAAAAAGATTTTCCCTGAATATTACATTATCACTGTTGAACGGTACAAGAATATCATTCAGCGAAAAATTGACGAATGGGTTTATATGTTTAAGAACGATGAAGTGGCAGAGGGCTCTACTTCCAAAAACATCGACAAGGCAGAACAGAAACTTGCAGAGTTAAATATGTCAGAAAAAGAGAAGTCATTGTACGACAAATATCTGATCAACCTGGCCAGGGACAGGGATGCTATAAATACCGCAAAAGAAGAAGGGCACGATGAAGGAAAGATCGAAGGAAAGATCGAAGGGAGGATCGAGGGTATTGAGCTTATGGTTGTGAACGGTTATAAGGCAGGCGTCCCAATTGAATTATTGTCAAAAATGGCTTTGATCAACGAAGATGAAGTGAAAATAATTATTGATCGAAATCAGCTGTAATTTCAAGTTCTTTCAAGCAAAAGGCACATACGGTTTTTGAATCAAGTTTGAAATAATAAAAATTATAAGCAGACTCCGGATCATTATTTGACCCGGAGTTTGTTTTTCGATTGATCCGGAAATTGATTAAGGTGTCCGTTTTGTCCAGGTTCCGCCACTGGAATCGGGTGCTGGAGGTGCCGAGATTGATGCATGCGCCGCCTTGGGAACACTCAACAACATCATCGTTGTAGCTGCGGAGATGGCAATGTACCCCATCTTGCTAAAGGCTTTTTTGCGGCTAATTTTGTTTTTGACATCCACCTCATCCTTTGAGGTTTCTCTTTTATTTGTTTTCATATATCACAAAAATTCAATGTTTTATAATTATTTTGTGCATTTTTGATGGGGGGAGAACTTGTCCTTAGCCATTCTTTACTCCTGCTCCCTATCGCTTTAGTGCTTCATTTCCCCGGAGGATAAGCAGTCCCAAAATGCCTTTAGTTGTGATCAGGCATTAAGGAAACCGCTTTCCCGGAGTTGTTCAATTATAACCGTAATCAGAATCGTGAGCGTGGATGGAATCTTATACAATTCCAAATTAAGGCTGTATTTCTGCAATTAAGGAGGAGATAAAGAGTAAGAATTTAATGGTGTCATGTTTAACCCCTAATCCGCATAGGCTGGATTCTGAATCTGCCTGAAATTCAAATCTCGCCAATAGGGGTCGTGGGTGTTGAAATATGACCTCTTAATATTCTTATTACTTAAAAGAGATAAAATGGTCAACGTTATTTAGGCATCAGCATTTAGGCCCCATGCCCCATGCCCTTATCACTTCCTCACCATCACCTTAATTGTTTGTGGTGTTCCATTGTTGACAATGTTCAAAAAATATACTCCACTGCTCAGGTTGGGGAGGCCGATGATGTTCAACGTTCCGGTACCCAATTTCTTCGACAGTACCACCTGACCCAAACCATTGTACAACGTGGCGACCGCATCGTTCCCAACTTCGCCAAGCACGCGGATTTCTGTATTCCTCCGGGCATAAGCGGACAATTTGCCGGGAAGCACCTGTTCCTGCAATCCACTCACAATATCGCCAGTGTGGAGGTAGAACCTTCCTGCACTGGCAGTATTGGCCGCTACCACAGCTTTATAAGTGATTGTGGAAAGATCTGTGAATGTTTGGGTTAGTCTGTCTTCGAGGATTACTTTACAGGTTGGGTCCAATTGGGCGGTCTCGGCAGTGAAGGCAATTTCGCCTCCGGCTTTTGAGTCGATTCCTACCGGGATAATTATCTTGCTAAAACCGGTATTTGGGAGGCACTGCAATTGGAACTCGACCCCATTGTCATCAACTAGTTTGGTATAGACCGAAAAAGTGGCACCGGCCTTTAGGATGCCCGCGTCATAGCCCCTGTCGAGACCGTTGGTGGTGCCATCGATAAACTTGATTTCTGTCGAACCCTTTGCCCCGTCGCAGGTTGCCAACAGTTTAATGGACGGGTAAGGGAGCGAGGTGGCTTTAAATTCCAATGCGTTCAGATGGACCTGCATGGCGGTGGTAAACAAGACAAAATCGTTTTTGCCTTCCCCATCGGTTATAAGGCCTGCTTTGGCTTTGATAAAAAAACCCTGGCCCGATTGTGCATAAGTTGCATCTTTGCTTGCCTCATTGACAACATCATACTTAGGAGGAATGGCGGCAGCGTTCCAATAATAGACACCGTAATGGCTTGGATCAATGATTGGATCCGTCTTTTCCAATTTAGTTAAGCCGTTTACGGTCAGGAAGGAGTTGTCGCCGTTGCTGATCAGTATCGCGGAGGTGAACGGGTTGCCAATGCAGTTCCAGCCAGAAGCAACGGTTACGTTGGTCGAACCGGCTTGCAACAATCCTTTAAAATTCAAAATCGTGGGAGCCGGGAGATCAGGAGTGGCAGTCCGTACCAGGTACCCTTTCCCCGGTTCAAAGCTCCCGTCCATCGTGGTGGTAAAATAGGTTTTCCAATCGTTTTTTCCTGGATCATAATCCATCATTCCTAATTGTGACCCGTCGTAGGAAACACCCATTAATTTTGGAATAAATAAATTCCGGGTTAAAAAGCCACTCAGGGTTTCGGTGGCGGGGGCCGAAACAAGATGCCATGCGTCAGGCGTCATATAACGTTCCACTTTGCCCGATGCCGAAGTACTTCCCAAAATCAGGAGCGAACCTGTACCGGCCGCAGTGCTTGGAACCGTAAGCCCATCGATGCCCGCACCATTGGTCAAACTCCCGGCAACGGTAAGGCACGTGGAAGAAGTAAGGGCGAGTGAGGCACCTGACTCGATTTTCAGGTTGCCGAAAGTGGCCAGGTCAGTGGCACTTTCGCTCTTGAGGGTAAAGGCCCCACCGGAAACCACCCAGTAATCCTGGGTCCCATCGGTTCTTGTCGTTATCCGGGCACCATCGTTGCGGATGATCTGCCCCATGGAGAACAGTGCCAGAACAACAATTGCAACTGTAAACAAAATCTGTTTCATTATGTTTTTATTTAATTGTTTAATAGATCATTATACAATTTATTCAGCCTTCGCCATCCCTATTTTTTCATCATCATTTCCACCATTTTCTTTAGCTCGTCGATTTGTTTTTGCTGCGCCTCATTTTGATTTTGCAGTTCTTTAATGGTAACCTGCTGCTCCTGTATAGCTTTGGTAAGCACTGGCACTAAGTTTCCATAACTCAAACCCAAGGTTTCACCTTTACTCAAATCGCCTTCTTTGCCGCTTACCACTTCGGGTACTATTTTTTGTACTTCCTGCGCTATAAAGCCCACTTCGTGATGGTTGGTTTTATCGGCTTTAAAATAATAAGTTACCGGTTTAAGCTGCATAATGGTGCTAAGTCCGTAGTTGGTCATAGGTTGGATATCCCGTTTCAGGCGGGCATCGGAAGCATCAACCCAGGTGGTACCTGTACAATATGCGCTGTTATAATTAAGTTGATTCGTTTTGATTGTAATAGAATTAGCGGCTGAACCACGTCCAACACCAATAAAATCGGATCCACTGTCGTACCACAAATAGCCTTTGGTAACACCATCATATTGCAATTGGACGTTAGCTGGAGAAGTAGCACTGCCATTTATTGTCAGTAAATTGGTTGGTGCCGTTGTACCGATGCCCACGTTGCCATTACTTTGAATATTCAATTTTTCTGTTCCATTGGTATAAAAATGATGTGCTGACCCACCAGTTGCTTTATAATTAATATCATAACCAGTAGTAGAATATATTTCCCTGCCACTATTGCCACCAATAATTATGTTTCCTACTTGTAATAAATCGGTAGGTGTTGTTGTTCCTATTCCGACCTTGCCATTATCCAACACCGTAAATTTTTCATGACTGCCACCATCGGAAAGACTCAGCAGTTTGTGACTTCCATTACCAGGATTGGCACCTGCACTAATTATGAGACCGGAACCTGCTGATGTATTATTAATATATGCAGCATAAGTGCTATTATTAGCATCAACTTCAAATCTATAAGCTGGTGTAGTTGTTCCAATACCTACGTTGCTATTCAGCAGAGTATTTCCCGTCCCGCTGGGGGTAATTGTTACATTTTGGTTGGTTCCACCTGCTGCAAAAGTTAAGGCGGATGTTCCTGTAATAGAGCCTGTTGTAGTACCTGTACCGCCATTGGCTACCGCCACAGTGCCCGATGCGATATCGGCTCCGGTAAGTGTTACTGCACCGGTTTTCCCGGCAACACTTGTTACTGCCGAGCTGTTCGATATATTCTGCCAGGCGGTGCCGTTTGAAATCATCCAGTCGCCAACTGCAAAAGACAATCCACTTCCGGTTTCTTTTCCTGCTACAGATATAATATAATAATTACCTGAAGCTTCAACGGTTACCGTTGGATTGCCCGATAAACTATAATTTCCTTTGTAGGAAATACCACTAAGACCAAGTAGAGCATTTGGGATTTTTCTTGTACCATCCAACACAGGCACGTTGCCTGATAAAGTACCGGTGTTTACCAATGCGGCGGTTCCCAAGCCCAGGTTTGTTCTTGCTCCGGTAGCATCGATGGCACCCGTTCCGCCATCGGCGATGGGTATGGTTCCGGAACCAATTCTTGTCCATGCACCACCACTCCAGTAATAATATCCCGGTGTTACACCAGTGGCTATAGCAATGTTGTAAACCAACAGGCTTTCGGCTGGATTGAGTACTGTAATAACATCGTTGGGATTGGTCAACGCAACCCGTGGTATTAACAACCCTTTGTTGTCTGACCTTACATCGAACATGGCCGAAACGTCAGGTGACAAGCCGTCGGTGTTGATTCCCACGTTTTGGGCCTGTGCAAGAATTGCCATATTGACAAGCAAGGCAATTGTAAAAAGGAAAGAAAGTGTTTTCATTTTGAGTTTATTTTTTCTCAAGTGCTTCAAGCCGCTTAATGATGGCCTCGTTCTGCGCCTTGAGCTTTTCGTTTTCGGCCTGCAACGCTTCACATCGTTTGGCAAGTGCCTGTGTAGCAGACACATTCAGTGTGCTGAGCTGGCCGTAATCCACGGCACGGAAGTCGTCCACCTTCTTGCCAAAGACGAATACTTTTCCGGTCGCTTCCTTTACATTTGCAAGCACAAACGTGTTGGCATCCACCACCCTTGTCACCGACTTCTCGATCTGCCCGCCATCAGTGATCACACGCACAAGGTTGCCTGTGGCAAAACCGTGGGGCTTGGGTACGGTAAGG
>TBL_comb47_HYPODRAFT_10007256_pt1 | contig 11711 bp, 12 predicted proteins | sample TroBogypolimnion_40_FD_10682 | JGI IMG/M metagenome (IMG submission 10682) | reverse complement strand
TCAAAAAAAATAGAATTGCCATTTGTTACATAGATGCTGGTTTGATGCTAGCCCTTGAGGGTAGGGTGGCTCTTGCCAGTAAAATATTTAAAAGCGCAATCTTAACAAATCCAAAAAATCTAAAAGCATACCCCTATTTGTTGATGTGCCTATTAGGGAGGCGAGTTGTTCTAGCGCTAATTTCTCTGAAGTCTTTAGTATCTCGATTTTACCGATTATTAGTTAAGGGGGGAAGCAGCTAAAGAAATTTTCCTTGACCATTATTTTATCTTGATCAAAATGAACAGAACAAAAGTATTGCATGTTATTGGCTCACTTTGTGTGGGCGGTATCGAGAGTGCTACGGTCAATCTATGCAATGGATTGAATGCAGAAAAATATGAAGTTTTTTTATTTATCCTGAGTGATACGGACTTAACACTTAAAAGCAGACTGTATCCACACATAAAGTTAATAGTCTTACCGAGAAAATATCATCCAAGCGCATTAATAAACACATTGAATCTATTTTTTTGGATGCTAAAAATAATTTCTATTTTTAGCAAGATCAAGCCAAATATACTGCATACGCATCTATACCAGTACATTGCAACCCCTGTACTAATTAGTATATTGCTAGCCAAGAGTCACATAATTCATTTCCATACTATTCATGCTGCAGGTATTCATTACGAGAAAAAAACATATGGCGATAAAATAAAGCTTGGTGTAGAGAGCTTATTTTATTACATGTTGAATACTCGCTTGATTTGTGTATCAAGGACTGTATTGAACTTGGCGATTAAAAATTTATCAGGTTTTGTGGATTTAAAAATAATAGTAAATGGCATTGATTTAAATATTTTTACTCCGCCAAGGCACTCTGCTATTGATCAAAGTCAATTTCGATTGGTATATGTATCCAGATTGTGTGATGGAAAAAACCACATAACCATACTTAGGGCGCTTAACATCCTGCAGTATAAATATCCAAATATACAGCTCGCTCTAGTTGGGGACGGACCCAAAAAAGATGATTTGGAAAGTTATGTTATTAAGCATGGCCTTTCGGGGTGTGTAAGCTTTCTCGGAAATAGGGGTAATGTTGCGGAAGTGTTATCAGATGCTGATGTTGGGGTTTTCCCCTCCGAGCACGAAGGTGACGGTATAGCACTCACTGAAATGATGGCAATGGGTCTTGCAGTTATTGGTTCAGATATTGAGGTGGTTAGAAATAAGTTCGAATCTCCTGGCGATGCTATATTTTTCAGTGTTTTTGATCATGAAGAGTTAGCAAGAAAAATTGAAAGTTTATACCTTGATCGTCCTTTATTAAAAAAATTACAAATAAGGGCGTATGAAAACTCTAGACTCTATTCTATTGATGCAGCTATAAAAAAATATGAAGCATACTATGCAACCTCGCGCTTATAAATTATAAAATAAATATGACAGATACCGTACCTCTGATTAGCGTTATAGTGCCAATCTATAATGTTGGTAGATACCTGCCTAAGTGTTTAGAGAGCATCTCAAAACAAACATTGGAAGCAATTGAGGTCATCATGGTTGGAGATCCCATGAGCAATGACTGTTCATTCGACATATGTAAATCTTACGCGGAAAAATATGTAAATTTCTCATTTTATATTTCACCAACAGGCGGCGCGAGTGCCGTGCGAAATTATGGTTTTGATCTTGCGATCGGAAGTTACATTTGCTACGTAGATGGTGATGACTGGATTGAACCAACCCTGTGTTCAGATATGTTATATGTAATGGAAGGCACGAAGGTTGATTTTTGTAGTTTCGGGTTTGATTTTTGTCGCGATAACGGTTCTGTCCTTAAAAAAATATCTAACTTTAAGAATAAATTTTTGTATGGACAGGATATCTTTAGGGCGGCAATGCTGGATGATGATATTTATACTGTTGTATGGAATAAAGTATATCGACGATCATTTTTACTGGAGCATTGTCTCTATTTTCCAAATGTAAAAATATGGGAGGATATTTTTTATACAAGAAAAGTTGCATATTTTTCGCAAAGTACCTCATTTGAATCTAAGGTTTACTATCATGCACTTGTGCGGCCTGGTAGCGCCTCTAGAAATATAACGGAAATATTATTTCTAAATGGCTTAGATTTGCTTCGTCTTGAGCGAGATTTTATATTTTCGAGAACAAAGGCTCATAAGTATAAAAATTTATTTGAAGCCCATTTTGTTAAGCAGCTCACATTTTTTTTGGTAAAGGCAGCATTCCAGGCGTCAAGCTTAACTGAGTATAAGAAATGTTTAAAAGTTGTTATGGGCAGTGAGTTTAACAAATATAAAAATAATCCAAAATCTAAATTTTTATTATCTGCTAAGGTCAAAATAGCCGTGATTTTGGTAAGATATCCCCTAGCTATTCTTTCCATTGCTAAACTAAGTAAGTTACTTAAAATTTCGCCTTATTAAGGTTTTTTATATTTTAACTTTTGAATAGTTTTTAAGTGGGATAGATAGATTTTTTAACTGAATTTTAACCGTGCAAAAATTTTGTAAAATCTTAATATGACAGAATTAAACGATTATTTTACTTATCTAAGTACTCGCAGCAGACTTGGGCTTTTTTATCGAAAATACTGGCTGCACCCCAGAATTGCCCGTCACTTGGATGGGCAATGTATAGATATCGGCTGTGGAATCGGAGATTTCTTATTCAACAGACCGCAAACAGTAGGCGTTGATATAAACCCTTACACTGTAAATTTTTGCGAGCAACGCGGTCTTGATGCGAGGGTAATGCAGCCCGATGTTTTGCCATTTGATGTAAATACTTTTGATTCGGTTTTAATGGACAATGTTCTTGAGCATTTAAGTGATCCTGCGCCACTTCTTCTTGAGGTTAGAAGAGTTATGAAAAAAAATGGCTTGCTTCTAATAGGCGTTCCAGGTAAGCGGGGTTGGGGTAGCGACCCTGATCATAAAGTTTTTTATGATGAAAGAGTTCTTGTATCTACTCTTTCAGAGGCTGGCTTTATGCCCAATAAATTTTTTTATACGCCTTTTTTTCGGTCATATTTCTTGAGTCGTATATTAAGGTCATATTGCATTTATGGGGTATTTAAGTTGGATGTAGCACTACAAGATGATGTTTCAGTATCCAGTTTAATTAGTATATAAAACGATTAATAAGATAATGCAGATTTATCATTGCAGTAGAACATGTAGAATAAAATTATTTACTCTAAATTTTTTATTTTTAATATTTTTAACATGGTTGGCTAGCTACAATATCATTTTCGAAACAACTGATTCAGTAATTTATCAAGAGTATTATGAATCAATTGGTATCGAAAACGATTATGAAACTGTATTTGGATTTAGAGAGGCTATTGAAAGTACTGCTTTAGGCGCCAAGGGTTTTGAGCCGGCCTTTAATTTGCTGGCAACCATTAGCAAGCTTGAGCTTAATTTAAGCTTCAATAATTTTGTGTTCTTGCTAATTTTTTTCTCATTAGCGATTAAATTTTTCCTTTTTTTTCGTCGAGAAAATTCATTTTTTAGGATACTTGCATATTTATTAACTCTCTATTTTGTTTTTGAATGCCTAACAATCAGAAACGCATTGGCAATTTCTTTGCTTTTCTTAGCCTTTGAATATCGAGAAAATAAGATATTTTCAATTTTTATTTTAATAGTAGCTTGTTTAACTCATTATTCCATAATAATTTTCTCGCCATTATTATTTTTTTACAAAAAATTAGAAAATAATGAATTATTTAATAAAAATTTCAAATACTTATCAATATCAATATTGATTTTATTTTTTATTTTTTATATATTTTTATACTCATATGGAAGATTATCTTTTTACTTGGAGGGTAACCCTGATAATATAAATATATATGGAATTCCAAAATTTATTTTAATTTGGTGTTATTTTTATTATCTTTATAGTAATTTGAAATTGATGGATAAAAACTCATCCATGCTTTTCGCAATTGGGTCTACAACCATAGCTTTTGCAACCATAATTTTTTATTTTTCACTTTTTTCTATAAGGGTTTTGGATGTTGGAATATTATCTTTTTATTTAATTGAAGATAATTCTTTTAGAAATAGGGACTTAGGTAGGTTTATTGTATTTTTATATATATTGCAGGAAGTTATTGTTCGCACTCTGCCAACCGCTGGAATTTATGAAATACAAAAGTTAGTCCATATTTTTTCAATTTAATTCTGAATGCTTTAAATAAGTAAATTTGCAATCATCATTTTCTAATGAACATGTTTAATTTGGGGTTCTATCGAGTCTCCAATAAGGCTGAATTTTATCAATTCATTGTCTTAAAAAGATCCACGCCTTTTGTTTCGGGTTAAAATAGCGTGATATTAAAATCAAAAAGTTAGTTAAAATTTTAGAAGTCAATTATGAGTAAATTATCTAATTTCTTAAAAGATCCCGTGCTTAACTTTAATGTGGCGATTAAGCGCCACTTAAGTCTACCGCTAAGACAAAAGGTTTTTGCCCACAAAGTAGAGTTTCGTTCAGAATCAGAGAATGGGAATTATGGCTCAGTTGTAGTTGAAGCACTTAAAAATCAGAATTCGTTCGATAATTTCAAGAGAAATCCTGCCTATAGAGAGATCTTAGAGCATGTCAATCAAGATCAAGGTCAGAAATATCTAGACATAGTCTTGTCGCGAAATGATGGTTTATTCGATGCCGCTCTAGAGAGTGTCTTTGAGCTTGATCAGGTGGGCAATCCTGTAAAGTTCAATTATACCGTTCGCAACAGGCAATATCTGCTTTCACCAACTACCCTTCGATATCTTAAGGTTGCATCAGATATTAATGGTCTTTTTGGATCTCAAGTGGGTCGAATCGCAGAAGTTGGGTGCGGTTACGGTGGTCAAGCTTTGGTGAATGATCAGCTTCTCCAGGTTAACACTGCAATACTTTTTGATTTACCCTTTGTGAATAGTCTTATTAGTCGATATCTAAATTCAATGCTTTTAAACGGAGCATTTAGAACTACAACCATTAATGAATCTAATGCGGAAAATTATGACTTGGTGATTAGTAATTACGCCTTTTCAGAGTTACCTTCGGCACTGCAAATGATCTATATCAAAAAAGTTTTAGCCTGCTCTAAGTGTGGATATTTAACTATGAATAGCGGGCTTCTAGGCAACCGCTCTATTGGAAAGGTCTCGCTTAAGCAGCTCCGGGAGTTATTGCCTTCTTTTGAAATTTATGAAGAGGAGCCCAATACATATCAATTCAATTATATTATTGTATGGGGTCACAATAAATCGTTCGCTGACAAGTATTTGACATTAAAGCAGACTCCGTAACTATTGATTGTTTTTATTAGTTTTTTAGCGCATTACTTTTTATGGTTATAAATTTCCTGTAGCAAGGCTATTTTAATTTAACGCGCCATAAGTTTGTCTTCGCAATTTAAGTATGGCACTAAATTTAGTGAAGGTATTTTAATTTCACCATATTTCGAAATTGTTTTTATGGATCTAGGGTAGATTGGCTATATCGTATTTTTGAGGTTTGTGTTTGTTGAATTGCGCTAATCTTTGCAGCTTAGTATCCGTAACATTCTTTGTTAATTATAAGTCTTAAATGCTTCAATAATTTATGGACATACACAATAACCGCATGCCAAAATTTGCGGTTCTCCTAGCCGCATATAATGGAATGTCATTTATTACTCAGCAAATAGATACAATCCTATCTCAAATTAATGTTGATGTGCACTTATTTATTAGCGTAGATAAGTCATCCGATGGCACCGAAGCTTTTCTGATGGAGTGGGCCAGGGTTGATCACCGCATAACATTGCTACCCGCCGGAGGGAGGTTTGGAGGTGCTGCAAAAAACTTCTATAGACTTTTTCGCGATGTTGATTTCACGGAATATGATTACGTTAGCCTGTCAGATCAAGACGATATTTGGGCTCCAAGTAAACTTTGGAGAGCTCACATTTCTATGTTGGAAAAAGATGCTCTCGGATACTCTAGCAATGCAAGTGCATTTTGGCCTTCTGGGAAAATTTTGCATTTGAATAAAGCTCAGCAACAACGCTCCTGGGATTACATGTTTGAAGCTGCAGGTCCAGGGTGCACTTATGTATTGCAAAAAAGGCTTGCAAAAACATTTCAAGATATCGTTCTTGAGCAGGGGGAAAGCTTATCGAATATTGAATATCATGACTGGTTAATTTATGCTTTCGCCAGAGCTAATAATATTTCGTGGGCTATTGATTCTTGCTCGAGTATTCTGTATAGGCAGCATGCAAATAATCAGATTGGCGCTAATACTGGACTGCGCTCCGTTATAAAGCGATTTGTAAAAATGATTGGGGGCCATGGCTTTGCTCAGTCAATCCTTATTGTAAATGCAATCAATATAAGCAGTGCTTCCTTTGTAATGAGAGGGTTATTTAATGGTCGCAGGGGGTATATGTATCTAGCCTTTCATGCTAGGCAATGCAGGAGAAAGCGCCTCGATCAAATATATTTTTTTATATTATGTTTTTTATTCGCAATAATTAATCCTTCCCTCAAAAAATAAGTATGAACTCACGCATTCTTTTAACTGGGGCAACTGGATTTATTGGTAAGTCAATGGCAAAACGTTTGTTTTCGGATGGCTACAACATTGTTTCCGCTTTAAGAGTCCATCCCACCGCCCAGTTATTATCAGGTGAAGTTATAGTTGTTGGAGATATTGGATCCAATACCGATTGGTCGAGAGCCTTATCTGGTGTTGAATTTGTCGTACACTGCGCTTCACGAGTGCACATCATGACTGATGTATCGAAGAACCCGCTGGCTGAATTTAGGGCAGTAAATGTGGGGGGCACAATAAGTTTGGCTAAACAAGCTGCGGCAGCGGGCGTTAAACGTTTTATTTTTTTAAGCTCAATAAAGGTCAATGGCGAGTCTACAATTTCGGGCCACCCCTTTACGGCTGATCTACCCCCTAACCCAGCAGATCCTTATGCAGTTTCAAAGTATGAGGCTGAGATGGGCCTTAGTGCCGTATCCCTTGAAACCGGTATGGAGATAGTTATTATTCGTTCACCTCTGGTCTACGGGCCTGGGGTTAAAGCAAACTTTCTTTCGATGTTGAATTTGCTTTTCCGAAGGATTCCGCTCCCTCTTGGCGCTGTTAAAGATAATCGACGTAGCTTTGTGTATCTGGATAACTTGGTTGATTTGATCGTCACTTGCATTAAACATCCTGCTGCGGCTAATCAAATTTTTCTAGTTTCAGATGATGATGATCTATCAACAACTTCATTATTGCAACGGCTGGCTTCAAACCTGGGAAAGCCATCTAAATTAATTAAAGTATCACCACGTTTAATTCAGTTTGGCGCTAGCTTTATTGGTAAAGCTTCTATTGCTCAGCGTCTTTGTGGCTCACTCCAGGTTGACATCAAAAAAACTCAGGATTTTCTTGGATGGTCCCCGCCTGTAAGTCTGGATGACGGGCTGCGTCAGACTGCTGAACATTATTTGAAGACGAAAACTTAAGAAATCTCAAGCATGAAGCGATTATTTGACTTTTGGACAGCACTTTTTGCTATCGTGGTGTTGGCTTTACCATTTTTAGTTGTGGCTCTTGTAATTCGCTTGACTTCATCTGGACCTGCATTGTATTGGTCTGACCGAGTGGGTAGGCACAATCTTACTTTTCAAATGCCGAAATTTCGCACGATGCAAGTTGGTACCCCTGCTGTGGCTACACACTTACTTTCTGATTCAGGTCAGTATTTAACGCCTGTCGGTTCTTTTTTGAGGAAATCTAGCTTAGATGAATTGCCTCAATTATGGAGTATTTTTGTTGGTGATATGAGTTTTGTTGGACCGAGACCGGCGCTCTTTAATCAGAATGATTTAATCGCTTTGCGAATGCAACATGGTGTAGATAAGTTGTTGCCTGGATTGACTGGTTGGGCTCAAGTCAATGGCAGAGATGAGTTATCGATTCCAGTCAAGGTGCAATATGATGTGGAGTATTTACAAAAGCAGTCTTTTTGGTTTGACATGAGGATTTTGTGTTTAACTTTTTTAAGAGTTGTTAGGCGATCTGGGGTTTCGCATTAATTTGGGGTTTTTCTAGGGTTTCCCCCCTCTTTAGTCCACTACTAACGCTAATTAGATTACCTTCTATTAAGAATCAACGCTTTTGATTGGCTTTTGAGGTTGCAATGACTGATATTTGCCATCAATGCTTTAATTTTTCTTATTTAGGTATGTAATTTATAATGAATTCGTGCCAATTAACGCTACCAAAAAGTCACTATTAAATCTGCCCCGATTCATTAAGCGGGTTGTCGTGATGTATTTTGATGTTCTCGTTTGTGCATTCAGTGTTTGGCTGGCATTTGGCCTTAGATTAGATGAGTGGGGCTATTTTGAAGTAAGTCAGTGGCGGGTGCTGATTGCCGCCATCGGATTTTCATTCCCCCTCTTTATTACTTTTGGCTTATACCGAGCTATTTTTAGGTATATGGGCTCAGCCGCGCTTGCCTCTATGGCGCGCGTTTTCATTATTTACACTGGCCTATTTTTCCTTGTTTTTACCATTATTGGGGTGGAGGGGGTTCCTCGCTCCATCGGCATCATTCAGCCGATTCTCTTATTTATTGGTATTGGTACCAGCCGTTACTTTATTCGAGTGTGGTTAGGTGGTATTAATCATGTGCAGAAGTCCTTTCATCAGGTAGCGCCTTTAGCATTCATTTATGGGGCTGGGTCTGCGGGACGCCAGCTTGCAGCTGCCTTATCACTGAATAAAGAAATGCTAGTAAAAGGCTTTATTGATGATGACAAATCTATACAGGGTAATACCATTAACGGTATTCCGGTGTATGGCAATACCGACATCAAAAGCCTGATGATCCGTTTAGAAATCACAGATGTCCTTTTGGCTATTCCTTCAGTTAACCAAGTCCGTAGAAATGAAATTATTGCCAGCTTAAATGGCTGTGGAGTACGCGTGCGAACGCTACCGGGTGTGCTTGATATGGCTTCCGGTCGAGTCAGAATCTCCGACTTGCATGATCTGGATATGAATGACTTACTAGGACGTAAGGTGGTTCCTCCGGATGTAGCATTGCTAGAAAAAAACATTCGCAAAAAGGTTGTACTGGTAACTGGGGCGGGCGGCTCTATTGGTAGCGAGCTGTGTCGACAAATCATTAAGTTTTCACCAAGGTCATTGGTTCTGGTTGATAGTAGTGAACATGCCCTCTATCAAATTTATGAAGAGTTAAAGAAGGCCATTGCCCTGCAGAAAAATAGCAATGGGGAAGAAGCGGCAAGCGGGGATTCTCAATCTGACTCTGCCAAAACTTTGCCAATCAAGCTCATTCCCTGTTTGGCCTCGGTTCGAGATGCTGAGCAAATGCTCAAGATCTTTATTGCCCATAAACCGGCTACAGTCTTTCATGCGGCGGCTTATAAGCATGTTCCCTTGGTAGAGCAAAACCCGGCTGAAGGCATTCGGAATAATGTCTTGGGAACGCTCACTTGCGCGCAAGTTGCCCTGGAGGCTGGTGCATCCCACTTTATTTTGATTAGTACCGACAAAGCAGTCAGGCCCACGAATGTGATGGGTGCTAGCAAGCGTATCGCAGAACTGGTCTTGCAAGCGATCGCTGAGGGTGCAGCCAAAGAAGGTCATGCAACCCAATTTTCAATGGTGCGCTTTGGAAATGTACTCGGATCATCTGGTTCTGTAGCGCCACTCTTTAGTGCGCAGATTAAAGCGGGTGGCCCCATTACTCTGACGCACCCTGAGGTAACACGGTATTTCATGACCATTCCTGAGGCGGCGCAGTTGGTGATTCAGTCTAGTGCCATGGCAACTGGAGGCGATGTCTTTGTGCTTGATATGGGACAACCCGTACGGATCTATGATTTAGCTGCCAAGATGGTGTATCTATCTGGCCTCATGGTCAAAGATGAGTTACATCCCCATGGCGATATCGAGATTGAAGTAACGGGACTGCGCCCAGGAGAAAAGCTCTATGAAGAGCTCTTGATTGGAGATAATCCCCAGCCCACAGAGCACCCAAAGATTATGAAGGCGCATGAGGAGTTCCTGCCCTGGGTTGAACTCCAAATAGAGCTAGAAAAACTCAATTTAGCACTGCAAGCCTGTGATGCTAAATTGATTCGGAGTTCTTTGAAGAAATTAGTGCCGGGGTATCAACCTAATGGCGATGCAGTCGATTGGAACGGGGGGGGGATTACCTAAACAATGAACGCCCTATCTGAGAATGAGTTTTTTATATTGTGATGCTTGCACACCCTCAAAATTTGGAAGCGTATGGCATTTCTTTCTGAGCTCAAGCAATTTTTTATAGATTCATTTACAGATCCCGTATATCAGGATGGGGTTTTGTATTTCATCATTGAAGAGCTGCCCAATCCAAGAGATTCTGGAATATTTCAAATTCTATGCGGTAGTGCCCAGATTGCTTTAGATGCGGTTACTCTAGATGAGCCGGGGGTTGTTATTGCTAATGAGCTCATTGGTCTACATGCGGCTACCATTCGCAAGTACCCATACCAAAAAATAGAGTACGTCAATATTGCGCCTTGGGCTCAAGTAAAGATTGAGACTCGCATGGCTCGACTTGGCTTGAAGATTTAGTTTTTACCCGAACATTTGTACGGATTGTTTGAAGATTTCATCCAATCTATTTAATCCATTACTTTTATTGCATAAGGCTGTTATGGAAATCGACAAAAATAGAAATGATTTACTTATCAAAAGTCTCGAGAGTAAAAATGCAAAACTACCCTGCTCAAGGTGTGGAGAAAATAAGTTTGAAATAGTGGGCGAATCATTTATCCCCATTCAAAATAACCCAAACTCAATAGTTATTGGGGGCCCCTCTGTACCAACTGCACTTGTAGCGTGCTCAAATTGTGGAAATATCTCTCAGCATGCACTCGGAGTCCTTGGAATGTTAAAAGGTTAATCATGACAGACAAAGAAGTTATATATTCCGATACGCCATCTGCAGCTCTCATTCAATTGCAGTCAAAGCAACTTGATTTAGAGTCTGGTATATTGGGGAAAATCTTTGGTGGATTTAAAAATGCTCCGTCCAATATTGCCGGACTAGTTTTATTTCTTCTAATCTCGACAGGCATTGTTGTTTTATTTGTTCAAAATTTAAATATGCCTGCTGCTGAATATTGGAAGTATTCGACCTCAATAATTACGCTTATTTTGGGGTATCTATTTGGTAGAAACAGCGGTTAATCGTACTCATTTTGTATTTCTCATGCAATTTTTTGAAAAAGAGGCGCTGCTTACAGTAGGCGTTCACGCTGACGTGGAATAGGCATAAAAGTCTAGACTGCAGAGTCAATATGCTCAACATACCGCATCACCGTATCTGACTTAGACCACCTCCCCCGTTGCATCATGATTGGCATGCTTGCCCCAGAACTCATTAAATCTTGAGCTGCACCCACTCGCATGGAGTGACCGCTAATCTCCTTAATGACTGATTCATCTAATCCGGCTGCTCTAGCTATCCTCTTGTAGATGCGGTTAATCTGGCCTGCTCCAATTTTTGAACCAATAACATTCCCCCGTGATATTCCTGTTATGAGCTTTTCTTGCCCCGCAGGAAGCTCTTTCACCCAAGCTATTAATGCGTGATGCGCTCTTTCACTTAGACGCAGCCATTTACC
>TBL_comb47_HYPODRAFT_10007253_pt1 | contig 11713 bp, 8 predicted proteins | sample TroBogypolimnion_40_FD_10682 | JGI IMG/M metagenome (IMG submission 10682) | reverse complement strand
GGGATGTTCACCCGCTACCGGCTCGGAGGCCAGGACGACCGGGCCGGGCTCCGCCGCAACGGCAACGGCAACCGCGGCCTCGGCTTCGCCCTGCGGCTTGACCTTCCCCTTCCCTTTCTTCTTCTTGCGCCCTTCGGCGGCAGCCGCCTCCTGGCTGGGAGCCTCCTCCCGGGACGGGCGGGCCGGCAGCTTCTCCGGCGCCTCCTCCTGGGGGATTTTCTCCCGCTTGACGAGCTCGAGCTCCATCTGGTTCAACAGGTAGGAGGGCTTCCCCTTCACCGTCACCTCGATGTCGTAGTCGCTCTCGATCTGGGACAGCTCGTGCCGCTTGCGGTTCAGCAGGTAATAGGCGACCTCCAAAGGCAGGCTCCCCACCACCTCGCCGATGGTCCCCTTGGCCGCCGCGGCATGCACCTTCCGCAGGAAAGAGAGGGCCATCGCCTCGACCGACTTCACCTTGCCGCGGCCGTCGCAGTGCGGGCATTCCAGGGAGCTCGCCTGGTTCAGCGTCTGGCGGATGCGCTGCCGGGACATCTCCAGCAGACCGAACTCGGAGATGCGCGCCACGTTCACCCGCGCCTTGTCCGCCTTGAGGGCCGTCTTGAGCGTCTTCTCCACCTCGGCGTTGTGCTTTCTGTCGCGCATGTCGATGAAGTCGATGACGATCAGACCGCCCAGGTCGCGCAGCCTGAGCTGCCGGGCCGCTTCCTCGGCTGCCTCCATGTTGGTCTTGAAGGCGGTGTCCTCCACCCCCTTCTCGCCGGTCGACTTGCCGGAGTTGACGTCGATGGAGACCAGCGCCTCGGTGGGTTCGATGAAGATGGAGCCGCCCGACTTGAGGGGGACCTTCTTCTCGTAAATCAGGTCGATCTGCTCCTCGAGCTGGTAGCGCGAGAAGATCGGGCGCTTCTCCTGGTGCATCTTGACCAGCTTCTCGAACTGTGGGTCGATTTCCTTCAGGCACTCGCGCACGTCCTTGTAGACGTCCTTGCTGTCCACCAGGACCTCGTCGATGTCGGCGGAGAAGTAGTCACGGATGGTGCGGATAATGAGGGCCGACTCCTGGTAGATGAGCCCCGCCCCCTTCATGGCCTCCCCCTGCTCCCGGACCCCTTCGTACAGGTCGATCAGGGAATCGAGGTCCTTCTGCAGCTCTTCGCGGGTGCGCCCCACCGCCTCCGTCCTAATGATGTAGCCGTATCCCGCCGGGATATCCATCTCGGCGATGATGTCCTTGAGCTTGCGCCTTTCCCCGTCGCCCTCCACCTTGCGCGAGATCCCGGAGGAGTCGGAGCCCGGCATGAGCACCATGTAGCGCCCCGGCAGGGAGGCGTAGGTGGTGAGGGCGGAGCCCTTATTGTCGCGCTCCCCCTTCTCGACCTGGACGATCAGCTCCTGGCCGCGGCGCAGCACCTCCTGGATGCGGGGGCGCCGGTGCCTCTGGTCCTCGGGCACGTCGTCGCGCCATTTCCAGTCATCCGGGTGCAGCTCGCCCATCTGCAGGAAGCCGAGCTTCTTGAGTCCGATGTCCACGAAAGCCGCCTGCAGCCCCGGCTCCACGCGCACCACAACCCCTTTGTAAATGTTGCCGCGGATCTGTTCGTTGCCGGCAATCTCCACATCCAGATCAACCAGGCGACCGTCTTCCACGATCGCTACCCGTGCCTCCTCGGCATGAAGGGCATTAATAAGCATTTTTTTCGACATATCGTTATTCTTTCCTTTGGTAGTGGCCTTGGGTGGCTGCGGAAGTGGCTTCCGGCGCGCCCTGTGCCCATTTTGGTAGCGACCGCGACGCGGCCGACAGCTTCTTCTATATGCCATCCCCCACCAGAAGGGGGTGTCAAAGACTAATGAAAACCGAGTGATTATAACAGAGTTTACTGCAGTAGCACATAAAAAAGCGCAGTGCCGGCTTCCCGGCGCCGCCGCCCCGTCCCGGGGTGACCGGAAACCCCGATGTCAAGGCCGCGGACGCCGTGTTTTTTCTATGCAATTCCGGAAACTTACCCGCGGCAGGCGTACCCGGCCCCTTAGTGAGCGACTGGAGACGCGCCCGGCGCCCTGGGGAGCGCCGCAGCGGGCCCGGCAGGAATGATTTTGCCTAGCCGGGTTAATATGATATTTTACCGGTCAGTCGCACATCACGCACGAGGTGGCAAGGCCATGCAAGGGATCAGAGTCGACACCACGCCGCTTAACCCCATCTACCTGGAAATGGGCGCAGCTGTGCAGGATTCACAGAGGCTTGAGCTTTACATCTCCTTCATCGTCACCCTGCTCATCGACCTGAGCGGAGGGACCCTGTCCGATGACGAGTTCAAAGGATGGATGGAAAGCCTCGGGACCCAGACCTTGGGGCGCCTCATCGAAGAGATCAAGAAGAAGGTGGGCTTCACCGATGCGGCGGTCGACATCCTGCGTAAGGCACTGAGGGCCCGCAACTTCCTGGTGCACCGCTTCTACAACGCGCGCTCCGACCTTCTTTTCAACCAACCGGGAAGGGAGAAGGCGCTGCAGGAAATCAGACAGAAGAGGATGGCGATCAACAACGCCAATGCGATTTTGGACCCGGTCATGAACGACCTGATCGGGCTGAAGGGGATCGACGCAGAGCAGTTCAAGTTCGAGGCGCAGAGCAGGTTCGAGAACTGAGCAAACCTGAGGGGGGACCGTGGTACATGATTTCCAGAACGTAGGCGCCGTCGCGCACGTCATTCAGCTTTCGGTCGCGCCGGTGTTCCTCTTGACCGCGATCGGCACCATGCTGGGCGTCATGACCAACCGGCTCGGGCGCGTCATCGACCGGGCCCGCGTCCTGGAGGCGCGCCTGGAGACCTCGCCTGCCGAGGGTGTGCCCCATCTGCACGGCTACCTCGCCACCCTCGCGCGCCGGGCGGACCTGATAGGCCACGCCATCACCCTGTGCACCTGCACCGCGGTGCTGGTCTGCACCGTCATCGCACTGCTCTTTGTGAGCGATTACCTGCGCTATGACATGTCGGTCCCGGTGGCGGCGCTCTTCGTCCTGGCGATGCTGCTACTGATGGCGGGACTGGTCAATTTCCTGCGCGAGATCTTCATAGCGAAGGCGAGCCTGCGTATCGGCCCGGCCGGACTAGCCAAGGGAAAGCGGGGCGCCTGACCCCACTGCCATTTAAGTCCCCCCTGCGAAGTAGGGGGAAGGCGTTGGAGGGAGAGGGGACAAGGGAGAGGGGACAGGCTCCTTTTAGGTGCCTGTCCCCCTAGCGGAACGCTCTTTCAGCCCAGCCGTCTTCCCCGATGCTCCAGGGGGACAGGCTCCACATGCTCCAAGGGGGACAGGCACCTAGCGGTGCCAGTCCCCTCCTACACACACGAGGAGGATTCCACATGATCCAGCAAACGCCAGCCGCGGAGACTAGGATCCCGGTTTTCGACAGCCATTTCCACATCATCGACCAGCGCTTCCCGCTGGTCCCGAACGAAGGGTACCTCCCGGGCGACTTCACCTGCGCGGACTACCTGCAGCGCACCGCGAACCTGAACCTGGCGGGCGGCGCGGTCGTCTCCGGCTCCTTCCAGGCCCTGGACCAGAGCTACCTGATCGACGCCCTGGCGACGCTGGGACCCGCCTTTGTCGGAGTCACCCAGCTTCCGGCCAGCGTCAGCGACTCGGAGGTGCTGAGGTTGGACGGGCTGGGGGTGCGCGCGGTCCGCTTCAACCTGAAGCGCGGCGGCTCGGAGAAGGTCGAGCACCTGGAACGACTGGCACAGCGGGTCTTTGAGCTGGCACGCTGGCACGTCGAGCTGTACGTCGACTCCCGGGACCTCGCCGACCTGAAGCAGACCCTGCTCCGGCTCCCCGCGGTCAGCATCGATCACCTGGGACTGGCAAAGGAGGGTTTTGCCACGCTGCTGGGCCTGGCCGAAAAGGGAGTGCGGGTCAAGGCGACCGGGTTTGGACGGGTGGATTTCGATGTGAAAACGGCACTGCGGGAGCTGAGCGCGGCCAACCCGGAGGCGCTCATGTTCGGGACGGATCTCCCCTCCACCCGGGCGCCCCGCCCCTATGCGGACCAGGACCTGCTGCTGGTGCTCGATGCCCTGGGGGAGCCGCTGGCGAAAAAGGCGCTTTGCGAGAATGCGCTTGCCTTCTACCGCCCCAAAGGGCAGGGCGGCTGCTAGGCGCCGGAGAGCGCCAGGGCACGGTCGTAGGCTTCCTGAAGCGACTCTACGTGCCTGTTGTCGGCGTTGGTGATGGCAGAAAACGATTTTTCATGGGTCTGATCGGCAAAGCCTATCACGTTCCCCATCATGAAGCCGTCCAGCTTTTTTTCCAGGTCGATGGCCAGCCGCAACGCCTCAGTCAGGGTCGGCGGGGTCTTTTTGACCCGGTCGATAACGGAGCGCACGTAGAGCAGCGCCACTTCGGCGTCCACCAGGTCGATGCGGATGGACTCCACGATGTTGCTGCGGCGCAGTTTGGCGACCAGCGCGAACAGCCTGGCGTGGTTCTCCTCCTCCATGGCCGTCTTCAACCAGAGGAGAAAGCTGTCCCGGTCGTCTTTGAAAAGTTCGGCAAAGTAATGGTACAACTCGGCGCAGGAATATTCCACAGCCTGGCATACTTCCAGTACATCCTTCGTCCCAAGCCCGATACTCTCTGTCAAAGTCTCACCCCCAACGGCAACTGTCTCAATTTTTTCTAATATTACTGGAAACCAATATATTTTTATTGACAATTATTTAACTTTATACGATTTTCAGAGATATTTAAAGATAAATTGACATGTCTACCCGCAGGCGGTAGATTACTATAGACCAATTTTTTTGCGGTCACTACCGGTCTTCGCAATTGACCAGGGTAACTACATGTCTGACATACTGTTCATAGCGATCGACCCCTATATACTGGCTCTGATGGAAAATCTGCAGCAACTGGTTGAGTCGACGATACGCCTCGAAAGGGACTACACCAGCGGCATAAAGCGCATTTTCGACACCCGGCCTGCCATCGTTTTCCTGCAGCACAAGATCGACAACGTGACCTGCGACAAGCTGGCGAACCAGGTCAAGATGCTCCTCGACGGCGAGCCGGTCCCGCTGGTCCTGATGTCGGATGAATCGGGGTCGTCCTACAGCGTGGTCTCCACCTATGAGGCCTGCCTGGATCTCTGTTTGCCGGTGGACGAGTTGAGCTGGCAGGTCCAGCAGCTGCTGCGCACGCTGCCGGAAATCGCCTGGAAGCAGCCCCCGTCCCCGGCGGGACAAGAGCCCGCCGCGCCGAGCCACGACGGGACGCTGCAGATAAGCGTGCCGGCCGGCATCGGCGATTTCTCGCTGCCGTTCCCCTGGCAGGAGGAGGCCGCAGGGATGCCAGGCACGGCAGCCCAGCCTGCCGAGCACGTGACCCTCGCCGCGCTCGAAGGAAACAGCGTGTTGGCAGACGCCGGCGGCTTTTCAGCTTCCAACGGGGCCAAAGCCAGCGATCCGGAGGAGCCCTCCCCCTTCCAGGTGGATTTCCTTGAGGAACGCTTGATACCCGAGCCGGCCTCCACGGTTTTCGACCCACCCCTGCAGCAGGCAAAACCCGAGCCCAAACCCGTCACGGCAGCATCCAGCAGCACCAGGCAGTTAAACCGCATCGAGCGTGAGGACCATAGCCTATTCGGGAGCCTGTCCGAGCCAGGCGACGAACCCTTGCTTGCCACCGCTCCGATACAGGCCGGCCCGACGGAAAAGAAGGCGGCTCCTGTCGCGCCCGGCAGCGTCACCGCTGTGCGGAAAGCCGAAAATGGCGCAGCCCCGGCCGCCGCAGGGCTCCGGCAGGCTCGCCCGGAAGCCGCAGCGCCGCTGGCTGAAGCCCCGTCAAGCGGCGGGCTCAACGGCCCGTTGATCGCCCTGCCCGGCACCCAAAAAACGCAGCCACCCTGGTACTACCGGGCACTGGTGGTCGGCATGCTCCTGATCATCAGCATCGCCGCGCTGGACCTCCTCTTCACGCTGCATCGGGGCAAAGTTCAAGTTTCCCAGGGCATCGACGATGTTAACTCGGCACTGAACCGGTCCCGTGCGACGGCCCCGGCTCCGGCAAGCAACGCCCCGGAACCAGCCATCGCTGCGACGGTTTCAACCCCAGCTCAGGCTCCGGCTCAAGCCCCAGCTCAAGCCCCAGCTCAAGTTCAAGCTCAGGCCTTGGCCCAGGCCCAGGCTCAAGCCAGGACTCAGGCCCAGGCCCAGGCTCGAGCTCTAGCACAAGCCCAAGCTCAAACCCCGGCCGGGCAGTTGCCGCTGTTCATCCCCCAGGTGGCTCCGGACCCCGCCTACGCGGCGAGCCACCCCGGCTGGGAGTGCTACCACTCCGGAGCGCTGCAGTACCTTGTCTACCGGGAGAAGGGAAGCGTCAGGGCGGTCCAGGTGCTGAGCGAGGCGCGCGGGGCGATCAGCGCCTCCTTCCTGAAGAATTGCATCCGCTTGAGCTCGGGCCAGGACCAGTTCGTCACCAAGAAATCAGAGAGGCTCAGCGGCATGAAAGTCACCACCGGCACCCTGCAAAACGGCGGGGAGCTCGTGGTGTACCGCGTCATACCAGGCGGCGAGATCCGCGGCTTCGTCCTGGCCTTTCCGGCCGACGGTCAGACTCCGGCATAGGGCACGCAGCAGGCCCCGGCAGCAGCTACGAGCAGACCGATGGCCAAAGCTGAAGGCCGATACAGCCGGAGTTACAGCACCCGGGTTGGGCGCACTGCCCACCCCCAAACTCATAGGAAGTTCGGAGCATCCATGCCGGTTCGCCTTACCACCAAGCCCCTGTGGCTCGCCTTGGCCATTTCCCTGGCTTCTCCCCTTTCCTGCTACGCCATCGACCCGAAATTCGAGCTGGATCCTTTGCTGCTCAGCAAGAAGTTTGCTTCCTCCCCCTCCCCTGCCGTGGCAAAGCAGCAGAAGAGCGCCGGCAAGAAGGTGGCCAGGAGCGGGGGCCGGCAAAGGTCCGGGGAAGCGGCCGGCCGCGAGCAGACCTCGAGCTATACGGTGAAGCCCGGGGACCACCTGTACAAGGTGCTGGCCAGGGAGTACGGGGTGACCGGAACACGTGCCGACTCTTTGGTGTCGAAGATACAAAGGCTCAACCACATGGCGGACATCCGCGACCTGCAGACGGGGACCAGGATCATTATCCCGCTGGCGCAGCCGGGCTCGGCGGCCGAGGAGACCGCAGGGCGAGGCGCGCGGGCCGGGAAGTATGGCAGCGCAGCTCCCCGGGTGCCGGCTGCCGTCTACCAGATGAAGCTCTCCAAGGTGGGGCAGGCCGGGGAAGCCCAGGCCGTGGAGTCGGCGCGGCAGACCTGGTCCCGCCTGGTGCCGCCCTCGCCGGGTCGCGCCAGTGACCACTTCGACTACCGCTCCGCCGCCTTCACGCTCTCATTGGACCCCGAGCGCTACCCGACCCTGCCGGCCCAGGACGGCGGCACCATCCTGGTGGATGGCGCCGGGACCCTGCCGCCGCTGGTCAGGTCCCTGATCCAGGAGAAGAACCCTCAGATCAGGATCGTCTCCGAGGATGCGACCAACCGGCAGAGGTTCTACCGCGCCCTGCTGAGCGCGGCACAGTTCTACTCCTTCGAGGAGGATTTTTCCGTCGACTTCGGGGTTGATCCGAAGATCACGGTGCGCGCGGACTTCAAGATCGAGAAGGGCGCCGACAGCCTGCTGCGCCAGGACGTCACCCTGCTGAACGTGTCCGAGAACCACCGCGCCACCCCGGACGGGCTGGTGAAGCTGCTGGCGGGAAACGGCTTCCGGCTGGTGGAGGCGGGGAACCCCTCCTACCAAAGCCCGGGGGGCGGAGCCGGCGACCTGCTGTACCAGGTAACCGACAAGGAGCCCAAAAAGATCCTGGACTCCTTGCTGGATGCGCTGGCGGTCCCCTTCGAGACGGGTAAGAACATCGACCTGTACGACCGGGAGGATATCGGGGTCCGGCTCGACGTGCCGGTGGACCGCTACTTCGAGGACAACGGCCAGCGCTACGCGGTGGCGCTCTTCAACGGAGACCCGGTGACCTACACCCTGGTGCGGCTGCTGGAGACCAAGGGGTTCCGGGTCATCATGCTCCAGGCGGGAGACGACTTCCACAGCGTCGCCGACAAGGTGCTGTCGCGCCTGCACATACCGGGAAGATACGGCGATTACGACCTCTGGAGCGCGCGCAACGTCGGGTACGGGGTCCGGATGTCCGGCGCCATGATCCGCGACAACAGAAACGGCGACCGGAACCTCTTCGTGACCGACCGGAACCTGGATCCCCTGGTGAAGGAACTGGCCGACCTGAACGGCTACCGCCTGCTAAACGGCAGATAGCCGCGCCCCGAGCGGCACGATTGCAGGGTAAAAGGCAAAAAGGTAGGCTCTGTTAGGGGAAGTTGTTGTTTCTTCGACTTCTAGTACGTTAACAAACTCCCCCTCGCCCTCCGGGAGAGGGGATAAGGCGCCCCAAAAAGAACATCTGCGCTAAAGAACAAATGGAGAGGGGGGGGCGATTTTTTCGCCACCCCCTTTCTTTGTCCGCTGCGGACGGCTGCGCGCCCTCCCCCTTAATCCGGCGCGCAGCCTTTGTCCCCCGCCCGCCAACCCGCTTCAGGCCAGGGTGCGCACGTGCTTCTCCCGGTCCCACTGGCGCAGTTTGGCCGCCGCTATGAAGGCCTCGGCGGCGCCGGCATCCACCACGCCCGCGTCCTTTTCCAGCCGCGCCGTTTTCAAAAGCGCCTGGCCCCCTTTGTCGGCGGCGATCGCCTTCAGGTGGCCATAGGCGTCGCGCACGAAGTCGAGCGCAGCGCTCTCCTGGGCCAGCGCCTGGGCGCCCTGCTCGGAAAGGATGACGGCGACCGCGTCGAAAAGCACGGAAGGTGTCCCGGCCAGTTGCCCGTGAGCCACCTGCAGCGACCCGTCAGCCAGCTTGGCCCCTCCCACCTTGGGCGCCACGATCTTCACGGTCGCGCCCGCGGCGCTGGCGGCCTTCTTGATCTTCTGAATCGCGGCCCCGTCCGAGCCGTCCGCGATCAGGATGCCGATGCAGCGCCCCTGCAGGGTATCCTTCATCTTGCCGATGATCTGCAGCGCGGGCGAGGGCGCCATCTCGCGCACCGGGGCCGCGGCCGGCGGCGCCTCGGGCAGCCGCTCCAGGGCAAGTCCCGTGGCGACCCGGCGGGCCAGGTCCTCTTCGATATGGCGCAGGTGGCCGACCATGGCCTCCCGTACGTGCAGATGGTCCACCTTGGAAAGCTCGAAGACCAGGGCCGAGGCGATGTGCGCCTGCTCGGGTGCGCTTTGGCTTTGGTAGAAGAGCCGCGCCTGGCTGTAGTGGTCAGCGAAGCTCTCGGCGCGCACCCGGCCCTTGGCGCCGCTTTCGGCCAGGCTCGCGCTCCGGAAGCCGGCGGGAGTCTCGCGCGGCGACTCCCCGGACAACGTGTTGGGCTCGTAGGAGACCCGCCCGGTCGGCTGCTCCATCTGCATGTGCCCGTCGCGCTGCTGGTTACCAAACGGACACTTGGGCGCGTTGACCGGGATCTGGTGGAAATTGGGCGACCCCAGGCGCGAGAGCTGGGTGTCGAGGTAGGAGAACAGGCGCCCCTGCAGCAGCGGATCGTTGGAGAAGTCCAGGCCCGGCACGATGTTGGCCGGGCAGTAGGCGACCTGCTCGGTCTCGGCGAAGAAGTTGTTGGGCCAGCGGTCCAGCACCATGCGGCCGATCACCTTGAGTGGCACCATCTCCTCCGGGATCAGCTTGGTGGCGTCCAGGTGGTCGAAGGGGAAGCGGTCCGCCTCCTCCTGGGTGAAGAGCTGCACGGCGAGCTCCCACTCGGGGAAGTTCCCGGCCGAGATGGCCTCGAACATGTCGCGGCGGTGGAAGTCCGGGTCGGCGCCGGCGATCTTGACCGTTTCGTCCCAGACCGTCGACTGCAGACCGAGCTTCGGGCGCCAGTGGAACTTGACGAAGGTCGACGCGCCGGACTCGTTCAAAAGCCGGAAGCTGTGCACGCCGAAGCCCTCCATCATGCGCAGCGAGCGCGGCAGGGTGCGGTCCGACATGATCCACATGACCATGTGCATCGACTCGGGCGTGAGCGAGATGAAATCCCAGAAAGTGTCGTGGGCGGTCGCCGACTGCGGGAAGCCCCGGTCCGGCTCCATCTTCACCGCGTGGACCAGGTCGGGGAATTTGATGGCGTCCTGGATGAAGAAGACCGGGATATTGTTGCCCACCAGGTCCCAGTTCCCCTCCTTGGTGTAGAACTTGACCGCGAAGCCGCGCACGTCGCGCGGGGTGTCCACCGAGCCGGCGCCACCTGCGACCGTCGAGAGCCTGGTGAAGACCGGCGTCTTCTCCCCCACCTCGGTGAGGACCTTGGCGGTCGTGTACTGCTTGAGCGAGGCGGTCAGCTCGAAATAGCCGTGCACCCCGGTCGCCCGCGCGTGCACGATGCGCTCGGGAATGCGCTCGTGATCGAAATGGGTGATCTTATCGCGCAGGATGAAATCCTCCAAGAGGGTCGGCCCGCGCGGGTGCGCCCGGAGGGAGTTCTGGTTGTCGGAGAGCGGAGCGCCCTGGTTCGTGGTGAGCGCGGGGTGCCCTCCCGAAGCGATCTGGTGCAGTTCGCCGCCGGCCGCTGCCGCCGTCTCCGCGTGCAGCGCCGCGCCCTTTTGCTGCCCCGGTTTCCCCGGATGGGTCGTTTTTTTGTCCTGTTCCATAGGTTCTCCTTGTAGGTAGCCAGCTGGATCGTGCGGCGCCCCGGTGCTTTTAGCCCTGGTAGCGCCCGCCGTTGACGTTGATGGTCTGTCCGGTGAGGTAGCCGTTGCACGCGAGCAGGACCGCCACCTCGGCGACCTCCCCGGGAGTGCCGAAACGTCCCACCGGGATGAGGTCCGGGCGCAGCTGCGGCAGGCCGGCGGCCATGTCGGTGCTGATCGGGCCGGGGGCGATGGCGTTGGCGGTGATCCCCTCCTTGGCGAGCTGGGCGGCGTAATAATGCATGAGCCCGATGATGCCCGCCTTGGAGGCCGCGTAGTGGGCCCCGACGACTCCTCCGGTCTGTGCCGCGGCCGAGGAGAGGCCGATGATGCGGCCCCAGCCGGCGGCCCGCATGTCCGGCAGCACTCCCTGGGTGACCAGGAAGGGCGCCTTGAGGTTGACCGCCTGCATCTCGTCCCAGTCGGCCTCGGTGATCTCCTCGATGGAGCGCACCACCCCGATGCCGGCGTTATTGACCAGGACCGTGATGGGGCCGAGCTCGCGGCGGATCCGCTCCAGCATCCGGGCCACCTCGGATGTCCGCGCGAGGTCCCCCTGGCACATGAGGGCGCGCCGCCCCAGCGCCCTGACCTGCGCGCACACCTCCTGGGCGGCGCCCTCGTTGGCGCGGAAATTGACGGCGAGGTCCGCTCCCGCCCGCGCGAGCGCCACGGCAATCGCCCGGCCTATGCCCCGGCTCGCCCCGGTCACCAGGGCAACCCTCCCTTTCAGATCGTTGGTCATCTCGCCTCCTCCCTTACCTGGTTTGCGCGCCTTTCCCGACAGAAATGGCCGTGCTGAGTTGTAGTTTTCCGGCTCACCTATCACCTTCCACGAGCTCCCCCTCGCCCTCCGGGAGAGGGGATATGGCAGGTGGCCTACCCCGCCAGTTCGAGGAATCTCTTCGCAAAAAGCGGCCCTTTTGCCAGGTCCTCGTGCTTG
>TBL_comb47_HYPODRAFT_10007252_pt1 | contig 11713 bp, 7 predicted proteins | sample TroBogypolimnion_40_FD_10682 | JGI IMG/M metagenome (IMG submission 10682) | reverse complement strand
GTGATCGCGGCCATGGGCGCGCAGAACAGCGGCGGGGCGAACACCACGCCGCGCAGGACCAGCGGCGCGAGCCGGGGCGCTTCATCTGTCTGGGAGGATGACTGGTCTGTTTCCACGAGGGGTTTTGGCAGCGGCCGCGTTGCGCTATGTTATCATACTCGAATGCCCACGGCGGCCATGTCCCCCTCCTGCCGGCGCGCCATGTGGTCCCAGTTCCTCGGCTTCGGCATGGACGCCTACGACATGGCCATGGTCGTGGTCCTGGCCCCGATCCTCTCCAGGACTTTCGGCGCTCCCGGCCTCAGTTCCGCCGGGCGTTTTTTGATGGTGGCCCTGCTCTACGCGGCCACCGCGGCGGCCCGGCCCTTGGGCGCGCTCCTCTTCGGCCACCTCGCCGACCGCCTGGGCCGGCGTTCTTTGCTCATCATCACCATGGCAGGCGTCGGCGTGCTCTCCGCCGCCTGCGCCCTCGTCCCCTCGCCGGCCCGCATCGGGCTCACCGCCGCCTTCACGCTGTTCATGGCGCTGCGCGTCGTCATGGGCTGTTTCTTCGGGGGCGAATACGCCGTGGGCCACGCCTTCGCCATCGAACACGCCCCGGCCGCGCGCCGCGGCGCGGTGGGCGGCTTCATCCAGTCGGGTTTCCCCCTCGGCTACGCCACGGCCTCGTTCATGGTCCTGGGCGTCAGCCTGCTGTTGGGCGAGCGGGCTATGCAGGATTACGGTTGGAGGCTGATGTTCGCCACCGGCATCGCGCCCGTGGCCTTCGCCTTGTACATAAGGAAGTCGCTGGATGAGTCCCCGGTCTTCGCCGCGGCCCGGGAGCGCGATCCGGCCGCCGCGCCGCCGCTGTTGGCCGTTCTGCGGCCGCCGGCCTTGCGACCCTTCCTGCAGGTCTTCGCCTTCATGACCGGGCTGTTCTTGACCGACTACGCGGTCTACCAGTTCTTGCCCGCCATCCTGCAGGGCCCGGGGAAATTCGACCTGGTGCGCTACACTTTCATCTACGGCTTCGCCCTGCTCTGCGCCTTCCTGGGCTACAACCTCTACGGCCGGCTGTCGGACCGCTGGGGGCGGCGCAAGATGACCATGTGGTATTGCCTCGGCGTCGCCTTGCTGGGCGTGCCGCTCTATAAACTGCTGATCTACGCCGCCTCCACCCGGAGCCTGGGCTTGGCCTTGGCCGCCGCGGTCCTGGCCGCTGGTTTCAAGCTGGCCTGGGGCATCGTGCCCGCTTATCTCGCGGAGATGTTCCCCACCCGGACCCGCTCCTGCGGGGTCGGCCTCGGCTATTCCGCGGGCGCCCTGGTCGGCGGGGGCTGCATCGTCCCTTTGGTGGGACTGCTCCACGGGATGCCGACGGTCAAGGCGATAGAGGGCGGGCAGGAATTGTGGCTCTCCGCCTCCTGCGCCCTGACCTTGGGCGCGGTCATCACGTTCCTGAGCTTGCTGGGGAGCCCCGAGACCAAGGACGTGGACCTCGGTGCGATGAATCACTAGACCCCGTTCAGCGCGGGCGGGCCGGGGCGCCGGCGCCCCTTGTCTTAGATATCAACTTTGGGAGAAATGTTAAAATGCCCGAAATGTTGATTTTCGCAATCCTCCACTAGCAGCATGGTTTCCTTGGTCCCATGGGTCGACCGATGAACCCTCCTTGCGCCTTAGGTCCCATGGATGGGCGGCGGGAGACCCGGCATCTCCTGATTCTCATCATTTTGCTTCTGGTGTTCCACGGCATCAATAACTACGAAGTGCTCAGGCAAAGCAACAGCCTCCGCCCGCCCGATTCCGCGACATACTTCTTCGAAACCATGCAGCTCGCCCGGACGATCACGCATCATCGCAACGGAGTCACCGGGATCGTCCGCTGTTTGCAGCGGCTTTGGAAGCCTCCTCTCGCCTACCTGACGGCCGTGCCATTTGCAGTCCTTGCGCACTCGTACACGGCGGCCGTTATGTCCAACCTGGTAAGCCTGGGTATCCTCATATTCGGCACTTACGGCATCGGTAAGGCGCTCTACGGCCATGAAACCGGCCTGCTTTCGGCGTTCCTGGTCACCCTCCTGCCCATCGTCTTCGCGCACTCGCGCGTCTTCTACCTGGACTTATCCCTGGCCGCCTGGGTTGCGTTGTCGTTCTCCTGCTTCGCGAAGGACAGATTCGATGAATGGCGGCATGCGTTGGGCGCGGGCCTCGTCATGGGCGCGGGGATGCTTGCCAAGCAGGGCTTCTTCCTCTACCTGATCCTGATGGTGTGCTATTTCTTCCTGCGGCGGGGCGCTAGGAGGGGTCGCCGCAGGACGATGGGCCTCGTCATCGCCCTAGCCATCGCTTTTGCCGTTGCAGCGCCGTGGTATCTGGCTGGAGGTCCCGCGCTATGGGCGAAATCCTATGCTTCGTACTATATCGCCGCCATCGTGGGTATTCATAAAGGGCCGGATTATCTCACGGGCCTTCTCTTCCGGCACCTGCTCCCCGTGTTCTTCCTGATGTTCATCGCGGCCTGCCTTGACCTTATCCGGCGAAGGGAATTCTCCCTTCCGACGATGGCCTTCGCCGCCATCGCGGCTTTCTCTGTCTCCCCGAACCGAGCCGATCGCTTCATCCTCCCGATTTTCTCGCTTGTCGCTGTCATCCTTGCGGCTTGGCCGCGGTCCTGGCAACCGCAGCGCAGAGGCTGGTTGATCCCTCTATTGGCGTTCTTCAGCGTCGGTCAATGTCTAGCGGTCAGCCATGTCCGCGTTGCGGCCTGGCCGACCGAGTCGCAGGACCATTCCAGGCTCGTGCAGCTCCTCTTGAACGAAACCGAATATTCGAACACCGGGCTGCTGAGCGTCGCTCAAACCGGCGCCGACTTGCGGGGTCTGACCCATCGTTTCGCCGGTGATATCCGGAGGGAGGCGGGCGGAGGGGGTTTTAGGTTGGCCTGCTGGCAGGATACTTTTTGCAATGAGGTGCTCATCGAACTTGCGGCCCGGAATCGGGCGTGGCGAATGTTGAGGGATTCGCCCGACTACCGTGCCGGAGACCGCGATACGCTGGATTGGTGCCGCAGGTCCATTCCTGAGGCAGATTTTCTCATCCTGGACGGTGGTCCGGACCTGTTCCAGGACCGGACCGAAACGCGGCGATGCCTCGATGCGGCCAGCCGTCGCTTCATGCCGCTGCGGTCGGCGGAACTTCCGGGCGGCCACTTCATTCGCCTTTATCGGAACCTTCGGCAGAAGCCCGCGCATGGATGAACGCACGCCGCCGCAGAAGCCGGCGCTCACCATCGCGGTCTTCTCCAAGAACGAGGACGCATCCCTCCCGGGCGTCCTGGACGGCATCCTGCGGAACTATCCCGAGACCGCAGTCCTTTTGGTGGTGCCCGAGCAGACGCCCTTCGTCAGCGCTCTGGCGAAGGAGAAGAAGGTGGCCGTCCTCAGGGACAACGGCCGGGGCAAAGGCGCGGCGATACGCGCGGCCATCGCGGAGGCGACTTCGGAGTCCTTGGTGTTTGTCGACGCGGACGGCTCCCATCGGACCGAGGACATACCCGACATCCTGCGACCGCTCCTCGCGGGCCAGGCGGACATGGTGATCGCTTCTCGGTTCAAAGGCGGCAGCGAAGAGTTCTCCGGGAGCTTCAACAACCGCGTCCACTGGCTGGGGAATTGGCTCAGCGCCATATTGATCTGGCTGCTTTGGGGCCGTCGGGCGGGCCAAGGACCGATGGATTGCCAGAACGGTTTCCGCGCGTTGCGGACCGAGGCGGCCAAGAAGCTGCCGCTGCAGGAGGACGGGTTCGCCATCGAGCAAGAGATGGTCATTCAATGCTACAAGCAGGGCTTGCGCATCGCGGAGCATCCCAGTTTCGAACTGAAGCGGCGGTTCGGGCGGTCCCACATCAGGGAGATCCCCGAATTCATCGCATACGCGCGGTGCCTGCTCCGCAATGTCCTCGGTTGACCGGCCATGATGACCTGGAGGCGTGATCTCAATGCCTTGGCGCAGGTCCTGCGGTCCAATTTTGGCAGGTTGCGGTCGCCTTACAAGCTGACTTTTGCCCCGACCTACCGTTGCAACCTGCGCTGCAGGATTTGTTCGATTTGGAAGAAGGCGCCCGGGCCGGAATTGACGCCGGAAGAATTGCGCCGCTTGTTCCGCAGTTCAGGTGCTTTTTCCTGGGTGGCGATCACCGGCGGGGAGCCGGCCCTGCGGGACGACCTGCCTTTGGTGGCGCGATGTATAATCGAAGGCTGCCAGGATCTCTGCGTCCTGAGCATCGCGACCAACGGCTACGAGACCGACCGGACCCTGGCGGCGATCCGCGACATCGCGGCTCTGCGCCCCCCGCGGCTGTTCGTGACCATCGGGATCGACGGCCCCCCCGATGTCCACAACATGCAAAGAGGACGTCCCGATGCCTGGCGGCGCAGCATGGACACCTTCATCGGATTGCAGCGGCTTTCCGGCGTCGAAACACTGCTCAGCATGACCCTCTGCGACGGCAACCTGCGCATGATAGACCAGACCGTCAAGGCCATCCGGGAGGTCTGCCCCGGCTTCGACGTCAAGCGCAGCCTCAACTTCAATGTCTTCCATCGGTCCCCGCACTACTATGGGAATGGCAGCGCCGCGCCTCCGGACGCCGGGAAGCTGCGGGAAGATCTCCTGGACGCCAAGCGGATCCTGGAGCAGCCGTCCCTGAAGGGTTTTCTCCAAAACACCTATCTGGACTACTGTCTCGATTATCAGCGCACGGGAGAATCCCCCCTCCCCTGCCAGGCGCTATCGTCTTCCCTGTTCCTGGACGCCGCCGGCGTCGTCTATCCCTGCGTGGCGTACGACCGTCCCTTGGGACAGGTCCGCGACTACGGCTACGACCTCGACCGCATGTGGAACGAGGCGCATGTCCGGCGGGCTCATCGGGATTGCCGTGTGGGAGCCTGTCCCCGATGCTGGTCGCCATGCGACGCGTACCAGAGCATCAACGGCGCCCTGCACCGGTCCGTGAGGCGCTTTCTGGGGAGCCGGCAGCCGGTACCCGCCGTGGACGATTATGGAAGCACTGCCTGCAGCAACGAACCCCCGATGGCGCTGTAGACTTCGCAAGAATTCCAGCAGCCCGGGCACCTGCGATGCGAGCAATCTGAGGCCAGCCTCCGGGCCGAGGGGCTCATCCACATCTCCTCCAAGGACGACTCCATTTTGCGGACGTTGCCCAAAGCCCTGGCATAGGCCGAGCAGGGATAGATGTTGCCGTACGGGTCCAGGAAGCAGGTCGTGGAAAGCGCCTGGCACTTGAGCGGGCCTCGCCCCTCTTTAAGGAAGTCGGCATAGCGGCGGAGGTAGGTCCGCCTCAGGAAACTGAGGAGGGTCGTCCCGCCTAAGTCGAGGCCGCGCAGAACCGAAAGTTCGGTCAAAATGGCGTTCGCATCCAAAGGCTCCATATCCGCGTTCTCGAAGTACGAAGCCGAGCGCTGGAAGATGTTCACGTTGATATCGTCGAACGTGAGGCCGGGGACCGCGCGCTTGAGCGCGGCAAAGGCGCTCGCGAAAGCGCCTAGGTTCCGATGGGAGATGGTGAATCCGATCTGGGCCTTCACGAAGGGCAGTTCCCTCACCGCCAAGAATGTCTCCAGCGCTTTGGACCACGTGCCCGGCACGCCGCGGATGCTATCGTGCAGTTCAGGTGGCCCGTCCACGCTCACCGTGACGACGCAGCCTTGGCGCGGGAACCGCCCATGCAGGTATTCCAGGGTCCGCAACGCGCGCGCCGGGAGCGTGCCGTTGGTCGCGAAATGGACAGCCCCCAGCGTCTGGCAGCTCCTGAGCGCCGCTTCGACCAGCTCCGGCAAATCATCCCGCAGGAAGGGCTCGCCTCCGGTCACGCCCAGCCAGCATGGCCGGCCGGCCTTCCCAAAGAACTCGGCGGCCTGAGCCACGCTCAGCTCCCGAGCCAGCAGCCCTTCATCCTTCTTCCAGATGTTGCACATCGCGCAGCGCAGATTGCAACGGTAGGTGACCGCGTAGGATATTCTCAGGGGCTGCCGGGGGCGGAAGATGTTGGAGGCCAGTATCCTTCTCAGGCAAGCCAGCTGGCGCCGTCCCCGGAATGTGGTCTTCACGGAATGATCCTCAGAGCGCCAAAATAGTAGCGCATTCTAACGCTGGCTTCCAAGACTGCGTCCGGCTATGGCAGCGCTAGGAAATCTCCGACCGCCAAGCAGTCGGCCCCGGTGGAGAGGAAGGTCCGCGCCGCGTCTTGCGGCGAGCAGACCATTGGTTCCCCGTGCATGTTGAGCGAAGTGTTCAAAAGGACTCCCAATCCGGTCAGACGCTTGATTTCCTTCAGGAGGCGCCGCAAACGCGGATCGTCCTGGTCTCTAACGATCTGCGGGCGGCAAGAACCATCCACGTGGATGACTCCTTTGAGCGCCGGGCGGTGTTCCGGCTTGACCAGATACCCCATGGTCATGAACGGATTGGGAGTCCCTTTCCAGTCCGTGAAAAGCCTCTCGGCCTCCTCCTCCAGGAGGCAAGGGCAGAACGGTTGGTACCAGACCCGCTTTTTCAGGACCATATTGAGGCGCTCTTTGGTCTCGTCCGAACCCGGCAAGGCCAGAATGCTCCGGTGCCCCAACGCCCTGGGCCCGAACTCCATGCGCCCTTGGAACCAGAGGACGATCTCGCCCGCAACGAGGCACTGGGCCGCCTCGCGCTCTACGGACTCCGATCTGTGATAGCGGATTTGCTCGCGGCGCAAAGCTTCTTCGATTTCCGCATCTGAGTACGCAGGCCCCCAGTAGACATCCGGAATCTCACAGCTTGAGACGCCGTGGAGTTCATGATTGGCCCAAAGCGCGGCGCCCAGAGCCAGTCCTCCGTCTCCCATATGGGGAAAGACGAACACATCGTTGACCTCCGGCAGGTTTTTGATCAGCCGGTTAACCTTGATGTTGGAGGCAACCCCTCCCGCCAAGGCGATGCGATTCAGCCGGGTCTGCCTGAGTGCGTTGCGCACTAGCTCCAGGACTTTGATCTCGATGGTCCTTTGGGCCATGTACGCGAACTGCTCGGAAGGGACCCGCCATAAGAGACGATCCAACTCCCGGAACATTCCCCAACTGCCGAATTTCGGCTTCAAACTGAGTCCGTCCACCGAGAAGAAATCCAGCATGGGATTGGCGCTGTCATCGACGGGGTAGGCATAATTGGCCAGGGCCATGACCTTTCCCTCATCCTCCAACTCCCGCAGGTTGAGCAGGGTCGTCGCTTGTTCGAAGAAGATTCCCAGAGAGCTAGACCCCGGAATCGAGGCGAGGCCTTCAAGCCTCCCGCTGCGGAAAATGGAAAAACTCCCTGATGCCCCGTCCCCGACCCCGTCGAGCGTGACTACCAAGGCCGGGTCGAAACCGCAGGCAAAGGCCGCGGCGGCGGCATGCGCGGTGTGATGATGGACCCACCGGACGGGGAGATCGCCCAAACCGATGCGCCCTAGTTCCCGGCTGAAGGCGGCGGAGCTCAGCGCCCGGCTGACTCCGTTGGCGCCAATTCCGTCACCTTATACTTCAAGAAACGCTTGATGAAATCAAAGCGGCCGCGATCCGTTTTCCGCCGGCGAAACAGGTAGTATTCTTCCTTCAGACGCGGAAGAACCCTGGTCAGGGTTTTGGACGGATCATTGGTCGATATCGCGACGCAGGAAATGTCGCAAGATTCGACCCCTGCCTGACGTAGGCACGCTGCGATAGATCGCGCGGGAAAACAGACATCCAATTTGCGGCGGGATAACCGCTCCTCATTGATGGCCGCCAAAACACGCGGGCCTTCGACGATGGCCGCACCCGAATCATGCCCGTCCCAGACTCCCAGTATCAACGCGCCGGCCATTTCAATCCCTCCTGAACAGGTCCCAACGCAGGCGTGGCGCGGGGGCGCCTCCAACTTTGTGGATAAGCGGATTTCCACGAAACAGAAGGGCCGTTATCGTTAGCCACTTCTCAGGCCCAAGCCCCTCCATGTGGGGCCTGCCAAGGGCATGATACTACAAATGCCGTCGGAGTAGTCCCATAGCTCGAGCATCAAACTTCATGTGGGCAACGCCGAGGCGAGGCCGAATTGACATCCCTCCCCCGGGGACCCGCGCCAGGCCACGGCCAGGTCGGCCCGGGCCGGTTTCGTATTCAGGAATTCCGTCGGCAGTCCTAGATGGGAGAGAAGCCGTGCCAATTCTGAATCCATCATGCTGACCGCCACCGCGCCATCGTCGCGGCGCAGCGCGGGCACGCGCCAATGGGTTCATCTTGAAGATCCTGGCCAAGCAGGCCGTCCACGACCGCGCGCTTTTGCTGGCCGCTTCCTTTACATCGTCAGCCCTATTGCGCAGACGCGTCCTGACTTTGGGCGCGGTCATCACTTTTTTGAGTCTGCTGGGGGGCCGAGACCAAGGATTTGGACCTTGGGGCGGCGAGTCCTGCTAGCGCAGACGGGCGGGCAGCTTTAGTGTTAGAATCATCGCCGTGAGCGTCATCCTCGTCTTTACGCTGGCCCTCGTCGTCCTCCACTGCGCCATGGTCGCCAAGAGCCGGGGCCGTTTGCCCGGCGGCGTCCTGCTCGCGGACCTCGCCCTTGCCGTCGTCGCCGCATTCATCCTCAGCAGTGCCGCGGGCCTGCTGCTCGAGCTCGCCTGGTGGAAGGAGCTGGGCCAGGTCCAGACGTTCTGGCGGTTCGTGGACATCGCCTGGCTGCCTCAGGTCGCGGCCGGCCTGGCCGGCATGCTGGTCTTCCTGGCGATCTTCTGGCAGGCGCGCCGCCGCTGCGCGACGTTGCTTTCGCGCACGCGGATCTTCTCCGCGGCCGGCGCGGCGCTGGCCGCGGCTGCAGGCCTGCTGGTCTCCATCGCCATCGTCGATCCCTGGACTACGGCCCTCTGGTGGGGTTCCCGGACCACCGGAGTCTACTCCGACCCGATCTTCCACCGCGACCTGGCTTTCTACTTCTTCCAGCTGCCCTTCTTCCGGATGCTGCTCGGCTGGGCCGCGGGCCTTTGCGTCCTGGGCCTGGCGCTCCACCTGCTCACCTTGCTGCTGGGCGCTTCCGTGTTCTCCTTCATGGAGAGGCCGCGCGAACCCCTGCGGATCCATTCTCCCGCGCCCGCCGTCCTGCAGGAGATCTCCGGGACCGTGCGTCTGGGCGGCGTCCTGCTGCTGACGCTCCTCGCGGCCAATGCCTTCCTGGCGCGCTACGGCCTGCTTTTTTCCCAACACCAGTTCCTTTACGGCGCGGACTATGTGGACGCGCGGCTGGGGCTGCCGCTGTGCTGGGCGCAGGCGGTGCTCTCCCTCGCCCTGGCCGCGCTCGTGCTGAGCGCCCCGCGCCGACGCTTCGTGGTCGAGGAGGGGCTGGGCATCTCCGACGCCGTGGTCCAGGCTCTTCCGGGCCGGGCCTGGGCGGCGGTGATCGGGGGCGTGCTGGCCCTTCTGATCGTGCCGAGCCTTTTGCAGTCGTCGCTGCGCGCGCTCTACGTGCGGCCCAACGAGCTGACACTGGAGCGGCCCTATATCGAGCGCCACATCGAGGCGACTTTGGCGGCCTTCAACCTCGCGGGCAACGCGCGCGAGGAGCCCTTTACCCCGCGCGCGACCGAGACGCTCGACCTCTCCCGCCAGCCCGACGTGGCGGAGAACATCCGACTCTGGGACTGGGAGCCGTTCCGCGACAACGTGACCCAGCGCCAGGCCCTGCGCCCGTATTACGCCTTCCCCGAGGTGGACACGGACCGCTACCTTATCCACGGGCGGATGCGGCAGGTGCTCATCGCGGCGCGCAGCCTGCAGACGGACCTCTTCCCGGACAGCGCGCAGACCTGGGTCAACCTCAACATGCAGTACACTCACGGCTACGGCGCCGTGGCGGCGCTCGTCAATTCCGCGACGCCGGAGGGCGCCCCGGAGATGGTCTTAAGGGATGCGCCGCCGCAAAGCGCGCTGCCGGCCCTCAAGATCAACCGGCCGGAGCTTTACTTCGGCCCGGGCGCGGGCCGCGCCGTCTTCGTGGACACCAACCAGCAGGAGTTCGACTACCCGAAGGGCGACGACAACGCCTATACCACCTACCGGGGTTCGGCGGGCATCCCCATCGGCTCGCCCTGGCTGCGTCTGGCAGCCGCCATCGCCCGCGACGACTGGAACGTGCTCCTGACGCGGTATCTGACCAAGGACTCCCGGCTTCTGCTGCACCGGCAGATCCGGGAGCGGGTCCAGCGCCTGGCGCCCTTCCTGCGGCTCGACCAGGACCCGTACCTGGTCAACGACGACTCAGGGCGGCTGTTCTGGATGCTAGACTGCTACACGGCCACGGACCAGTATCCGTACTCGCAGCCGGTCGGCGTGGGCGAGGAGTCGCTCAACTACATCCGCAACAGCGTGAAGGTGACGGTGGACGCCTACAACGGGACGGTCCATTTCTACGTCTTCGATGAAGCCGACCCGATCCTGGCCGCCTACCGGGGGCTTTTCCCCGGCCTCTTCGATCCGCGCTCGGCCATGCCGCAGGACCTTCTGCGCCACATCCGCTATCCGGCGCTGATCTTCAGCGCGCAGGCGCAGACCTACCGGACGTTCCACATGCGGGACCCGCAGGTCTTCTACAATAAGGAGGACCAGTGGGAAGTGGCCAAGCAGGTGGTGACGCAGGAAGCGGTGCGCTACACCGAGCCCTATTACGCGATGCTGCCGCTGCCGGGGGAGGCTAAGGCGGAGTTCGCCCTGATGCTTCCCTTCACGAGCCGCAACCGGGACAACCTGATCGCCTGGATCGCCGCGCGCTGCGATCCCGCCCACTACGGCGAGATCGTCTTCTACCGCCTGCCCAAGGAGCAGCTGATCTATGGGCCGCTGCAGGTGCAGAGCCGCATCGACCAGGACCGGGACATCAGCAAGGACCTGTCGCTCTGGAACCAGCAGGGCAGCCGCGTGGTGCGGGGCAGCACCTTGGTGTTCCCAGTGGACGATACCTTCCTGTACGTCGAGCCGATCTATATCCAGGCGACGCAGGCCAGGATGCCGGAACTCAAGAAGATCGTGCTCGCCGTGGGCAACCGCCTGGTCTACGCCGACGACCTCGACACGGCGATCAAGCGGCTGGCCCGGCCGCCGGCCGCGCATGAGCAAGCGCCCTTGGTCGTTGAGGCGGCCGAAGCTTCACCCCTGGCGCGCGCCGGGGCGAGGCCTAGCGACTCATCTGCCCTGATTTCTCTGCGCGCCCACCTCGACCGCTATCGCGAATTCACGGCGCAGGGCAGGCTGGCCGAGGCCGGGCGGGAACTGGAAGCGATGCAGCAGGAACTCAAACGGCGGCCGACTTCAGCCGCCGACTGAATAGTCCCTTATCCGGTTACTTCGGCTTTTCCGCGAAGACCGTTATGCTCGCGGCCACGCCTTCCAGGCTATTCGCCACCTCGATGGTGATTGGGTCGCCCTGGGCCTGACCAGCCTTGTGGCCCCGCTCCATTAAAATCCTTGCCTGGGTGAATCCCGCTTTGAGGATCGCCTCCAGGTATTTCGCCCGCGGCAAGGCCCCGGCGATGCAGGCCGTGTAGAGCCCCGCGTGGTCCTGCAAATCTGAGGGCAGCGGCTTGTCCAGCACGATGTCGCTGACGACCATCCTGCCGCCGGGCCGCAGCACGCGGAAGGCCTCGCGGAAGACCTGCGGCTTGTCCGGGGAC
>TBL_comb47_HYPODRAFT_10007251_pt1 | contig 11714 bp, 8 predicted proteins | sample TroBogypolimnion_40_FD_10682 | JGI IMG/M metagenome (IMG submission 10682) | reverse complement strand
GCCGGCTGGTGATTCGCGAGCGGAGTCATCCGAGCGTCGTGATGTGGTCGCTCGGCAACGAGGCTGGCTACGGCACCGCCTTTGAAACAATGGCGGCAGCAGCGCGCCAACTCGATAGCGAACATCGGCCCATTCACTACGCGGACATGAACGCGCCGTGCGACGTGGATAGCCAGACGTATCCCACGCCGAAATGGTTGGAGCAGCACGTGCAAGGCAAGGCGGTGCGCATCGGTGAACACGGCGAAACGGCGATGTTCCGCCAGCACGGAAATTATCCGTCGGGTAAACCATTTTTGATGAATGAATATTCATGGGCCGGCGGCAACAGCGGCGGCAACTATGCGGATTACTGGGACGTCGTCGAACGCCATCCGATGCTCCTCGGCGGATTTATCTGGGACTGGGCGGACAAAGGTTTGGCAGCGTCGGTGGTCGGTGGGAAAACAGTTCCCCTGCTGAGCGTGCATCCGCAGCCCGCCGCGCCGGGATTTTATGCCGTCGGCGGAGATTTCGGCGACAAGCCAAACGACGGCAACTTTGTTCTGACCGGATTGCTCGAATCGGATCGCACCCCCAAGCCGCAATATTTTGATGTGGCCAAGGTGAACCAACCGATCCGCGTTCGGGCCGTGGATTTGGCGCACGGAAAAATCCGCGTCGAGAATCACCACGCATTCACCGACTTAAGCAACTTCGTGACGTCCTGGGAATGGAGCGACCATGGCGTCGTGATGGCCAAAGGCAAATTGCCACCGCTGCAATGCGCGGCTGGCGAAGCCTGCGCGGTGATGGTGCCGCCCGCCCCGGCGGGCAAAGGTGGGGAACGCTTTTTCACCGTCCGTTTCGCCCTCGCCCAAAAGACTTCTTGGGCGGACGCAGGCTTTGTGGTCGCGTGGGAGCAACTGGCGTTGGACGCCGCGCCTATTTTGGCCGCGCCGGAATTGGAGCCGGGGCGACTCACGCTGGAGCAGACGGATGAGGCTATTGTCATTGGCAACGCCAGTTTTTCCGTGCGCATCGGCAAGCAGAGCGGAATGATTGAGAACTTGCGCTACGGCGGACGCGATTTGCTGACGAGTCCGCTGCGACTTTGCTTTTGGCGTCCGCCAGTGACCAATGATCGCGGCTGGAAAATGCCGGAGATTCTCGGCGCGTGGCGACAGGCGGGAGAAACCGCAAGCACCCGCAGCGTGACGGCTACCAGAAATTCCGCCGGCACGGTTTCTCTGGCTGCTGACGTAAAAATTCCCGTAGCTGCGAGTCACGCGACACTGAAATATGAAATTGATGCCACCGGAAAAATCATCGTCCGCGTGATGGTCGCGCCTTCGCCGCTCGGGAGCACCACGCCGGCGCACGAAATTCCGCGCGTCGGAATGCAATGCGGTGTGATTTCCGCGCTGCACAAAATTGATTGGCTCGGACTCGGCCCGAACGAAACTTATTTGGACCGCAAGGAAGCCGCGCACTTCGGACGTTTTCACGCCGATGCGCTGACTTGGAATCACCATTACCAGCCGCCGCAGGAAACCGGTCACCGCAGCGAAGTGCGTTGCGTAACCCTTACCTCACCGGAAGGGCAGGGCATAAGTGTGCGCGCAATTGGGGCGCCGTTTGGTTTTAATCTTTGGCCGTGGACCGCTGCGGATTTGGAAGCGACCACCAAGCCGCAACGCCTTCAGTCGCGCGATTTTCTCACGCTGACGATTGATACCGCCCAGATGGGTTTGGGCGGCGTGCAGGGCTGGGGCGCACGTCCCCTCGACAAATATCTGTTATCGGCGGAGCAAACCTACCCCTTCGCGTTTGCGCTTGAACCGGCAACCAACAAATAAATTGCTTATGCCATTGGCGAAACATCTTGTGTGGCGTGAACGGTTGATAACAACTTGAATGATCATTCGAAAAATGAAAACTAAGCGAATTCTTTCTTTGCTCGCCAGTCTGCTGCTGGCCGAATTTTTATGCGCCGCAGAAAACAGTATTCCCAACCTAACGCCATCGCCGCTGTTTAAGTGGGCGGATGGCTCGCGTCTTGGTCGGCCTTTTGCCAAAGACCCGAGCGTGATTCGGTTTGGCGGGCGTTACCTGATGTATTTTTCGCTGCCGCCATTTGCGACGAACCTTGCTTCAGCCGGCACGCCACGCGGTTGGAGCATTGGTATTGCTGAAAGTACGAACTTGTCGGACTGGAAAAAAGTGAGCGAGTTGTGGCCGGCACAGGCTTGTGACAAAAATGGCCTGTGTGCGCCCGGTGCGCGAGTGGTGAACGGCAAGGTGCATCTGTTTTATCAAACCTACGGAAATTTTCCGAAGGACGCGATATGCCACGCCGTTTCGGGAGATGGAATTCATTTTGTGCGCGACGAGTCGAATCCGGTTTTCCATCCCACTGGCAAATGGAATAACGGGCGTGCGATTGACGCAGAGGTGGTTGCGAATGGCGAACGGTTGCTGCTTTATTTTGCCACTCGGGATTCAACCGGGAAGACGCAGGAGCTTGGCGTGGCGTCGGCGCCGTTAACCTCGGATTTCAGTCGCAAGACGTGGACGCAACTTTGCGACCAGCCGATTCTGAAACCCGAGCTTCCGTGGGAAACCAAATGCATCGAAGCACCTACGGTCACGCGGCGCGGAGACACGGTGGTGATGTTTTACGCGGGTGGCTTTAACAATGATCCCCAGCAAATCGGCGTGGCGACGAGCCATGACGGAGTGAAATGGAAACGACAAGCAACCACACCGCTGCTGCGGAACGGCGCGGCGGGCGAATGGAATTCCAGTGAAAGCGGTCACCCTGGATATTTTGCGGACGAGGACGGGCGCAGTTTTCTATTCTTCCAAGGTAATAACGACCACGGCATGACTTGGCTGCTATCGTGTGTGGAACTGGAATGGCGCGGCAGCACACCGCAAATCAAAGTTCGTGCAAGCCCAAAGTGATTTTGAGAAACCAAATCATCTGCTGCGGAATTTTGTTTGCAGCTTTGCTTGCCGGTGACACGGGCATGGCCGGAGAGCATTTTTTTACTCCGCCCGAATCGCCGTTCATCATCGCGCCAAACGAGTCGGTTAAGACGATTGAGCTTTCGTCCAGTACAGCTGAGGACGCGCAGATGAAACTTGATGCCGGAAGAAAAAATAATCTGGATTCCGTGCTGGTGATTCGGTTGTCCGGACAATTGCTTGTTAGCAAAGTGCCACTGCGGCTGTGGTCGCGCACTTGTCTTGTGTTGGAGCAAGGTGCAAGCATCGTGGCGACGGCGGACGCAACCGCCAAAACTTTGATGGAAATTTCCGATGCAGAGTTGGTGTCCATTTCCTCCGGTGACTTGGAGCGCGGCTCGCTCGATGGACAGGGGCGGCCACTTGCGGGCATCGTGGTCAAAAATTCCGGCAAAGTGAATTTGGACCATCTTTCCATTCGCGGCTGCGGAGTGGCGGCGATTTCTTTCGAGGGGCGCGATCCAGTATTAGTCACCGACGCCAGCAGCGTGACGCGCTGCGCAATTAGCGATTGTGGCGATGGCATGACGATTGCCCAGGCCGCCGGATTCATGTGCCTTGATAACGAGTTTCGAGGCATTCGCAGAGCGGCGGTCAAGATGGCGGCGCCGCGCAACGTTATTGCAGGAAACGATTTCATCGGAAACAAATCTGGCATTGTTAGCTCGTCCATTGGCGGGGTGATAGCGCGCAACTTTTTTTCCAAAAACGAAACTTTATTGAAACTGGAAGCTGCGAGTTTAGGTAATCTCGTCACGGAGAATCGCAGTCGTGATCAGGTCGGAGCGGTAATCGTAGGCGCGTCCGAAAATCAGTTCTATCTAAACGAATGGGCCGCGACCGTGGCCGTGGAGCCGGTGGGAAAAAATAATTTGTTGGTGAACAACGTAGAAACGGAGCTGTCCGCCGCAACTACAGCCGTGAGCATTTTCAATCCGCCTACATTCACCAATCCGCACACGAATCCAATAATTCTGTCTGGCATGGGCCGGTTTGATTTGACGATTCAAGGCGCAACGAATCGTTATGCCCCGGTTGATGTGGCGGTGGCACGCGAGGCGTTGCAGCAGGCGCGGGCAAAACATGTTAACGATGTTGTGGTGGCGCGGATGCAGGGTTATTTCATTTCACGAAATCCAGCGGGCTTAGAGCTACCGGCTAACACTTGTGTGATTTTGAATGGATCGATCCGCGCAGAATTTGGCGGCGAGCGTGATCCGGTTTACAAAAAAGGCGAATCGGTTACTCAGGTTGTGCGACTGGCTGACTCAGGGTTTTGTTCGTTTTCCGGCGGAACTCTGGACGCCGGACACGAGGCCTTGCATGGCATCGCTGCCACGAACGAATGTGTCGCCGTGATTGATGGAGTTAATATAACGGGCGCGGCGCGCGACGGCATTCAGACCAAGGGACGCAAGGCAACTTGCCCGCTGTTCATTAACGGCTGCACGATCGCGGAAAATGGCGGACGCGGCGTCTGGCTGCATGTGGCGGGAAAAGTAAATGTTCTGGACAACACCTGCGTGGGCAATCAGCAGGACGGCATTGACGTGGATGCCTACGCGACGGACTGCCATATTTTGTTCAACGTTTGCAATGGCAATCGTCGGCACGGAATATTTATCGAGGAAGCGGTAAAGCGCAATCTGGTGTTTGGCAATCAACTCGTGGGCAACAACGGTTCTGGTCTGCAAATCTGGAACGAAGAAGTCATTGGCAATACGGGTCCGAACATTATTGCCGCAAACCGTTGTCAGAAAAATGTCAAAGGCATCAGCGTTGGTGGCCGGGCAGCAAATCGGACGGCGAATGAAAATTATTTCTTTAACAACATTTGTAAGGACAATCGCGATTTCAATTGGATCACCGGCAATTCGCACGCCACTAATAATTTTTTCTCGCAGCCGGTTATTTTTGACCAGGTTCAGCAAAAAGCCGGTGGGTATAATCGATCGAGTTCGTTTTTTGCAACACCTGCAACCAAATAACAATCCAGCTGAAGTATAGAGTGCTATCGCGCGTTCCTTTTTCGGCTGGTGAAATCTGCTCTGATATCAATACTTCTTCAACTTGCCTAGCACCTGTACCAGTGCGTCAATTTCTTCGGTAGTATTGTAAAACGCCAACGAGGGGCGGACACTCGCTTCCAAGCCGAAATGGCGGATCGCCGGTTGCGCGCAGTGATGGCCGGCACGGACGGCGATGCCATTTTTGTCCAATTGCCGGGCGATGCTTTCGTTGGAGACTCCGGGAATCACGAAAGATAAAACGCTGGCTTTGTTCAAAGCTGTGCCGATCGGCCGTAAGCCTGGTATGGTCGCCATCCGCTGCGTGGCATATTCAAGCAACGCATGCTCGTAAGCCGCGATGGCCGGAATCCCAACCTTGAATAAGTAATCAATCGCTGCGCCAAGGCCGACAACGCCGGCAATGTCAGGCGTTCCTGCCTCAAACTTTTCCGGAGCTGGCTGGTAAATGGTTTTCTCAAATCGAACGTCCTTAATCATGTGCCCGCCGCCTTGCCACGGCGGCATCGTTTCGAGCAATGCGCTTTTGCCATAAAGCGCGCCGATGCCAGTAGGCCCGAAAATCTTGTGGCCGGAGAAAACGTAAAAATCCGCATCCAGCGCAGTCACGTTCACTGGCAAATGCGGCGTGGACTGCGCGCCGTCCACCAAAACCGGCACCCCGCGCGCGTGCGCGAGTGCAATGATTTGTTCCACCGGATTAATCGTGCCAAGCGAGTTAGAAACGTGTGCGACGGAAACAAATTTGGTTCTGCCGCCGAGCAGCTTCACGAATTCCTCCAACATCAATTCGCCGCGATCATTGATCGGAATCACGCGCACGGTGGCGCCGACCTGCTCCGCGAGCAACTGCCACGGCACGATGTTTGCGTGATGTTCGAGTTCGCTGACGATGATTTCATCGCCGGGACCAATGTTTTTGCGACCATAACTTTGCGCGACGAGATTGATGGCTTCGGTGGTGCCCCGGGTGAAAATAATTTCCTTCGCATCGCCGGCGCCAAGAAATTTGCGGACTTTTTCGCGACCAGCTTCAAACAATTCCGTCGAGCGCGCGGCCAGCGTGTGCGCGGCGCGGTGGATGTTGGAGTTGTCGCGGCTGTAAAATTGCGACGTCGCGTCAATCACCGCCTGCGGCTTATGCGTGGTGGCGGCGTTGTCCAGCCAGATAAGCGGTTTGCCGTTGACGACCTGATGCAGCGCGGGGAAATCGCGGCGCACGCTTTCCACATCAAATTTCGGAACGGGCGGCGAATTTTTCGGGTACGACTGACAACCGGCCGGCGATTTGCCGGATGCGTGGGCGTCCCGCAGGAAATAATATTCCGGTGTGGTTGACGTTTCGGCTTCGGCGATTCCCAGCAGGGGATTTCGGTTCGTCGTTTTCGTCTCCGGTCGGTTGCCCTGCGGACGATACACGCTATTGCAGCGCGGTTCGCCGAAGGCAAAGCTGTCGCCGGATTCCGGCGAGTGGGCGCCGGTCGGAGTTTGTTCCGGTTCGGATAATTTCGGCGCAGCGGGTTGTGCGCTCGGATGCACCGGCGGTACGCCGGCGGGCGATTCGGATTTCAACCGGCTGGGTACACCGGAAATTTCCGGCGTTCCCGCTGGCAGTGTCGGCCCCGATTGAGTCGCTCCGGAAAACTGTGCCCAGGCTTCGGTGAAAAGTTGTTTCACCAAATCGTGGTGTCCTGATTCGTTAGTTGCCGGTCGCGCCGCGCTATTTGGCGCTGTAGTCATAATAATTATTAACCCTGACATTGTCCAAGCGGGCAATGGCGTCGGTGGTTAGCACAGCGGCCGAGAAATAACGAGTGACTAAATGAGAGGCGATAGAATTTTCATTGGTGCCCATGTAGCGGACCGACAGGCCGGGTTCCACTTCGCCCGTGACACCGGTTTTTTGCAGGCCGACGACGCCTTGTTCCGCCTCACCGACGCGGAGCAGTAAGATGCTCGTGGAATGATTTTTGACTTCCAACTTGTTGCTTGGAATCAGCGGTACACCACGCCAAGTGATGAACGGGGTTCCGAACAAATGTACCGTTGGCGGCGGCACACCGCGGCGTGTGGCTTCGCGGCCGAACGCGACAATAGCCTTGGGATGCGCGAGAAAAAACGCGGGTTTTTTCCAAACCAAACCGAGCAGTTCGTCAAGATCATCTGGCGTTGGCGGGCCTTTGCGGGTTTGAATGGTCTGCGCAGCCGAAACTTCTTTAAGTAGACCGAAGGCGGGGCTGTTGATGATTTCCCATTCTTCCCGCTCTTTTACGGCTTCAACGGTCAGGCGAATTTGCTCGCGCAATTGGTCAATCTTATTGCTGTAAAGATCCGTCACGCGGGTGTGGGTGCGGAGGACCGTTTGAATGGTGCTCAAATGATACTCGCGCGGGTCCGGATCGTAATCCACAAAAGTGCCGGGCAATTTGGGTTCGCCGCCGGCTACGGTGAGCAACTCGACTTTGCCTTCGCCAAACTCATTGGCGGGCTGCCCGTTGGCGGCTTGGGCGACGCGGTTGACGCGATAGACTCCGCCGTCCACATCCACCCACGGCAACAATTTGTGAAGCCAGCGCGGCGTGATCTCGGTGTATTGCGGGACAGTGACGGTGGCGGTGGCGAGGTTGCGCGCGGCGGCGGCGCTCAAGCTCAAGTGAATTTCGTTTTCTTTGCTCATAATAAATTTAGTTTGTGGGTAAGGTGGAAATTTCAACGCGGTTAATGCGTGGAATCGTGGACAGATTTGCCCAAGCGAAGACGGGGAGAGAAATTATGATTCCCACCGCTGGCGCGATCTGGACAAAACTCGACATGAATGTAATTTCACTTTCATGGGAGCTTCCAGTGGACCAGTCAGCGCCGTCGGAATTTAATTTTTAGAAGTGGCGTTGACGCCAGTTGCAAATTAAATCATAAATGTCGCGCGCCGATTGTCAATGCTGCTCGATGGGAATGGCTAGGCCATCGGCAGGCCATTGAGTCTAGCCTGCAAGAAACCGCCACGCAGATTGGCGGTGTTTTCAAAGCCGTGTCCCCGCAACAGGCACGTGGCGAGATAGCCGCGCTGGCCTTTCTGACAATACGCGACGATCCGGCGGTCGGATGGCAATTCGCCCAGCCGGTCGCGCAGTTCGTCGAGCGGAATGTTTACCGAATCTTTCAGTTTTCCCAGCTCGGCGGTTTCATCCGCGTCGCGCACGTCCAGAAGAAACTCACCGTTCGGTCGCCACGTTTCCGGTGCGACCGTGTAAATATCTCCGCGTGCAATGTGGCCGGGCACGAAGCCGGCGGTGTTCACCGGATCATTGGCAGATCCAAATGGCGGCGCATAGGCGAGGTCCAAATTTTCCAAATCGTTCACGTTCATTTTGCCGGCGATGGCGGTGGCAAGAATATCCACGCGTTTGTCAATGCCTTCTGCACCCAGCACCTGCGCGCCGAGCAGCCGCCCGGTGCCTTCCTCGACCACGAGTTTGATCATCACGGGCGTTGCGCTAGGATAATAATGTGCATGGCTGTGATCGCGTGTCAGGCTGGTGAAAAAACTAAATCCGGCTTTGGCCGCCTGCGCACTGTTGAGGCCGGTGAAGCCGACCGTCATGTTCAACACGCGCACGATGGAAGTGCCGAGCGCGCCGGGATAGGTAAGCTTGGCACCGGCCGCATTTGCGCCGGCGATGCGACCCTGACGGTTAGCCGGACCGGCCAAGGCGATGCGCGCCCGCGCGCCGGTGAGCGCGTGTATGGTTTCCGCCGCGTCGCCCACGGCATAAATATTTGGATCCGACGTTTCCATACGGCCGTTAGTTTTCACGCCGCCGGTCACGCCGATTTCCAGACCGGCGGATTTGGCCAGTTCCACTTCTGCGTTTACGCCGACGCTCAATAGAATTAAATCCGCCTCCAATTTGCTGCCATCGGCGAACTCAACACCGTCGTGGGTAAATTTTGTCGCGTTGGCATTGGTCTTGAAATCAAAGTCAGCGCGGCGAATCTGGTTTTGTAGCTGCGTCGCCATGTCGCGATCGAGCAGCGGCAAAATGTGCGGGTTGCGTTCAACAATGGTGACACGGATGCCCCGATGATGAAACGCCTCGGCCATTTCCAGTCCGATGAAACCACCGCCGATGATGACGGCGCGTTGTGGTTTTTGTTCGTTCACGAATTGGGCGATGCGATCCATGTCCGGAATATCGCGCAACGTGAAAACGTGAGGTAGCTCCACGCCAGGAAGAAGTGGGACAATTGGTTTTGCTCCCTGACTTAAAATAAGTTTGTCATAGCCAACGTCGCGTGTTGCGCCGTCCGGAGATTTGACCAGAATGGTTTTCGCGGCGCGGTTAATGGCCAGCACCTCGTGGTTGACGTGGGCGTGAATGCGAGAGCGGGACCAGAATTTTTCGACGGTCATGACAATGAGCTTGGCATGGTCGGTGATTTCGCCCGCGATAAAATATGGCAGGCCGCAGTTGGCAAACGAAATGTAAGACCCGCGCTCGAAGACGTGAATTTCGGCGATTTCATCCACCCGCCGAGCTTTGGCGGCAGCGGAAGCTCCACCTGCCACGCCGCCGACAATGATGATGCGCTGGGGATGGATTGAAGTTTTCATTTAGATTCAGGCGTGCAGCAGGAGGGGGAATTACCAACGGCCGTTTTGTTCCACGGCATTTTTGCCAGCAACAAAGCCAGACCGCAGAAGCCAGTTAAACCGGCAAAAACCAATCCGCAACCGGTAATCAGCGGGATGAAGGCAAACTTGGGGTGCACCCAGATGGCCAGCGCTGCGCCAGTGGCGGTAATGACTCCGATGGTGATTTGTACCTGTCGCATGAGTGGCAGCCCGTGACTTTCACCGTGGTTCACCGGCAGCCCGGCGTCAAGCCATGCCTGCGTACCGCCTGTCACCAGCACGCAGCCCGACACTCCCGCGCGTTCCAGCTTTTCGATGGCGCGGCGGGCGCGGCCGCCGGACTGACAAAGTACATAAATCGGTATCCTCTTGTCGGCGCGCTCGCGGCCAAAGGCGGCGGCATCCAACTCATCAAGTGGAACCAATTTCGCGCCGGGAACATGGGCGGCGGCAAATTCGCCGGGCGTGCGCACGTCGAGCAATTGCCCGGGCCGGCCTTCGCGCAGCAGTTGGTGTAGTTCGCGCGGCTGGATGGCGATTGGAGATTGATTGTTTTTCATAAACGTTGCATAATCATATAACCAACTGGTTATATGTCAAATAAAAAGAAAGAGCGTCTTCTAACGGACGGGGAACTGGCCAGCGTCGCGCGGCATTTCAAACTGCTGGGCGAGCCGATGCGGTTGAAAATACTGCAAGCGGTGTGTCGAAATCCGCGCACGGTCGGCGACATTGTGTCCGCCACCGGCGCCACGCAGGCTAATGTCTCCAAACATTTGGCACTGCTAGCCACCGCTGGCATCGTTACGCGGGAAAAGGCCGGGCAGAATGTTTATTACGGACTGAAAGACCCGTTGACACTGAAGCTGTGCGAGTTGGTTCACGCCCAAGTGGCCGGTTGAGATTCCCACGAACAAGCAAGTCGTTCGCCGGAAACGTTTGCCTTAAATCATCCAATCATGCCCGGCTTCAATTCGGCGCGCGGACTTATCGCGGATAACCAGTTGTTTTTCTTCATAAACCACCAGCGAATCCGGCGGGATGCTGTGCATCAGAAAAACGTTAGCCCCGATGGTAGAATTTGCGCCGATGATTGTTGCGCCGCCGAGAATGGTGGAGTTTGGATATATCGTCACATTGTCTTCCACGTTCGGATGACGTTTGCCGCCTTTGACGATGTGACCCGCGTCGTCCTTGGCAAAACTTCGCGCGCCGAGCGTCACGCCATGATACAGCTTCACGCGTCTGCCGATTTTACACGTTTCGCCAATCACCACGCCGGTGCCGTGATCAATAAAAAAATGCGAGCCAATCTGGGCTCCGGGATGAATATCAATACCCGTGCGACTGTGCGCCCATTCGGTCATCATGCGCGGCAGAATCGGCGTGCCGGCGATATGCAAAACGTGCGCCAGCCGTTGAATGGCAATCGCCTCAACGGCCGGATACGAAAGAATAATTTCCTCGCGATACAAAGTCGCGGGATCGCCCTCGTACGCCGCCTCGATGTCGGTGCGAAGCAATTCGCGCACATCCGTGAACGAACTGAAAAAGTGCCGCAAAATCGGGGGCGTGCGTCCGGTCGGTTTTTGCGGATTGCCGATGCGCACACTTTTGCGCACTTGATCCTCCAATCGACTGGCGACTTCAGCCAGCCGCGCGCTGGTAAGTTCGGCTAGGGAATGATTTTGCACGGCGTCTTCGTCATGAAAACCGGGAAAAAGTAGTTGCAACAAATCCAAGCAAATTTGCCCGACGGCGCGCGTGGATGGCGTGTTGTGCGAATCCCGATTATTCAACCCACCGGTTGTCGCGTACGACGCCAGCAATTCCGGCACAAACTGGTCATACGGTTTTTCGCGCGCGCTGGCGGCGTGGGGCGAATTTGTTGCTTCTGTGTTTTTTGGCATAACGATTCTACTCCGTGACGAGGCCCATTTTGGTGATCTCGAGTTGGCGGAGGGTGTCCATGACGTTGACCATGCTTTGGTAGTCCACTTCGTCGGCGCCTTTGACCACGACGCTCAGGTCGGGGCGTTGGCTTT
>TBL_comb47_HYPODRAFT_10007250_pt1 | contig 11714 bp, 5 predicted proteins | sample TroBogypolimnion_40_FD_10682 | JGI IMG/M metagenome (IMG submission 10682) | reverse complement strand
TTGATGATCAGATTGGCAGGCTGATGGCTTCACTTAAAGAACAGGGACTAGATCAGAACACCATTGTTGTTTTCATGTCTGATCATGGTGATTGCCTCGGTATGCATGAAGAAATATCAAAAAATAATTATTACGAAGAATCAATGCGCATCCCTTTGATTGTTCGATATCCCAGAATACTACAACCGAAAACCAGTGATATCTATTTATCAGTACCCGATATCACAGCAATGTTGCTCGACTGGACGGGTGGGTTAAAGCAAGTTGGAAAAGACTTTGACGGAATTAGCTATCGGAATTTGATTGAAACAGGTAAAGGGAATAAACCTACGTCTCAGCTCTATTTCAAAATGTGTTATTATCCTGAGGAAGTATTAAATAAAGAAATGAGTCCTCTAAAAGTCGCTCAACAGGAGTATCGTGGCATTCGTACTGAAGATTTTAAGTTTGCAATTCATTTCGAAAAACGAAAGATTAAAGAATATATTTTGTTCGACAGGAAGAAAGACCCCTTTGAATTACACAATATTGCAGATCAACAACCTGATCAGGTCCAAAAGTTTAAAAAAGAGTTGATAAAACAACTAACACAAATTCATGATCGGATACTTCCTTACATCAAATAGTAACGCATTAAACCGTTATTAAAATGGATATCCTAAAGGAAGAACCTACTCTAAAAAGTGAACATCAAAAAGATTTAATAATGAAAAAGATTTACGGTTATTTTGTTTTACTCATAATTTTCATAAGCACAGTCTCATTTAAGCCAGATTCAACCATCTATAAGAAGGGATGGATCGATCTCAACAAGAATGGCAAAAAGGATATTTATGAAGATCCAACCCAGCCTGTCAATGCCAGGGTTAATGATTTGATCCGGCAAATGAATTTAGAAGAAAAAACCTGTCAGATGGCTACCCTCTATGGATGGAAAAGAGTGTTAAAAGACTCAATGCCTACAAAAGAATGGGCCAATGCCATTTGGAAAGATGGGATTGCGAACATTGATGAGCATTTAAATGGTTTTATTAATTGGGGTAAAATATCGAACTCAGAGTTGGCATCCAACATCGAAAAACATGTCTGGGCGATGAATGAAACCCAACGGTTTTTTATAGAAAAAACCAGATTGGGTATCCCTACCGATTTCACCAATGAGGGGATCCGTGGAGTAGAGGCTTACGAAGCTACTGCTTTTCCAACTCAACTCAATATGGGGATGACCTGGGATAAATCACTTGTTCACAAAGAAGGGCAAATCACCGGTAGCGAAGCAAGAGCCTTAGGCTATACCAATGTTTATGCTCCAATTCTCGATGTGGCCAGAGATCAGCGTTGGGGACGTCTGGAAGAATCTTATGGCGAAGATCCCTATTTGGTTGCACGCCTTGGAGTTGCAATGGCAACCGGCATACAGGAAAATAACCAATGTGCTGCAACGGCAAAACACTTTGCAGTATATAGTGCCAACAAAGGAGCCAGAGAAGGTCTTGCCCGAACCGATCCTCAAATTGCCCCCCGGGAGGTTGAGAATATTCTGCTTTATCCTTTCAAAAGGGTCATCAGGGAAGCAAATATCATGGGCGTAATGAGTTCTTACAACGATTACGATGGGATTCCTATTTCCGGAAGCGATTATTGGCTGATCGAGCGATTAAGAAAAGAGATGGGGTTTACCGGTTATGTTGTTAGTGATAGCGATGCACTGGAATATCTGTTTACGAAACATCATGTTGCGGCTAGTTTAAAAGAAGCTGTTTATCAAGCCTTCATGGCAGGAATGAATGTGAGAACCACTTTCAGAAGTCCTGAAAATATCATCGTTTATTTAAGAGAATTGGTGAAAGAGGGACGAATTCCAATAGATACGATAAACAGCCGTGTAAAAGATGTTTTGAGCGTTAAGTTCAGACTAGGTATATTTGATCACCCCTATGTGGAAAATGCAGCTGAATCCAGAAAAACAGTAAATAATGCAGCAAATCAGGCTATAGCATTACAAGCTTCAGAGGAAAGTATCGTGTTATTAAAAAACAAAGGAAGTATATTACCGCTGTCCAAATCCATCAACCATGTTGTAGTTATCGGACCAAATGCTACAGACGATGATTATGCCCATACGCATTATGGACCACTGATGTCTAAAAGCGTTAATGTTCTGGAAGGTATCCGGGAAAAGCTTGGAACAAACAAAGTATTGTATGCAAAAGGTGCAGACCTGGTTGACAAAAACTGGCCTGAAAGTGAAATTTTACCAGAACTCATGGATGCCAGGGAGTTGGCAATGTTGGATTCTGCTGTTCAGATCACAAAAAAATCAGACCTTGCAATCGTCGTTTTAGGAGGTAATACCAAAACCGCAGGTGAAAATAAAAGCAGAACAAGTCTGGATCTGCCCGGACATCAACTGGAACTGATTAAAGCGATAAAAGCAACAGGCAAACCTGTTATTGTTATTTTGATTGGCTCACAACCCATGACGATAAACTGGATAGATAAGTATATTGATGGTATCATCTATGCTGGCTATCCCGGCGCCAAAGGGGGAATTGCATTAGCAGAAGTACTGTTTGGAGATTATAATCCCGGTGGCAAGCTGACCTTAACATTTCCTAAATCTGTTGGACAGCTACCTTTCAATTTCCCAACAAAACCCAATGCACAAACAGACGATGGTGAAGGAGCTAAAATAAAAGGATTACTTTATCCATTTGGTTTTGGATTAAGCTATACAACATTTGTTTACAGTAATTTAAAAGTTGAGGTCGATTCTCTGGCACCCGAAAGTGATATTAAAGTTTCTGTCGATATCAGCAATAGCGGTAAGGTCAAGGGTGATGAAGTTGTACAACTCTATTTAAGAGATGTGGTGAGTTCAGTGACCACCTATGAAAAGCTGCTGAAGGGATTTGAACGTCTTCATTTGGATGCAAATGAAAAGAAAACAGTGTACTTTTCAGTACCCAGAGAAGAACTAAAACTCTATAACCGAAAAATGCAGTTCGTGCTTGAACCAGGAGAATTCAAGATAATGATGGGTTCATCATCTGCAGATATCAGGCTGGAAAAAAGTTTTTTCATTAAATAATGTTATGGTCACTCTTTCGTCTTTTAAAAAATGAGAAATAAAATATTCATACTTCTATTGTTCATTTGCATAAATTCATTTGCACAACAATGTCCAATCATTCCGCTCCCCAATAATATTGAAGCCTTATCGGGTAATTTCATTTTGAACAACAATACACCGGTAATCTTTAAAAAAGCCAAACTGGAAAAGGAAGCAACTTATCTGCAACAGGAATTGCTGAAAACTACCGGATTAACTTTAAGTCTCCAATCCGGCAGCAAGTTGCCCTCGATTTCCCTGGTCTTATCGCGTTCAAAAGAGAACAACACATCCTCTTATCAACTTGAGATCCGACCCGATGGTGTTAAAGTAATTGCGCCAACAGAGCAAGGGTTGTTTTATGGAATTGTGTCATTTCTGCAGTTAGTCCGACAATCTGAAATAAAAAACAATACTGCACAGATATCCTGCTGGGAAATAAAAGATTCTCCACGTTATCAATGGAGAGGGTTGATGCTTGATGAGTCCCGTCACTTTTTTGGCAAGCAAACAGTCCGGGAAATACTGGATTGGATGGCTTTTTATAAACTCAACAAATTTCATTGGCATCTTACCGATGAACCCGGATGGAGAATTGAAATCAAGGCTTATCCTTTACTGGCACTTACAGGTGGTATAGGCAATTTCACAAATCCACTATCGCCGGCACAATATTATACCCAGGAGGAGATAAAAGAAATTGTAGCTTATGCAAAAGATAGATATATCGATGTCATCCCGGAAATTGATATGCCGGGTCATGCCACAGCTGCAAATAAAGCATATCCATTTTTCAGCGGTGGTGGTTCACTGAAGAACCCTGAATTCACTTTTAATCCCGGTAAAGACTCCACCTATAGTTTTCTTACTAAAATAATAAAAGAAACAGATGCATTATTCCCTTCACAAATGATTCATCTGGGGGGCGACGAAGTGAGCTTCGGCAATGAAAAATGGAGTCAGAATGAACAGATAAAGCAATTGATGCAAAAAAACAAGCTTGCCGATCTGATTGCCGTAGAACATTATTTCTCACAAAGGATGGCTGATTCACTCTTTAAAATCCATAATAAAGCTTTGCTTTGGGACGAAGCAGCCGATTGTGACCTGCCGACCGATAAAACGATCATTTTCTGGTGGAGACATGATAAACCACAACAACTAAAAAAAGCGCTGGACAAAGGTTTTCAAACCGTTATGTGTCCTCGTTTACCTTTCTATTTTGACTTTGTTCAGGACAGCACACAGCGTTATGGTCGTAAATGGCAGGGAAATTACAATTCAATTGAAAGACTATACAACTTTTCAACCCTTGACCTACCGGTAAGCAAAAACCAGTTAAAGCAAATTCTTGGAGTCGAAGCAGCTTTATGGACAGAAAACATACAATCAAAGTCAAAACTTGAATACATGCTTTTCCCCAGAATCACGGCTTTAGCTGAATCAGCATGGACAAATGACGATCAGAAAAACCTTAACTTATTTAAAGAACGGGTAAAGGGGCATTTGAAATTGTACAAAACAGGATCTGTCTACTTTTATAATCCCTTTACGCCATCCAAAACACCGGAACCCTTAATTGCTACCGAACTATAAACCAGTGACTCATAGCGGTTCGATTTACTGATTTTCATTTTTAAATTTCCATCTCAACGTTGGGAAAATCGATTATCCCAAAATATTCAGGACGGTGATAATCCGGATTTGGTGTGGGTATGGGATTCCAGGTGAGGTAATGGGGAAGGGGTAAATCATCACCGCATTTCTGCAGATTACCCCTGACCTGTTGGCCTTCAACTGATAATATTGAATGATGCCAAAATGCGGAAAAGGGTATCATGACCGTCAGTTGCCATGGACTTTTGTCAGGCAGAGAATCGAAAGGAATTGTTCCCAGTGATGACCCTCTTTTGACAGTATGAGTAATTTCAGGAGGTGCCAGTTCCCTGTCGTGTCTGTTGGCTCCAAATCCCAGCAACAGGGTTCCAAGCGCATTGAATTCGAAATTATAATATGTCCCGTCTCCCGAAGGGTCAATGAATAGCTCTACACAAGAGTCTTTGTAAACAGCCTGATTATCTATACTATAGGTTGCTCTGGTATAATCTTCTTTGACGTAATACTTTATCAACAATCCATCTTTTATCCGCACAAATTTAAATTGAACGACAGGCTTATCAGGATATTCAGCAGGCCAGTTTATGCAATCGATATTGTGTGGCTGAATAGTTGTAGCATCGATAAGTTTTGATGCTGATTCTACAGAAGATTCAATTGAGATTTTTTTCAGAAAAGGTATATGTAAAAAATTCATAACGTGAGGCTTGATAAGGTTTGGTCTTGAAGATAAAAGTAAGAAAAAAAAGGATTTTTAATGAATTAAATCATGATATTTACATTTTAAATACTTTATCACTATTAAGAAAAATTCGATGCAGGTATAAAATGTATGATAATGGCTATTGGGCTGTTTTTAAGTCAGCCTGGCTTCTTCCATAAGCGCTTTTCTATCGATAAAAAGAGTGTAGTTAAATTCTAACGCAGAATAACATCATCGCTGGCTTGTTCAGTCAATATAAATTTTTAATTTTACTTATTCAAAGAGCTGCATTTATGACCTGAATACAGCTCTTTTATTTTAATGCCTATTGTATTGTCATCAAAAAATTAAATTCCGTGAAAAGAATCATCATATTATTAATTGTATTTATCAGCTGCATTACTTCTGCTTTCAGCCAAAAAACTTTGACCTTTACTGAACTGAAATGCGAGAACAAGGTGAATCCTCTGGGAATAGAAAATAAGAACCCCCGGCTGAACTGGATCCTGAAATCGACCAAAAGAGATCAATCTCAAATGGCATACCGGATTATCGTTTCTGATAACCCAGCTTCTTTGAAATTGAATATCGGAAACATATGGGATTCCCAAAAAGTGATATCCGACAAATCCATTCTGGTTGAATACAATGGCAGACCTTTGGAGTCGGGTAAAAAATATTTCTGGAAAGTTAAGGTTTGGAGCCACAAGGGGAGAGAATCTGACTGGAGCAGCGATGCTACATTCAGCACCGGTCTTTTCAAAACTTCAGACTGGAGCAACGCACACTGGATAGGGTATGAAAGTTTAAAAGACTCCATGTTATTGGTTCCCGGGATTCATATGTCGGGGGATAAGGCAGGGAAACTGGCTCTCCAAAGACCGGTGATACCGCTGTTTAGAAAAGAATTTCTGATCACGCGGGAAATTGCTTTTGCCCAATTGTTTATCTCAGGATTAGGCCAATACGAAGCCTCCATCAATGGCGTGAAGACAGGAATTAGCTTCCTGAGTCCCGGTTGGACCGACTATGACAAAACAGTCTTATACAACACCTATGATGTCACCACACAATTAAAACCAGGAAAGAACAGTATCGGCGTCATCGTTGGCAATGGGTTTCACAACATCAACCGCGAACGGTATCGCAAGTTGGTCATCACCTATGGTATGCCCAGGATGATATCCAAACTGAAAATAATCTATACGGATGGCACCGAAGAATCTATTGTTTCGGGAGCCGACTGGAAGTGTGCACCCTCACCCATAACCTTCACAAGTATCTATGGTGGTGAAGACTATGATGCACAGCTTGAACAAAAAGGATGGAATACCCCCGGGTTTAATGATGCAGAATGGAACAATGTACTGTTGGTGGAAGCGCCAAAAGGAAAACTGACAGCAGAAATCGATTATCCGATTGAGGCGCATCCTGTCATCAACAATATGAAAATTTCACAACCAACACCGGGAAAGTATCTCTATGATTTCGAACAAAATGCCTCAGGGATCATTGAATTAAAAGTACAGGGGAAAAAGGGTCAGGTCATTAAAATCACTCCGGGTGAACTAATCACCAAGGATCAAAAGATTAATCAACGGGCTTCCGGTGCCCCATACTATTTCACCTATACGTTGAAAGGTGAAGGGGTAGAGACCTGGAGTCCACGTTTTACCTATTATGGTTTCAGATATTGCATGGTAGAAGGGGCTATTCCGTTAAATGATATTTCTGCAAATAAAAATGAAGCAAATAAATTACCCCGGATAGTCGATCTGAGATCTAAGCAAACTACCAACTCATCACCTCAAACCGGATACTTCACCTGTTCCAACCAGCAATTCAATCAAACCTATAAACTGATTAACAACGCCATCAGAAGCAATACACAAAGTGTCGCTACCGACTGCCCGCATAGGGAAAAGCTCGGCTGGCTCGAACAGTCATACCTGATGGGGGGATCTATGTTTTACAACCACAACCTGTATCTTCTTTTTGATAAGATAGTTAAAGACATGGCTGATGCCCAGACTGCCGATGGGTTGATCCCTGATATTGCTCCCGAATATGTTCATTTTGAAAACGGCTTTCGTGATTCTCCCGAATGGGGAAGCGCCGGAGTGATATTACCCTGGATGATTTACCAGTGGTATGGCGACAAGGAGGTGATGAAATCGGCCTGGCCCATGATGAAGAGATATGTGGATTATCTGGGTACCAAGGCAAAAGACCATATCGTTTCTCATGGACTGGGCGACTGGTACGACCTGGGACCAAATTTTCCGGGTGAGGCACAGTTGACACCCAAAGCAGTTACGGCAACGTCAATTTACTATTATGACATCCGTCTCTTGAGTCAGATGGCAGAACTGTTGAATTATACTGAAGATGCCCAACAGTTAAAAACACTTTCACTTAAAGTGAAGAAAGCATTTAATGATCAGTTCTTTAATCCTCAAACCAATATCTATTCCACAGGCAGCCAGACAGCCATGGCAATGCCTTTGTGCGTAGGACTGGTTGATGAGAACAAAAGAAAAGTGGTCTTAAATAATCTGGTTGCCTCTATCAATAAATCCGGAAAGGCTTTGACAGCAGGGGATATCGGTTTTCATTTCCTGGTTCAGGCTTTGGAAGAGGGTGGACAGTCACAGTTATTGTTCGACATGAACTCTCGTAACGATATTCCCGGATATGGCTTTCAATTGAAAAAAGGAGCTACCGCACTGACTGAATCATGGGCTGCCCTCGAGGAGGTTTCAAATAACCATTTGATGCTCGGTCATATCATGGAATGGTTTTATTCCGGACTGGGTGGAATCCGGCAAGAACCACAATCTGTGGCGTTTAAAAATATCATCATCAGTCCTGAAATGGTTGGAGATATCACAGACGCAAAGACTTTTTACCTCTCTGCTTATGGGTTGATCAAAAGTGACTGGGTTCGAAAAGATGGTTTTTGCACCTTGAAAGTGGAGGTTCCGGTAAACACTACTGCCACAGTTTATCTGCCTACAACAAATACCAATGCTGTAACAGAAAACGGTAAAACCATCTCGCGTCAGAAAGAGATTCAGTTTCTCAAAGTCGAAAACGACAAGTCCCTCTATAAAATCGGTTCCGGCATTTACACCTTTAAAGTCAAATTATAAAACACCTTGTGTAGGGGGATGTCCAAAAAGTCGCTCCGGTCGTTGAGTCTGTCGAAACGACCTTTGCAAACCAGGTATTTGTCACTTCGACAAGCTCAGTGACCGGGCTTTTTAAACATCCTCTCATCATTACAAAGGACAGGTCGCAACCTGTCCCTACCTATACCTATTCAACCAATTCAAAATCCATCTGCTTACGGGCCAGATCAACCCGCATCACCTTAATCTGAACACGATCACCAAGACGGTAGACCTTGCCTCTTCGTTGTCCGATGACACGATAATTCTCCTGGTCAAGGGTGTAGTTATCTCCCATCAAAGTCCGCAAGGCAACCATTCCCTCACATTTGAAGGCATCGATTTCAACATAGATACCCCATTTGCTGACGCCCGAAATGACTCCGGGGAACTCCTTGCCGATTTTATCCAGCATATACTCAGCCTGTTTGTATTTGATAGAGGCCCTTTCAGCCTCGGCTGCACGGCGTTCCATGTCTGAAGAGTGTTCACATTTTTCTTCGTATTCATGCATCGGGACAGAGTTGCCCCCCTCCATGTAACGTTCCAACAGACGATGCACCATCAGGTCGGGATACCGGCGGATGGGTGATGTGAAATGGGTATAATATTTAAAGGCCAGCCCGTAATGGCCGATATTTTGTGTGCTGTATTCTGCCTTGGCCATCGTCCGGACTGCAATCTGTTCGATCAGGTTCTCTTCGGCCTTACCCGAGATAGTCTCAAACAATTTATTGAGCGATGCAGACAAGTTCTTTTGAGAACCCGATTTAATCGGATAACCCAGCTTGCCGACGAACTCTATAAAGGTTGCCATCTTGGCGGGATTGGGTTCATCGTGGACACGATAGATAAAGGTCTTCGGCGTAATCTTGCCATCTACCTTGCCAATATGTTCGGCAACACGCCTGTTGGCCAGCAACATGAAGTCTTCAATCAACTGGTTGGCCTCTTTCTGCTCCTTGATCCAGGCCTCAATCGGATGACCCTGTTCGTCGATTTTAAACTTCACTTCGGTCGACCTGAAAGCAATCGAACCATGTTTAAACCGTTCATCGCGCAGAGAAGTTGAGAGTTTATTGAGTGTCATCAGTTCAGCCTTAAAGTTACCCTCACCCCCTTCAATCATCGCCTGCACCTCTTCATAGGCATAGCGTCGACTCGAGTTAATGATGGTCTTGCCGATCCATTCGTTCAGCATGTTTGCATGATCGTCCATCTCCCAAACCACCGAATAGGTCAGTTTGTCTTCATTGGGCCGCAATGAGCAAACCTTGTTCGACAACTTCTCAGGCAACATCGGAATCGTACGGTCCACCAGATAAATGGATGTACCACGATCATATGCTTCTGCATCAATGGGTTGTCCCGGACGAACATAATAAGAGACGTCAGCAATGTGAACACCCACCTGCCAGTTACCGTTATCCAGTTTTTTCAATGAAAGGGCATCGTCAAAGTCTTTGGCATCAACAGGGTCGATGGTGCAAGTCCAGATCTCTCTGAAGTCGCGCCTGCGTTTGATCTCCTCTTCTGGGATGGCTTCTGGGATGGCTTCTGCCTCACGTTCCACATTGGCCGGGAAGGCAACCGGGAAGTCATAGGAAGCAAGAATCCCCTGCATCTCTACATCGTTATTTCCGGGAGTACCCAATACGGCTATCACTTCACCAATAGGATTCATGGAGTCATCGGGCCATTCAACCATGGTAGCCACAACCTTCTGGCCATTCTTACCCTCCATCAGTTTGTCTTTCGGGATGATAAAATCCATCAGGATATTGGGTTCGTCGGGATGGAGATAGGCAACGTGAGAAGAAATCCTCAGGATGCCAACATACTGTTTGCGGAACCGTTCCATCACCTCAACGATGACACCTTCGGGCTTCCTGCCCCTCCGTTTTGGGAACAGATTCACCCGAACCGTATCTCCATGAAAGGCATGATAGACATTGTTGGATGCAATATAAATATCTTCATCGGCACCGGGTACCATGACGTAGGCCTTGCCGGTTTGTTTCATATCGACCTTGCCAATCACATCAACAGTTGGTACTGCTTCAGTTATCAGTTCGGGATTGAGCTTGTATTTTCCTCTTTTCACCTCTACGATGGCATCATTTGCCAGCAACTCTTCGAGCAGGTTGCTGACCATGATACGGCTGGGTTTATCTGAAATGCCCAGTTCCGCTGAGACCTGTTTAAAATTAAATCCTCTGTATGGACTATGTGCAAACACATCTAAAACTGTCCGCATGAAAGGATTCTTACCAAGATTGATTACTTTTTTGGTGACATTCTTTTTACTATGTTTTGATTTCATGGTATATAAAATTTATAATTTGATCCATCACATTTAGTTTTTGCAGATCAACATAAGTAAAGACAACAGTTTAAAAACCATTTATCCTATTCTCATTTGTTATTAAGAATTAATCAATGTAGGAATGGCATTGATCAGTCCCCTGGTGTAAGCCGTTTCCGGATTTGAATAGAGGTTGTCGGCTTCGCCCTGTTCCACAATGTGTCCATCTTTCATCACAATCAGCCGATCCGACATGTATTTTACCACATTCAGATCGTGAGAAATGAAGATATAGGTAAAGCCAAGATCTTTTTTTAACTGATTCAACAGATTCAAAACCTGTGCCTGGACAGAGACATCCAGTGCAGAGACCGACTCGTCACAGATGATAAAACCGGGTTCCAGTGCCAGTGCCCTTGCGATACAAATCCTTTGTCGTTGTCCTCCTGAAAACTCGTGGGGGTACCTGTGAAAATGTTCCGGCTTCAGCTGTACCTTTTCGAGCAATTCCATTGCCTTTTCCCGTCTTGATGAGTCATTGCCATACATTCCATGTACAAACATGGGTTCCGTAATGGCCGTCCCGATCGTCATCCGCGGGTTAAGAGAGGAATAGGGATCCTGAAAGATAATCTGCATATTCCGACGCATATTTCTGAGCGCTGCATGTTTTAGTCTTGCAATATCCTCTCCTTCAAATTCCACGCTTCCTCCCGAAGGCTCGACCAGTCGCAGAATGGAACGACCCAATGTCGTCTTTCCACACCCCGACTCACCCACCAGACCGAGTGTCTCTCCGGGATAAAC
>TBL_comb47_HYPODRAFT_10007249_pt1 | contig 11716 bp, 10 predicted proteins | sample TroBogypolimnion_40_FD_10682 | JGI IMG/M metagenome (IMG submission 10682) | reverse complement strand
CGGCGTAGGCGGGTGTGGGGTCAAAGACCAGGTCAGGCACTCGCAGCTCTAAAGCTTTAGAAGTACTAGTACTAAAGGTAAGTCACAACATGAGTGTGTTTAACAAGATTCTGAAGGCCGGAGAAGGTAAGCGAGTTCGCGAACTCGCAAGTCTTGTCGGACCTATTAACGAGCTTGGTGACGCCATGGCTGCTCTAAGTGACGAAGAACTTCGCGCCAAGACTGATGAATTCCGTGCACGAATCGCTGACGGCGAAACACTCGACGACCTTCTTATTGAGGCATTTGCAGTTGTGCGTGAAGGCGCTACTCGTGTGCTTGGTCAACGTCACTACGACGAACAGCTCATGGGTGGAATGGCACTGCACTTCGGATGGATTGCAGAAATGAAAACTGGTGAAGGTAAAACTCTCGTTTCAACATTGCCGGTGTACTTGAACGCACTCGCCGCAAAAGGCGTGCACGTTGTAACAGTGAACGATTACCTCGCTACTCGTGACGCCAATTGGATGGGGCAATTACACCGCTTCTTGGGGCTAAGTGTTGGACGAGTGGGGCCAGATCTCACTGAATTTGAAGATAAGCGTGATGCCTACGCATCAGACGTGACCTATGGAACAAATACTGAATTCGGATTCGACTACTTACGAGACAACATGGCGCGTCGCGCCGAACACATGGTGCAACGCGGCCACCACTACGCCATCGTCGACGAAGTTGACTCAATTCTGATTGACGAAGCTCGTACCCCACTGATCATTTCTGGCCCAGCGTCTGATGTCACGAAGCTCTACTACCAATTCTCCACTATCGTTCGCTCACTAACTCGCGACGTTGACTACGAAGTTGATGAAGAAAAGAAGACTGTTGTTCCAACTGAAGCAGGTATTGAAAAGGTTGAAAAGCAACTTGGCGTTACTAACTTGTATGACGCAGTTGCAACAAATTACGTCCACCAACTAGGTCAAGCACTACGAGCCAAGGAACTCTTTCACCGCGATAAGGAATACCTCGTTGCTGACGGCGAAGTCAAGATCATTGACGAATTCACTGGCCGCACCCTGGATGGTCGCCGATGGTCTGACGGGCTTCACCAAGCTGTTGAAGCGAAAGAACGCGTTCGCATTCAAGAAGAAAACCACACTTGGGCAACAGTTACGCTTCAGAACTATTTCCGTCTCTACGAAAAGCTCTCCGGTATGACTGGTACTGCTGAAACTGAAGCGGCTGAATTTGGAAATACCTACGGTCTCGTTGTTGTGCCAATTCCTACGCACCGTGATCCAAAGCGCATTGATCAGGCTGACCTTATTTATAAGACCGAACAAGACAAATTCAATGCCATTGTTGACGACGTTCGCGCTCGAAACGACAAGGCACAACCGGTGCTTCTTGGTACCGCATCGGTTGAAAAGTCTGAACTGCTGTCTAAGGCTCTCACTAAGGCTGGTATCCAGCACGAAGTACTTAACGCAAAGCAGCATTTCCGTGAAGCTGAAGTTGTGGCCCAAGCTGGTCGCAAGCACGCAGTAACAGTCGCTACCAACATGGCCGGTCGTGGAGTTGACGTAATCCTCGGTGGTAACGCTGAAGGACTTGCAAATCGTGAAGTACTGGGCAAGGGCCTAGAACCAGGCAGCGAAGAGTACGACGTAGCGTTCAAAGAATCATTCGCGAAGTGGAAGCCACTGTGTGACGCTGAAGGTGAAGAAGTTCGTGCCGCTGGTGGACTGTATGTTCTAGGAACTGAACGACACGATTCACGTCGCATTGACAATCAGCTTCGTGGTCGCTCAGGTCGTCAAGGCGACCCAGGCGAGAGCCGTTTCTATCTTTCACTCGAAGACGAGCTTCTTCGCTTGTTTGCTACTGGTGCCGTGTCATGGGTTATGGACCGCACAATGCCAGATGGTGAAGCCATTGAAGCGAAGATGGTCACCAAGGCAATCGAGCGAGCACAGAATGGTGTTGAAGGTCGTAACGCTGAAATCCGCAAGGACGTTCTTAAGTACGACGAAGTAATGAATGAGCAGCGAAAAGTTATCTATGGCCGCCGCCAACAGGTAATTGATGGCGAAGACATCCACGAGCAAGCATTCGAGTTAATGGAGAAAGTGCTTGAAGAAGTAGTGCTTAACCGTCTCGATTCAGAGTTCGATGAAGAGTGGGACATCAACTCGTTAATGGTTGACCTTCAGACCTACTATCCAACAAAGATGTCGCTTGATGACCTCAAGGCTTTTAACGACCGCGAAGATGTAATTGAAGCTGTAATTACTGAAGCTAAGAAGATCTACGCTGAGAAGTCTGATGGCTACGAAGGCGGTCTCGAAACCGCCAAAGAGATTGAGCGCGACGTTATGTTGCAGATCCTCGATCAGCGCTGGCGTGAACACCTCTCTGACATGGACTACTTACGTGATGGAATTCACCTTCGCCAAGTAGCTCAGCAAGACCCACTCACTGCATGGCAAAAAGAGGGTTACGCAATGTTTGAGCATTTGCTCGAAGAAGTAGACCGTGACTTCGTTCGCTTCATAACGCATGTTGAAGCAACACCTACGGTTTCAGCCAATGATGATGCCGGACTTGCTCGCGCACAGACAAACGTGAATGAAGTGGCGCCAGGTGCCACGGAACTTCCAGCTCATAAGGCGGGCGAGAAGCCTCTGCCAAAGCAGGGTGACAAAATTGGTCGCAATGAACCGTGCTGGTGTGGAAGTGGCAAGAAATTTAAGCAGTGCCATGGCCGACCATAAGGCTGAGAACGCAGTTCGCGAAGCTTCTTCTGCACTCGCTGCACTCGAAGTTCGCTGGAATGCGGCAAAAGAATACTTAAAAATTGATCAGAGTCGCGAGCGTCACGCTGCATTAAGCGCTGAAGCTGAAGACCCGAATCTTTGGAACGATCAAGATCACGCGCGTGAAGTGACAACGGAACTCGGGCGACTAAATAATGACCTCGCCTCATTTGATGCACTGAGAGCAGCGCTTGATGATGGAGAAGTGCTCGCAGATTTTTCTCGTGATGCACTTTCATCTGGTGAAGATCTAGCAATCCTTGATGAGCTCACCTCAACTGTGACAAAACTTGAACAAGCAATCAGTGCACTCGAAACACAGAGTCTTTTTAGCGGTCCCTACGACCAAAATGATGCAATTGTCGAACTCCATGCTGGTGCTGGAGGCACAGATGCACAGGACTGGACTGAAATGCTCATGCGCATGTATTCACGCTGGGCTGAGCGTCGAGGATTTGGTGTTGAATACGACGAAGTTTCTGAGGGACAAGAAGCAGGCCTTCTCTCTGCCACGTTCATTATTAAAGGACGCTTTGCCTATGGATGGCTGAGCGCAGAGCGGGGAGTGCACCGTCTCGTTCGAATCAGTCCCTTTGACTCACAAGCACGTCGCCAAACAAGCTTCGCGAGCTTTGAAATCACTCCGCTGCTAAATGACGGTGCCGATGAAGTTGAGATTGATGAAAAAGATCTCCGCGTTGACACCTACCGCGCTTCAGGTGCTGGTGGTCAGCACATCAACAAGACAGACTCTGCTGTTCGAATCACGCACATGCCAACAGGCATTGTTGTGAGTTGCCAGAACGAACGCTCTCAACACCAGAACCGTGACCGTGCCATGCAAATCTTGGAAGCAAAGCTTGCAGAGAAGGCACGAAGCGAACGCCAGGCTGAAATGGATGCACTGAGCGGTAACCGTGGCGAGAATGCTTGGGGATCACAGATTCGAAGCTATGTACAGGCTCCGTATCAACTCGTAAAAGATCACCGAACCGACTTTGAAACTGGAAACGTTGAATCAGTGCTTGATGGCGACCTCGATGGCTTCATGGAAGCAGAGCTTCGTCGTCAACGCGCTCGTTCGTAAAAGATAAATAAATTGATTAAATAGTTCTTGTCGCGACCGTTGTGTCGTGAGCTTATGCAAGAGGCGCTTGCTCTGCACATAAAAATGTCGCGTGAAATGGGTGAAGAAGTACCAACTCCTCATGTACAGGCAGCAGTCGTACAGGTCGCTTGAAATCTAAGAATTCCAATGTGCCTGTAATTGCTGAGATTTTTGGCACCGAATACATAGTTGGTCAAAGTAGAATGGCTACTACGTAGATATAAGTGTTTTTACACTCATCAATTGACCCAAGGGGGTGACCGTGATTCGTTTTGAGAATGTTTCAAAGACGTACAAGAACGGTACCCACGCCCTTAAGGACGTTTCGCTCGACATTGAAAAGGGTGAATTCGTATTCCTCGTTGGATCTTCAGGATCTGGAAAGACAACTTTCCTACGACTGCTCCTTCGCGAAGAGACTCCAGATCAGGGGCGCATCCTTGAAGCTGGACGCGACATTGGTGACTTGCCGAAGTGGCGAGTGCCATACCTTCGTCGCAACATTGGCTGTGTCTTCCAGGACTTTCGACTTCTTCCTAACAAAACAGTCTTTGAAAACGTGGCTTTTGCCCTCGAAGTGATTGGCCGACCAAAGTCAACTGTCGATTCACAGGTCCCACAGATCTTGGAACTCGTTGGACTTAGCGATAAAGCTAATAATTTGCCGAGCGAGCTCTCAGGTGGAGAGCAACAGCGCGTTGCTGTTGCTCGTGCTTTCGTAAACCGCCCACTTATTCTTCTCGCGGACGAACCAACTGGAAACCTTGACCCGACAAACTCTGAGTCAATTATGGCGCTACTGGAGCGAATTAATCGCACCGGAACGACTGTTGTGATGGCCACTCACGACAAGGCACTTGTAGACCGCATGCGTCGTCGCGTAATTGAACTCGACAAGGGTGAAATGATTCGTGACCAAGTTCGAGGTGTCTACGGCATTGATGAGGTATCGAACTAATGCGCGTCTATTTCCGTTACGCCTTTAAAGAGACCTTTTCTAACTTGTGGCGAAACCGCATGATGACAATTGCTGCCATTCTCACCGTTGCCGTCTCGCTTTCTCTCGTTGGATCAGCGCTGTTGCTCAAGCAGAGTGCCGCTCAGGCATCTGCACAGTGGCAGCAGGGGACACGAGTAACTGTTTGGATGCAACCTGCCGCGTCTGCTGGGGAAATCTCGAGTGTTCAAGGACAACTCGCTAACTTGCCAATCGTTAAGAACTGTACGTTCTACACCCAACAGCAGGACTATCAAGAAGCGGTACAACTTCTTCCACAGTCAGAGTCTCAGGTCCTCACCGTTTCGGACATGCCGTCGTCATTTCGTTGTGTTCCTGTGATTCCTTCAGATGCGTTTGTTGTTGAATCAACGTTTAGCAACGAGCCGGGTGTCTATAAGGTAACTGCACCGGAGCAGCAGATTCGTCAAATGAACAAGGCAATTCGAGTTCTCCAGATTGTGTTCTTGGCACTCGCGGCAGTACTACTTCTTTCAGCGACCGTACTGATCCTCAACACCATTCGAATGGCAATTTTCGCTCGACGACGCGAAGTGTCGGTTATGAAACTCGTTGGTGCTACTAACTGGTTCATCAGAATTCCATACATCACTGAAGGATTTATTCAGGGACTTCTCGGCTCACTCGTAGCGGTTGGCGCGGTAACCGCGCTTCACATTTGGTATCCACTCCACAATGAATTCCGACTCAATACCAATGCCTTACTTGGCACCAATGCCGTAGTGCTCGTAGTTGGAATTCTTATTGGGTCAGTTGGATCAGCGATTGCAATCCGACGATTCCTAGACGTTTAATTCGTCTCTTCGAACTCAATTGAGAGTGAATTTACGCAGTAACGAAGTCCCGTTGGGGTTGGTCCATCATCAAACACGTGACCCAAATGACCACCACACTTTGAGCAAAGAATTTCGGTACGCGCACGAAAGAGTGAGCGATCTTCTTTCTCAATGATTGTTCCCGGCTCACAGGCATCAAAACTTGGCCATCCACAGTGCGAGTCAAACTTCTGTCCACTGTTAAATAGAACCTGATTGCATCCACCACAGGTGTACGTGCCATTGGCATTCACATTAAGGAGCGAACCAGTGAATGGAGCTTCAGTTCCAGCTTGGCGCAGCACTGCGTAACGCTCAGGACCAAGTTCTTCTAGCCACTGTTCTTCGCTCTTAACTACCTCGTAGGTCATTAGTTCAATGTAGCGGTATTAGAGAAAATGTGGACGTGGAGCTTCGGGAACTTCGTGCCCAAATTCCGGTTGATCGTTAAGTAGTCGAGTAAATGCACCCTTAATCCCTTCGGGGTCCAGTCCAATTTCTGCAAGGAGCAAATCTGGACGATGCTGCTCAAGGTAGGCACGAGGGATGCCAAGAATACGGGTTGTTGGAAATGGCATCTCAAGTTCTTGTGCACGACTTCTGACGGCTGACACCATGAGCGTCCCAGCACCACCATGGCGAGTTCCGTCTTCAATAGTGATAACTCGTGCGTGCTTTACCGCGTCATCAATCATGTTTTGATCTGGTGGTAGTACTCGTACGTCATAGAGCGTTATCTTCTTCGCGTCCTCGCCCATGAGATGCAACGCAGCAAATGCGGAGGTGGCCATTTTTCCAACCGCGAGAACACAGAGAGAACCGTCGCCTTGTTGAATTTTGCGCGCTTCGAGTCCATCTCCAGTTTTTCCATCGAATGGTTTTGGCAGCGTCTTTGGGAACCTGATGGCTGAAGGTGTCGAAAGTGAAAGGGCCTTGGCGAGCATGCCAGGGAGCTCTTGTGTGGTTGAAGGCGCAAAGATTGTCATGTTCGGGATTGCGAGACAGAGCGCGATGTCGAGAATTCCGTGGTGACTTGGTCCGTCGTCACCTGTAATTCCGGCACGGTCAAATACAAAGACAACCGGAAGGTCAAGCAGTCCAACGTCGAGGTTGGCTTGATCGAATGCTCGCGAGAAAAACGTTGAGTAGAGCGCAACAACTGGCTTGAGTCCGCCCATTGCCATACCCGCAGCAGCAGTAACGGCGTGCTGTTCAGCAATTCCTACGTCAAAGAAGCGCTTAGGAAAACGCTCTTGGAATCCGAGTAGCCCCGTTGGTCCCGCCATTGCAGCGGTGATGGCAACAATGCGCTCATCGGCGCTGGCGAGAGTAAGTAAGGCGTCTGAGAATGCTTGAGTAAAGGACTGAGGAGCAATCTCTTCGTCGTTTAGTCGTGGTGGCAACTTGAAGTCGTGCATCTTTAACTCGTCGTTTGTTGCAGGCTCGTAGCCACGACCTTTTTCAGTGAGCACGTGCACAACAATTGGTCCGTCCCACGTTGATGCGCTCTTTAGCGCGACCTCGAGTGCTTCAATGTTGTGACCGTTAATAGGGCCAACGTAGCGAACACCAAGATTTTCAAAGAATGCGTGTGGCGTTACTAATTCACGAACTGCTTTTGTAAATCCGTGCAGACCCGCGTACGCAGCTTGCCCCGCCTTTGGCATGCGAGGGACCAGTTTGCGAATACGGTCACGAAGTGTGAGGTAGGACTTGTTGAGTCGAAGTGTTGTCAGCTGTTCTGACAACTTAGAAATAGTTGGTGCGTAACTGCGTCCATTGTCATTTAAGACAATGACCACGCGCTGATCGGAGTGACCGAGATTGTTAAGCGCTTCATACGCCATTCCTCCGGTGAGCGATCCATCACCAACAACTGCAACTACATGTCGGTTTCCACCGTGACCAATGAGCTCCTTCTTTGCTTCTAGAGCAACAGAGAGTCCATGAGCGTAGGAGAGTGCGGTTGATGCGTGACTTGACTCAATCCAGTCGTGCTCAGATTCACTCCGACTCGGATATCCTGAAAGGCCACCGCGCTGGCGAAGGTTTTTAAATCCATAACGCCTCCCGGTGAGTAGTTTGTGAACATAGGACTGGTGACCAGTGTCCCAGAGCAGAATGTCCTTCGGGGAGTCAAAGACGCGGTGTAGCGCCAAGGTGAGTTCAACAACGCCAAGGTTTGAGCCCAGGTGTCCACCAGTCGTTGTCACGCTAGAAATAATGAACTCACGTATTTCTTGGCTGAGTTGATTTAGTTCGTCGTATGAAAGCGCCTGAAGGTCGGCGGGGGTTTCAATAGTTGGAAGGATCACTCTCTCAGCCTACCGTTGCTAATTATTTTTGAAAAAAGTGCAATTACCCGCGTGTGGGCTCTGTCCACAGTGGGTGCGGAAGCGTAACGAGCTGCTCGATCTTCTTCGCAACTTCTAAAATCTGCCACTCACTGTGAGGTCGGCCAATGATGCACAGTCCCACAGGCAGGCCCTTAATAAGCCCCATGGGCACGCTCATAATGGGCCAGCCAGCAATAGCCGCTGCCCCAATCGAAGGGCTAGCAGCGCCAGGGTGACCACCTGTGACCAAGTCTGTTTTCCATGCAGGTCCGTAGGCAGGAGAGATGACCACGTCGTAGCCCTCAAGGCCCGGAGTCAGACACGTTTCGGTTGCCCACTTCAGATTTCGCTCACGAGCGAGTTTGTAGGACTCAGTCTCAGTGCCACCCTTTTCTAGTGCCATGTCGAAGAGTTCATGAGCAAAATAAGGCTGTTCGATCTCAGCGTGTCGATCTTCAAAGTCCACAACATCTTGTAGTGAAGAAACGCCACTACCTGATCGGTTCGTGAGATATGTGCCCATTGAGGTAACGAGCTCTGAGAGAAGAACATGCAGCTCGTCGTTGCCCTCTTGCTCTCCAGCGACGGCGAAGTCACGCTGCGCGACTTCGGTTCCCGTGATTTTTAGAATTTCCACAATGTTTTTGAAACACTCATCGGTTTCTGGGTGACCAGTCATCCACGTAGGAGACATAACAATTCGTGGACTCGACAAGGTCTCAGGCTTGGTTGTGTTACTTAGAACGCTGTAGAGAAGTGCCACATCGTCGACGCTGCGCGCCATTGGCCCGGGGCTGTCCTGACTGGGGCTAATTGGAACGACAAACTCACGAGACACTGTGCCAACGGTGGGCTTAAGTCCAGACACTCCGTTAAGAGATGCAGGGCATGTAATTGACCCATCAGTTTCTGTTCCAATACCGAGTGGGCTAAGTCCTGCTGCAAGTGCAGCACCAGTTCCTGAAGAAGACCCTCCAGCAGAACGCTCTAAGGCCCATGGGTTGCCAACGAGTCCACCAGTTGCGCTCCAACCACTTGATGACCTGGTGGAGCGAATGTTGGCCCACTCACTTAAGTTCGTGCTGGCAAGAATGATTGCCCCGGCTTCTTTGAGACTCACAACGAGCTTCGCATCACGTGTGGGTCTGCCAATAAGCGAAGTGGATCCAGCCAGTCCCGGAAGTCCAATGGCTTCAATGTTGTCTTTAATGATTACTGGAACACCATGGAGCGCTCCACGAGAAATTCCGCGGCTACGTTCATCGTCTCTTTCGCGTGCTGTTGCAAGCGCTTCTTCGTTCACCGCCGCGATTGAGTGAAGTGAAATCGCTGTGCCGTCGATGTCAATGTTCTGAATACGTTCGATTAGTGCGGTTACTAATTGTGTGGAGGTTAGGCTTTTATTTTCTAAACGAGAAATAACTTCGAGAGCACTTAAGTAGCCAAGTTCAGCACTCGGTGAATGTGGATCAGCCATGGTGAGCTCCTAAAAGTTAGTCAGCAGATTTTGGAGCAGGGGCGGGAGTTGCCGGGGCAGCCGTAGGAGCTGGAGTCGAAGCAGGAGGGGTAGTTGATGAACTCGCTCCACGGCTGTCGTTCTTGTAGAACCCACTGCCCTTAAAAACAATTCCCACGGCAGAAAACACCTTCTTCAGATCGCCACCACAGTGCTCACACGTCGTAAGTGGAGCGTCAGCGAACTTCTGGACGGCCTCAATGCGCTGGTGGCATTTCTGGCATTCATATTCGTACGTCGGCATGGCACTCCTGAAGACAGCTTTGACCTTGTCAATCGTAATGCCCCAGCGTCACCTGTTCCACAGGCCATAAATAGGCGAGTCACCACGATGTCACATCCTGGCTGTACTCTCAGTATCTCTAGTGAAGGTGACGGTCAATGGCTCCAAAACCAAAAAGTTCAGATCCGAAGCGCGACCGCTTAATGGCCCTTGTTCTGCTGTTGCAAAATGCCACCAAGGACAAGCCCCTCACTCAAGATGAGATTATTCGTGACCTGACCATTGATGACCCCAAGAGCAACAAACTGATGAAAGCGTACGAAGGTGATCGACTCGCCGTTCGACAGAAGTTTGGAGCGAGACAAAAAAGACATCCGATCAAATGGCATCCAGGTTGAGACGAGCGTTTCTGGTGACGGTACTTCTGGGTACTGGATTGACGCCGACTCTATGGCAGCAGTTGGAATCTTCTTTGATGACCAAGAAGAAAGAGTTATCCGCTTAGCGCTACGTCTCTACGGATTTGGAAAATACGGCGTATTCAGCATTTTCAACGACGGACCTGGAACTGACGGATCACTCGCCATTTCTAACTACTACAACCCACTCGTGCGCGCCATCAAGTTGAAGCGAGCAGTGAGCTTTGATTACCGCTCAACAAAACTAAAGAATCGTGTCGTTGAACCACTTCGAATCGCCACCTTTGATGGTTCCTCCTATTTAGTTGCTAGGACTAAAGAAGATGGTGTCCTTAAGAGTTACAAAATTGATCGCATAACTTCAATGCCGGAAGTCCTACCCCAAAAGTTTGAAGTGAGTGATAGCGATAGTAGAAACGCTGAAAGCTGGTCACCAAACTTCTCTGTAGCCGAGTCAGCCATTGTTCTCACAGTTGTTGCTAAAAAAACTTACGCCGAGCTCATCTGCCAGCAGCAGCCACAGGCAACTTCTAGAGAGAAGAAGAGTGGCCTGGTGGAACTCAAGGTTCCATTCGACACGCCACACGCAGCAATGCAGTTCTTGCTGCAGGCGGGTGAGCGCGTTGTTCTAGAAGACCCGAAGGACATTAAAAAAGAATTCATTTCCTGGCTGAAAGAAGTAAACAAGGGGAGCACACCTTCAACGGAAGGGCTCGTCTTCTCAGAGCCGGAGCGCTCAGATGTTCTGGGCCAAACATTGCTACTTCTTCACGCGGTGTACGCAAGCCCCGAAGGTTTAACGGTGGGTGAACTTTCAAGCCGCTTTGCCATGGACCCAGCGGATGTACGTCGCATTATGGACCGTCTTTTCACACTCGAGATTTTTGATGGCTCAAATAACTTTCCGGCCCACATCACGAGAATTGACGATGGAGATGATGAGGATCCAGATTCGCTTGAAATTCTTTATTTACCTGAAACAGACAATGAAACCCAGTTGCCGAATTCGCTTATGTGGCGCGACGTCTTTGAGCTCAACGTGGCGCTTCGTGAAGCAACCAGGGTCTACTCAGACAGCGCAATCCTCTCGGCGATAGACAAGTTGGAAGCAGCCAGTGGCGTTTATCTTGGCGCAGAATCAAGTGGCGTTGAAGCTTTTATCCCGGAGATAACTGAAGCAGTAAATAACAAGAAACAGTTAACAATTCTCTACACCCCAGGTCAATCTGAAGAAACTCGTGAAAGATCGATTGAACCGCGAGACATCAAACGTCTAAATGGACACACCTATATTCGTGCCTACTGCACAACAAGCGAAGGATGGCGAACATTTCGCGTTGACCGCATTAGCGCAGTGCTCTCTACGGCTCCAGTAGTTCAGCAACGAGTAAAAGATGTTGAAGAAAATTGGTTGACACAGATTGGTTCTGGTGGCGAAGAAGTCATTGTCTTTGTTGATGCGAATTCCAGGTGGTTGTTC
>TBL_comb47_HYPODRAFT_10007248_pt1 | contig 11716 bp, 8 predicted proteins | sample TroBogypolimnion_40_FD_10682 | JGI IMG/M metagenome (IMG submission 10682) | reverse complement strand
CGCCATTACCTCGCCGGCTTGTCCCAAACGCATTTGCTGGCGTTTGCCTGCAAGGACGCTTGCAGCCGGGCCAGGAACGACGGTCTACCACCAGCCAGACCGAGTTTCGGGCAGGAGTGGCGACTGGTTTTGGAACCATGAATCACGACGCATTCATCACCATTGGGGAAAGACATGGGTGGGGAGATCCACTGGTTTTTGGCATTTCCCAGGTTGACCAGCGCCAGCATATTTACGTGATCGGAAAGACCGGCTCCGGCAAGGCGACGCTCTTGCGGAACATGATCATCCAGCATATCGCCCTGGGGCATGGCGTGGGCCTCATCGATCCCCACGGCGACCTGGCCGAGGAACTTCTCGACCACGTTCCTCCCTCCCGGGCCGACCACCTCTGCTACTTCAATCCGGGCGACCTTGAATTCCCCATCGGCCTCAACCTGATTGCGAACGTGGCTCCAGACGACCGCCACCTGGTGGCATCCGGAATCGTTGGCGCCTTCAAGGGGATCTGGCGGGATTCGTGGGGTCCACGACTGGAGTATATCCTCTACAACGCGGTCGCTGCCCTGCTCGATTGTGAAAACAGCACCCTTTCCGCATCGGCCATGCCGACGCGGAGATCATGGAAAAGGAGTTCGGCAAGGCGTTCCCGGCGAGCACGCTCGCCGACCTCGACCGCTATGAGGCCGTAGTCAAGCTCCTGGAGGGCGGGACGAACATGGAACCGTTCCGGGCCAGGATGCTGCCACCAATCGAGAACCGGGTTGGTCGGAGGAAGAAGCTGATCGCCCGATCACGGGAGCGATTTGCCACTTCCCGTGCCGTGGTTGAAGACAAGCTGGAGCGGTGGATGGCGGCCGCGAGCAACCCGAGACTCCCCAAGACGCGCCCAACCCCCAAGCGGGGCCGGATGTCCGGCGCACGTTCGATGCCTGCAAGCTCCGGTATGAAACCGACACCCTCTGGGTGGATGCTTTCGCTTCGCGTCCCGTCATCGTCTGGGATGGTCCTTTCAATGAACCCAACGATCACGATCTCTTCCCCGGAGTTTACGCCTCGACCAGCAAACGGATCCGGATCCAGGAGACCCAGGTCTACTTCCTCGCGCGGAATACGGGCCTGGAGTCGCGCCACTTTTATTCTACGGCATCATGGACCTCTTCTCCTGGCAGGGAGTGGAATTCCTTCGCGGCTTGCGCGTGAGTTCTTTCAACGCCAATAAAGTAAAGAAATCTCCCCGTAAAGCCCCATGACAAAGGCGTCGCCAACCGCCGGGACAATTTTTCCCGGTTTACTTGGGACGCGTTCCGGGTTAGACTGGCCTCGATGTATCGCCTGGATGGCAAAGACAGCAGCGCGCGACGGGGTCAATCCCGGCGGGGAGTGGCCTGTGCTTTGCTCACTCCACCGTAGCGGGCGGGTATGACATTGCCGCCCGGCCGGCTCGACCGCCGGCCGCGCTTCCGTTTACCCAAAGCTCGCGGGGCTTCTCATCCGACTGGATCCAATCAATCACTTTCACCATTTACCAGAGACATCCATGCAGTCCATTAAAGAACAGATTTTGCGCCGGCGGACGTTTGCGATTATTTCGCATCCCGACGCCGGCAAGACGACCCTCACGGAGAAGTTCCTGCTGTACGGCGGGGCCGTGCAGTTGGCGGGGTCGGTGACCGCCCGGAAGAACCAGCGAGCCACAACCTCGGACTGGATGGAACTGGAGCGCCAGCGCGGAATCTCCGTGAGTTCGACCGTGCTCCAGTTCGATTACCGGGGGTATTGTGTCAACCTGCTGGACACGCCGGGCCACAAGGACTTTTCCGAGGACACCTACCGCGTCCTGACCGCGGTGGACGCCGCGGTCATGGTGATCGATGCCGGCAAAGGCATCGAAACCCAGACACGGAAGCTGTTTGAGGTGTGCCGCTTGCGGGGCATTCCGATCTTCACGTTCATGAACAAGATGGACCGGCCGGCGCGGGACCCGATGTTGTTGCTCGACGAGTTGGAACGGGTGTTGGGGATCGCGGCCTGTCCGATCAACTGGCCGCTGGGGGACGGCCCGGACTTTCGCGGGGTGTTTGATCGCCAGGCGAAGCTGGTGCATTTCTTCGACCGCGTGCCCGGCGGCGAATACCGCGCGCCGGTGTCCGTTCATGGCCTCGCCGACCCGATGGTGCGAGACCAAATGACGCCCGCTGCCTATGCCCACACCGTCGAGGAGCTGGCCATGCTGGATGGGGCCGGGGCGGGGTTTGATCATGCCGCCGTGCTGAGCGGCAAACTCACCCCGGTCTTTTTTGGCAGCGCCGTCAATAACTTCGGGGTTCAGCTCTTGCTGGACGCCTTCCTGGAACTGGCGCCGACGCCCCAACCGCGCTCCGTGGAGGGGCGGATTATCTCACCAACCGAGTCGGGTTTTTCGGGTTTTATCTTCAAGATCCAGGCCAACATGGACCCCCGGCATCGGGACCGCCTGGCCTTTGTCCGGGTCTGTTCCGGACGGTTTGAGCGCGACATGACCGTCGCGCACACGCGAACCGGACGGCGAATCCGTTTATCCAGTTCGCATAAGTTGTTCGGCCGCGACCGCGAGACGGTGGACGAGGCGTTTCCCGGTGATGTGGTCGGGTTGGTGGGGCACAGCGATTTCCGGATCGGTGACACCCTGGCCGAAGATGCCTCGCTGGTGTTCCGCGAAATCCCCCGATTTACCCCCGAGTGCTTCGCCTGGCTCCAGAGCCCTTCGACGGCGCAGTTCAAACGCTTCCGCGAGGGCCTCGAACAGTTGCTCCAAGAGGGTGTGGTCCAGGCTTTCTACCTCAAGGACTCCGCCCAGCGGGTGCCGCTCTTGGGCGCCGTTGGCCCCTTGCAGTTCGAGGTGGTTCAATACCGGATGCAAACCGAGTATGGCGCGGAGTCACGCCTCGAAACCGGCCCCTGGAAGGTGTTGCGCTGGGTCGCCCCGGGGGGCACCACACCGGTCGATGCGGCGCTCTTGCCCACCGGAGCCCGGCTGGCCGCGGACGCCGCCGGCCAACCGGTCATCCTCTTCCCCGAGCAGTGGAGTTGTGATTTCTTTGCCGAGCGCAACGCCGCCATCCGACTCTCGCCGCTGCCGTTCGAGGCGGCGCCGGGGGAGGCTTTGGCGGCGAATTCCTAGCCGGGCCCAATAAGGGATAACTCAATTGAGGTATTGTGCAGTGGACGGCGCAAATCCACGGTAGAGGCGAAGGCGGAGTCAAACTCCGGCCTCAATCGCTTGTCAACTATGGTTGTGGATGCCTCGATACCTGGGGCGGTGCCTGCCGCCCATGAACCTGCTATGACCAAAGTGGCTTTGGTGGAAGACAGCGCGCCCATGCGCCGGAATCTGGAGCGCCTGCTGCGCCGGGCTCCGGGCTTGCGTTGCGTTTGCGCCTGTGCGAGCGCCGAGGAAGCCCTCGAACAGATTCCCCGTGCACAGCCAGACGTGGTGCTGATGGATATCAACCTCCCCGGGGCATCGGGTATCGAATGCACCGCTCGCCTGAAACTGCAAATCCCGGCCATGCAGGTGATCATGCTTACCGTTTACGAGGATACGAATAGCATTTTCAGCGCCTTGAAGGCCGGGGCTTGCGGCTACCTTTTGAAGCGCTCGTCCCCGGCGGACATCCTGGAGGCGGTGACGACGGTGTGCAGTGGTGGCGCTCCGATGACGAGCGAGATCGCCCGTAAAATTGTCATGACCTTCCAAGCACCGGTGCCGAGCGTCGCGGATGCCACCTCCCTCTCGGCCCGAGAGGTTGAGATCCTTGAACTGCTGTCCGAGGGAAAGGTGAGCAAGGAAATCGCCGAGGGACTTTCGATCAGTTATCATACGGTGAGAGTTCATCTGAAGCACATCTACGAAAAGCTCCATGTGCGATCGCGCTCGGAAGCGATGGTCAAGTTCATGGCGGAAAAAGGGGCCACTCCTCGCCATGGCTGATCCGCGCCCCAACACCCCACTTAAACCCAATTCCGGGACACCCTGGCGGTTTCAGATATGAACCCCTATTGGCTTCCGCTGTTCTTGTTCCTTCTGGCCCAAGTCACTCAGGCAGCGACCCCGACCCCGAAGCCTGAGCGCCTGGCCGTGATCGCCGCTCGCGTCGAGGCGGGCTGCCGCTCCTGCGAGCGCGACCTGGATCGGCCCGACCCGCAGCCATCGGTTCGCCAATTGACCGCCTGCGCACTGGGTTGGCTCGAACTGGGAGAACCGGCCGCACGGGCGGAGAAACTGCTCCGTCACGCCTTCGGTCTCCAGGTCATGGACGCGGCCTCGCCTGGTTACGGCACGGTGCCCTGGCAGGAAGGCCATCCGGAGATCAAAGACCCGAACGCGATCGAGTTTACCATGCAGCCGGTGGGGGTGATTTGGTTGCGGCACGGCGGGAAGCTCTCGGCGGCATTCCAGGAGGAAGCCGGGCCCCATGTTCGGGCCGCGATCGCGGCGATTCACCGGCACAGTGTCCCGGTAAAATACTCGAATATTTACCTGATGAAGCTAGCCAACCTGCTGTTGCTGGGCGAAGCCATTGGGGATGGCGCCGCCGTCGCTGAGGGGAAGGCCAACTTCGAGACCTGGCTGGCGTTCACCCGAGCCAACGGGGTGACCGAATACGACAGCCCGACCTATTCCCCGATTCAGGTCGATTGCCTGGCACTAGCCCATAACCTGATCAGCGACCCGGCGCTGAAGGCCAGGCTGAGGGCAGCTTTGGACTTTTACTGGGCCGACCTGGCGGCGAACTATTTCCCGGGACGTGAAACCATGACCGGGCCGGCCAGCCGGGACTACAACTTTCTGTTCACCGATGTGAACGTCGAGTACGCTTATTACCTGGCTGGGCTGCGGTCGGCGCCACCCCGGGATACCTTCTTGTGCGATTCGGTGCGCGCCTGGACGGCGGCACGGATGGGCGGTTATTGGCCCTCGGGCGAGATCCTCACCCTGGCCGGCGTGCCCGAGCGAGTGGTGCGCTCCCGGTTTGGCCCGGCGGCGGGCCAGGATCGTTATGTGTGGATCACGCCCGATTTTACTCTGGGCAGCGCGAGCGTCTACTACGGCGCGCAAGATAAGCGGATTTGCGCGGAATTCGCCTCGACCAGGAAATTGCCCAACCTCAGTCTCGTCGTGGACGATTACGACTCGCCGTTCGGTTTGGTGCAGTCCAAGGATCGAAGCGGGCACAACAAGCCTCACCATCTGCCGCAACTCATCGCCACGGTGCAGGAAAAGGGATTTCTTCTGGCGCTGATGGACCTGTCTCCTGCCCTCCCAACGGGGGAGTTCACCAACCTGGCCAGCAACCTCGTGGTGCCGGTGAAGACCGAGGAACTGGTGTTGGATGGAAAGGCAGTGGACGGGTCGAAACCGTTCGACCTGGCGGCGGACCCGGGTTCGGTGGTGGGGATGCGCGAGGGCAAGGCCGGGGTGGCGGCCCGGTTCTTTGCCGCCGATGGGTGCGCCGGTGAGGCCCCGGCCTGGAGGTTCGCCTACGACGGCAACCCGGAAGGCGCGGGGCGATTGGTGGCCTACCACTATCGCGGGGCGGCCAGGAAGCTCGTGGAAGCACAGGTCCGGTGTGGCCTCCTGCTGGTGACGAGCCGGTGCGAAACGGAATCGGAGTTTCGCCGGTTCTTGGACCGGGTCGCCCACGTTCGATTGGATGATCGCCTGTCAGACGGGGTTTGGCAGGTAGGAGCGCGGTTGGGGCCTGCCGAGTTGGAGGCCGGCCTCGACTTGGCTCAGAGGCAGATCAGCCTCCGCCGCGTGGACGGTCGGGACTGGCAACCCCAGGTCCTGAGCGTGAACGACCGAGATCTGGCCTCGGAAATGCTCCCCAGCCTGGCCGAACCAAGATAGGCTCGCGGGAGGACCAGGACCCCAACAACGCTGTGATGACTTACCCAATCGCCACCCGGTTGCTGGCTCAACCGCACCCCATCCCGGCGGCGACCCGCACGCTGCTCGCGCCGCTGGCGTATCAAATCACCCAGCGGGAATCCCAGGCCAAGGGCGTTCCTTTCAGCGGACCGGGCTGCCGCGAGCATGCCGCCCGCCGGGCGCAAAAAGTCACACCTTGGATCCAGAGCCCACTGAAGTGAGGGCGGTTTCCCATGCAAACACTCCTCCGCACAACCAGCTTCGGCGCCCACCAGTTCTTGTGGAAGAGCCATTGGACCGACGACGACCTCGACCTCCTGGAGCGGGCGCGGGAATTGGGGTTGACAATGTTCGAAGTATCGCTGGGGGATGATGTCCATTTCAACTACGCCCGAGTGCGCGCCCAGGCTACCCGGTTGGGGATCGAATTGACCGTTGGGCCAGGAAACCACTGGCCCGCGAGTTGCAACCTTTCCGCTGATGACGCGGAGCACCGCCGATTGGGGCTGGCCTGGCACAAGCAGATGATTGAAAAGGCGGCGGAACTGGGCGCCGCGGCCTATTGCGGCGCCATCTACGGTCACCCCGGCCAGGTGTGCCGTCGGCGGCCTCCGGTTGATGAATGGCCCCGTGCGGCCGAGAACCTGCGCGCGCTAGCAGACTATGCGGGCACCTTCGGGCTGCGGTTGGTGATCGAGCCGATGAGCCGCTTCCGGGTTCACCTCATCAATACCGCGGCCCAAGCCGTGGATCTGATTCGCTTGGCGGGCCACGAGAATCTGGGCATCAATCTCGACACTTACCACATGCTCACGGAAGAGCGGGACTATGGCGCCGCCATCCGCTGCGCCGGACCGCTGCTTTGGAGCCTCCATGCGTGCGAGAATGATCGCGGTATTCCAGGCGGCGGACTGGTGCCCTGGCCGGCGGTGGCTCAGGCGCTGGCCGGCAAGGGCGGCAGTCGGTGGATGCTGGAAACCTATAATACCGCGGGTGACTTCGGCTATGAACGGGGCATCTTTCAAAACGTGTGTCCCAACCCCGAGGAGTTTGTCCGGCGGGGAACGACCTTCTTAAAGGGGCAAATTGCGGCGGCGAGCCAAGCCTAACACGATGAACCACACCCCAGGAGATCGGCGCGAATGAGCGGTTCTCAAGAGACCGGGCAAGGTCGACTGCTGGCGTTTCCCGGCTGGGTTCATGGCTTCGCGTGGATCGGCTTGCTCGGCTTGGGGTTGGGGTTGATGGCCCTGTGCGCGCATTTCCAGGCGCGCGAGGTTTGGCGGGGTTGGACCGAGAGCCGGGAGCTTCGACATCCTGCCTACTCCGAAAAGGTGAACCTCGACGCCGTGTTCCGGACCCAGGCCAATACCTGGTCCAACCTGGCTTATGTCCTGGTGGGCCTTTATGCCGTGGGTTTGGGCTTGAATGACCTCCGCCAAAAGGCTCCAGCCGAGGCCAGCTACCTCCAACGCACGCCGGAGATGACCATCCTCTTTGGAGTGACTTGCAGTTATTTGGGATTCGGGAGCGGGTTTTTTCACGCCTCGCTCACCCGGTGGGGACAGCAACTCGATGTGGCCGCGATGTATTCGCCCGTGCTGGTTCTGATCGCGATCAACCTGGGCCGGTGGATTTCCCGGCTGAGGCCTTCGGCCGGTCGGGGGAGGCTGCCAACCTGGCCCGTCCTGGCCGCGCTGGTGGTGATCACCAGCTTCCTCCTCTACCAATACAAATGGTCCATGCGCTCCGGAGTGGTTCTGCCGAGCCTGATCCTAACGGTAGGCGGCTTCGCGTTGCTGGACCGTTTTCAGACTCGGTATCGCATGGCTTCGGGTTGGTTACTAGGGTCCACGCTGGCCCTGGTGGCCGCCCGGATCTGTTGGCAACTGGATGTGGCGGGAGCGTTCAGCGGGCCGGACACCTGGCTTCAAGGCCATGCGGTGTGGCATTTGCTCACCGGCGTGTCACTCGGCGCCGCCTATCTCTACCAACGTTCCGAAGTCGTGGTGAAGGCAGGGTGACCGAGCCGCGAAACGGTGTGAGGGGGGGCTTGGCCTTGCCGATGCTAAGACCGGCGCCTGAAATCCTGCGCCTTTGTGATTGACCCCACCCCGCCTTCTATGCGCAGATGTTACCAGCCCCATCGCGGGCTGATAGTCAGATGGCAAGAGCACTCATCAGAACCGGCAATGGTCCGCGGGCGGCTGGGGCGTCGAAATACGACGCCCATAACACCGTGCTTTCAAAGACGTACGGCGCGTTGGCTGATTTACGACGGGAGCTGGCGGATACCAAGGAGGCCCTGGGGGAGCGCGAGGAATTGCTCAGAAATTTCGCCGGTTGCGCCGATTCCCAGCGCGCCTGGCTGCTGCTGGAGGATTACTTCCAGAAGCTCTCGCTGTCGCGCAAAGACTTCCCGGCGACCGATTGGTGGCCTCGTCTGTTAGCCGCGCAAGGCCCGCCCCGACTGGAGGGGGTGGCCTTCCTGTTCCTCCGCGCCAAACGATCCGTGCCGGCGGAGCTAGCGCCGTACGCCGACCGGGCGCGTTTCTTGCAAACCGAGCGGGCGGCGCGCGAAGACCTGATGCTCAAGCACCTGGAGCTGTGGCTCTGTCCGGCCCAACCGGCCCGGCTGGACTCGCCGCGAGCCGGTTTGCGAGTCGAGTGCCGGGCCGAACCGGATATCCAACAACCGGGATGGCATCGGTTGGCCGTCCGTTTTCTGGTCTCCCGCGCACGAACCGGCGAGAAAGTCAAACCCTTGGCGGAGATGCTCGACCTGATGACGCGCGCCGGCCATGAACGCGAGCTGTTCCTCCCTGAGGACTGGGAATTCATCCAATGGCTGGCCGAGACCCATCCTGAGCCAGAGAGTGGCGCGGAGCTAGTACTAACGGAACGCGAACTGCTGCACTGGCTGGCCCGTTGGGGCGAGGGGCGCCGGCTGGAAGTCGCCGGCCCGGAGGGGGCGAAAGCGATCGAATTCACCGGGCAGGTTGCCGAGTTGACGCCTCACCTGGAGGACGGAAGTGAGGGGCTCGCACTCACCCATCGTTTAGTGATTCCTGGCGGGCGGACTTACCCGGTCGGGGAGGTGCGGTTTTTTGCCCGCTTTCCGCCCTTGGTGCTGGCTGGCTCAGTATTCTACCTGGTCCGCAACGCGCCCTCGCCCGAATTGATCGCCGATTGGGCCGGCGAGCCTTCCCTACCGGTTCGCAAACTCAGCCATCGGCTCCTGGTCCATCTGCGCCACACGCGGTCGGCGGACGGGGCTGAGTGGGGCAACCTTTGCGTCACCCATCGAGCGGCGCCCCAGTTCCGTTTCGAACTGCACCAGGACACCGTCCATTTGCGTTTGCTGGCACGGAGCGAGGGAGACCAAAGCCAGTGGTTCTGGAACGGATGCGAATGGCGGTTGCGGGAGCCGGGAAACCGCCCAACCGAGAAGCCGGAGGTACTGGACGATCCGCGCCTGGAGGCATCGACCCGTTGGTTGCGGGGCCTGGACTGGTTCCCGACGGAGCCCGGCCTGTGGGTCGGCGACGCGAACGAGGCTTGCTTGAACTCGCTCGCCGAGGCCTGGACCAACCGGCCGCAGGAAGCGGAGTATTGGGGAAATCAGGCCTTTCAGCGGCTATTCCTGGTCCGGCGCCCCCTCCGCCCGCGATTGGTGGTCAAGGGCAGCGGCATCGATTGGCTGTCGGTTTCCGCCGAGTGGGAACAGGAAGGTCTAAAACTCACGGCTGCCGACCTGGAACGGTTGCGGGCCGCTACCGGACACTTCGTCCGGTTGCCCGACTCCGGCTGGGTCGAGCTGGATTCCCCAGCCGTCCAGCAAGCGCATGAGGCTTTCGCCGATATGGGGGTCGACGGTTTGACACCGCTCGCCCAGCGGGTCGGGCTCGAAACCGTGGCCCACCTGGACGAAGCCGGTCTGAGACGTTTTGGCGATTCGCCGCACGCCCAGCTCCTGCGGGCGAATTTGAAGGACTTCAAAGGGGTAGCCCCGGCGAGGTTGCCCTGGGGGGTCCAGGGGGAGTTGCGGCCTTACCAGAAAGAGGGCTTCGATTTCCTGTGTCATCTCGCCCAAGTCCGATTGGGGGGGATTCTCGCCGACGATATGGGCCTGGGAAAGACCCTGCAGACGCTGGCTTGGCTGATGTGGCTCAAGGAGCAAAACGGCAAAGCGCCAAAACCCTCGGTGGTCATCTGCCCGGCTTCGGTGTTGCACAATTGGTTGCGTGAAGCCAACCGTTTCACCCCGGCCTTGGAGGTGCTGCTGCTGGAGAGCGGCGCGGCGCGTCACAACCTGCGGAAGCAAATCCCGCAGCACGACCTCATCGTGACCAACTACGCCCTGTTGAGGCGCGATCTCGAGGAACTCCAGAAGTTCAGTTTTCGCGCTGTCATCCTCGACGAGGCCCAATTCATCAAGAATCCCGAGGCGCAGATCACCCAGTCCGTGAAGCAACTCGACGCGGAGCACCGGCTCGCCTTGACTGGCACGCCGCTGGAAAACCGCCTGCTGGATCTCTGGAGCCTTGCTGATTTCATCCAGCCCGGCTATTTGGGGACGCAGGAGAAGTTCAGCGAGACCTACGAACCGCGTGGGGAAAACGCCGATTCGGCCCAACGCATCGCCCGGCGGCGCCTGTCGGCCAAGCTGCGTCCCCTGCTCCTCCGCCGGCTCAAGAAGCATGTGGCCCAAGACCTGCCAGACCGGATCGAGCAACGTCGCGACTGCCAACTCGGCGAGGAACAGCGCCAACTCTACCTGGCGGAACTGCGCCGCAGCCGGGACCAGGTGCTCAAAGCGGTCGAGGAGAAAGGCATCAACCGCAGCCAGATGCATGTCCTGGCGGCCCTCACCCGCCTGCGCCAAATCTGCTGCCACCCCAAGCTGGTCGGCAATGACTCGCCTTCCGGGAAGACCGAAACCTTGTTCGAATTGCTCGATTCCCTGGTGGCGGAGGGGCAGAAAGTGCTGGTCTTCAGCCAGTTCGTCCAAATGCTCCGGCTGCTCGAAGAGGAATGCCGCCAGCACGGCATCCGCACCCACATACTCACGGGCCAAACCAAGGACCGCCAGGAAACCGTTAACGCGTTCCAGAACGACCCGGACCCAGCCGTCTTCCTGCTGAGTCTGCGGGCAGCGGGCACGGGCCTGAACCTAACTACCGCGAGCTACGTGGTCCTCTACGACCCGTGGTGGAATCCCGCCGTCGAGGCCCAGGCGATCGATCGATCGCATCGCATCGGCCAAACCCAAACCGTCAACGCCTATCGGCTCATCTCGCCGGGAACGGTGGAAGAGAAGATCTGGGAATTGCAGCAAAGCAAGGCTCAGACCATTGCCGACGTGCTGGGCGAAACCGGGTTCGCCCGTAGTCTGTCGAAGACCGACCTTGATTACTTGTTCGCGGAGGATTAGCCGCCACCTTATCCGTTTGCGCGGGACGAGGCGCCCGGTTAGGCTAACGGACAATTCGTGATGAAGAAAACCGTCCTTGGAAACTCTGACCTGGCGATCACGCCTCTGGGCTTCGGCTCATGGGCAATTGGCGGCGACTGGCAATTCGGCTGGGGCGCGCAGGCCGATCCGCAATCGATCGCCGCAATTCATCGCGCCCTGGAATTGGGCGTCAACTGGATTGACACGGCCGCCGTCTATGGCTTGGGCCACTCGGAGGAAGTCGTGGCGCGGGCGCTGCGGGAGTGGAAAGGCGCTCGACCCTACGTGTTCACCAAATGCGGCATGCTCTGGGACGAACAGGGCAAGATCGACTATTCGTTGCGGGC
>TBL_comb47_HYPODRAFT_10007247_pt1 | contig 11716 bp, 9 predicted proteins | sample TroBogypolimnion_40_FD_10682 | JGI IMG/M metagenome (IMG submission 10682) | reverse complement strand
GGGCGCAGATGCAGGTGCGGCCGTATTGGGTCAACGGCGGCGGCAAGCGGCAGCAGAAGAAATTCGGCCGCGGCTCGCGCATCAACCAGACCTGCTGGTCCATCAAGGTGGATGAGCATGAGATGGGCTATCAACCCGTGACGGACGAGGAATTCCAGACCTCGCTGTATCGCGACGGCAACGTGGACGGCGGCATCTTCTGGTCCAAGGAGGAATGGAGCGACCCGCGCAAGGGCGACCTGTTCGCGCTGGTGGAGCTGCTGGAAAAGGCGCGAACCAAGGAAAGAGAAGGCGCATCATGAACTGGACAAATTCTATGGAACGTCAGGGAGGTTCAACCGGGCGGCCGCGACCGGCGTGTGTGGGCATGGAGGAAGCCGCCGGTATTTTTGGCTGGCCAAATTATTACCTGCCGTTTTTGGTGCGGGCCGGGCATCTCAAGCCACTGGGCAAGCCCGCGCAAAATGCCCGCAAATGGTTTGCGACCGTGGAAATCGAGCGGATGTGCGGTGATCCCGACTGGCTGGATAAAGCCATTCGCATCGTTGAAAAGCAAATCCACGAAATGAACCGGAAGCAAAAGGGCAAGGAACCGGCGACGGTCCTTGCCCAATGACTCAGGCGTTTTTCACGCCGCCTGTTCGGTCCTCATCGCCGCCTGTTGTTCGTAATCTTCCAAGGACGGAAGTTTCATCAGGGCGCGTTTGGCGTAGGCACGATGCACCGCCTTGCTGTTGTGTCCCAAAGCCTCCTGCGCGAACCGTTCCGGATAACCGCACGTCTTGGCCCTTTCCGCCCATGCGTATCTGTAACTGTGCAGCGTCACGCCCAGAATGCCTAACCGGCGGCAGCGCTGACCGAATTCGGTGGCACGATCTCCGGCCCGCACGCCCGATAGATACGGAAACAAAACACCCTCCGATGGCAGGTCTTTGAATAAGTTCAATGCCTCTGCTCCGAGATGGACGATCACCGGCACGCCGGTTTTCTTGCGCGTAAAACTCACCGTGCTGTTCTGCCAGTCCACATCCTCCCCTTTCAAGCTGGCGATGTCGCCCTGGCTCGCTCCCAAGTGCCAGCACAACTGATAATGCGCTTTTCGTTCAGGATTCTTTTCCGCGGAAATAATCTGCTGATGTTCTTCCAGCGTGATGGCGCGTTTTGCCTTGAAGCGCACTGGCGGCCATTGCCGTCTTGGGATGACCGAGGCCGGCAGCCAGTTCATATCCAGTGCGAAATTGTGCATCCGGCGCAAATACACGTTGGTGGAAACCGTGCCCTGCTGGAGAACGCGGAACAGATGCTCGGCTTGCGTCTCGATGAGCACCCGTGCGCGGATCAAATCATATTTCTTCGATTTGGCGACGACCATCCAGCGAACCTGATTCTCCCCCGACTTGATGCGCACAATTTCATCCATCACATGTTGCCAAGTGCGCACGGAAACCATGGGATCACTGTGCCGCAGATAAACCCGGGCCAGACTCAAGTTCATGGCCGGCTGTTGCCCGGCTTCGTTCATGGCGATCAGCAGGCGCGCGGCTTCAACTTTGTCTTTGGTTTTTAGGGTGGTGAAGGTTTTGGTGGTGTTGTCGAAAGCGTAATAGACGCTTTTACGACGGAGGAAGAGGCGATAACGCGTTTTCATGTTCATGCGTCATCCATCCTACTTTGGAGCTGATTCCGGCGGTTAAGCAATATCGGGGCAATGCGCCCAAATAGTGAAACAATAGTGACACAGGGTCAAAACTGTTAGCCAAACCGTTAGCCACTGGCTGTCCGAGACTCCTAATTCACTACTGCACACGCAGTTAGAGCTGGAGGCGAGGATCGGAATCGAACCGATGATGCAGCTTTTGCAGAGCCGTGCCTTACCACTTGGCTACCCCGCCACAGGGAACAGGAGATTAATTTTGTTTCGCCCCGGAATCAAGTTATGTTTCGCGACTGTCGAGGCTCCCGACTTAACTGCTCCGATCCAAAGTAGCATTTTGAGTCGACGCGACCAGGACTCCGATCAACACGCGCTTAACTAAGGCTCCTTGTGTCGCGCACCAACGCCGGAGAAACCATAACCCACGAAGGGAACATTCTTGCTTGAGCAAATGGGGACCATCTCTCAAGAGTCTTGGCAACGGATTTTTCCAGACGGCGGCTCAGGCGGAGGATCCCGGCAAATTCAATTCGGCCAAAGCCCGTTCGCAGGCCTGGAGAACCGTCTCGGTCTTGATGTTTGCAAGAATGCGGTCATTGGGCGGTGCGATGGCCCAATCCTGATGCCGAAATGGGAACGGTCTCCCGGGCGCGGCCGATTTCATGAGCATCACCACCCGTTTTCCCATCGCGACCGCCAAATGCAAAATCCCGGTGTCGCCACCTAGGACCAGCGTGGATAACTTCGCCACCCCGGCCGTGACCAGCAGTGGTGCCCCCGCTGAAACGGCAAACCCGGCCTGTCGCACCGGTTCCAGCGCCGCCGATTCGGCGGGGCCGCCGCCAAACAAAATCTGGAACCCTTGGGCCCGCCAATGCCGTGCCACGGCCAGATAACGGTCCAGCGGCCAGTTTTTATCCGGCGAACTGGTGAGCGGCTGGATAAAAAGCGTGGGCTTGGCGGGATCCAAGCCGGCCGCCAAAAAAAGCCGCCGCGCTTCGGCGCTCGCATCTTCCGGCAACAAAAAATCGTTTTTGATTTCGCCCGGCCGCAGGCCGCCCTGCTGCAATAGCGACAGATTTCCATCCACAAAGTGAATGCGATTATCGTGCTTCGCCCCACAGGTGTAAGCCCAGCGCCGTCCGGGGCCATACACGCTGCCCAGACGGCGCGGCGCGCCGCTCAGGCGCGTGAACCAGGCGGTTTCGCCGAAACCTTGAAAATCCACGACGAGCGAAAATTTCCCACCGCGCAACCGCCGGATCAGGGAAAATGCCTCCGTCAAAATGCGCTTGGGATTTCCGCTTTTGAAATTTGACCGGTCGAGCGCGATGGTTTCGTCCACCTCCCGGAAGCCGCGGATCAACGGGACGTTTTCCTGGGAGGTCAGAAAACTGATTTTCGCGTCTGGAAAATTTTCCCGGACCATGTGGATGGCGGGCAGCGTGAACACCACGTCGCCCATGGATTTCAGGCGCATCAACAAAATGTTTTCGCGAGCGCTCATGCCGTCTTTCCAGTGCGCGGGTGGCGCGGTTCGACTGAAAAATTCAACGAAGACAGCAACGCCCGGCGATAAGCTTCGCGCGAGTAGCGCGTGGCGTAAGCTCGGGCGGCGGCGGAAAACCCGGCTCGGGCGGCAGGCGAAAACGCGGCAGCCAGCTCGATATTTTCACGCAACCGGTTGACATCGCCGGAAGGAAACAGCAGCCCCAGACCTTGTTCACGCGTCAGCCGGCCCAGCAGTTGTTCGTCCGAAACGATCACCGGCTTGCCGGCTGCCATTGCGCGCGAAAGCACGCCGCTCGTGCCGAAGTGATTCAGATAAGGCAACAGCACGACGTCGCTGGCGGCGAAACAGTTTTTCTCCTCCGCCACCGAAACGTAACGGTTGATCAGGCGGGCACGGCCCTGGCGCACGAGCTGTTCGATTCCGCCGGCCGTTTCACCGACGGGATTCTGCTGGCCGGCGCAGAGCAGAAACGCGGCGGAATTCGCCGGCAAATCCAGCATGGCGCGCACGGCCAGATGCAAGCCCTTGCGCCGATAGCCGCCGCCGTAAAACAGAAAAATCTTTTTGTCTTCGGGCAGGTCCAGCGCCTGCCGCGCCGCGCGGACCCCGCCGTCGTAACCCGCCGGACACGGATCCGGCAGAAAAAAAACCGGCGCGGCGGGAAACTGGTTTTGCAAATCCTGCGCCAGATATTCATCCACGAACAAAAGCTGTCGCAACCAGCCCTGGCGGATCAACCGCCGGAATCCCGGTTGTTTCAGCCAGCGATCCGGCGACCAGGCGGGCGCCTCAAGAAAGCGCGGACGGTGATAGATGCCGCCCATCCGCCCGCGCAGTTCGGCCGGGGGGGAAAACCCGAAGGTGGCGCGGCGCCAGCAATGCGATGCGATTTCATCAATAGCGCAGAGGAAAACGCTGGCCGCGCCGCTGGCGCGCAGACAGTGGGCGACGGAACCCATTTTCCGGTCGCCGTGCCGCTTGCCGTTCCCGTCGTAGGCATTGGTCAATTTGATTTCCGTCAGCAGCGCGCCGAGTTGCTCGTGCACTTTGGGCGCGTTTTCGGGCCGCAAATCCACGGCCAGTGTCAGTCTCAATCCGGCAGCGAGCAGGTCCTCGGTGATGAAGCGCAGCCAGCCCAGATGATGCCCTTCGGTGCGCGGTTCGTAGAGCAACAGATGCGTCCCCGGGGATGTGCTGGCGGAAGAATCGTTCACGATGCCGTGGCTATTTCCGGGATTGATCGGCGCCCGGAGAACCTTTTTGCTGAAGCTCCCAGAGCTTGGCGTATTTCAGAAAGGTGTAGTAAGCGTGCAAGGAGGCCACCATGAAGCCGACAACGCCTTCGCGGAAGCCCTGCTGCTTGAGATATTTTTTCAGGAACGCGCCGAGCGGGTTGAGCGCGAGCTGGCAGAAACCGGCGCGGCGGCCGGCGCTGAAATACCGTTTCGCCATCAGCGTGGTGTAGCGGTCGGTTTTGGACAGGACGACCGCCAGCGTCGGCCAGGGGTGCTGGAGCACAGCGTGCCGGAAATGGCCGATGCGACCGGTGCATTCAAAACTCTCATGCACCAGATCTGCGCGATAGCGGAACTGCCGGCGGTTGAACACCTGCGGCTGGCGGTAATCGGGATACATGCCGCAATAATGGATGGGATGCCCCAGGAAAAAATTCCGGCGCGGCACGAAATACGCCGCGCACTCCGGCGCGGCCAGTTTTTTCCGGACCTCTTCGGCAAATTCCGGCGTGCTGCGTTCGTCGGAATCAATGCTCACGACCCAGTCATGCTTGAGCAGGGCGAGCGCGTCGTTGCGGAGTTTGCCGAAGCCTTCGAACTTGAGGTTCACGTGGCGCACGCCAAATTCCGCGCAGATCGCCGCCGTGTCATCCGTGCTGAAGGAGTCCACGACGACCACTTCGTCCGCCCACAAAACCGTCGGCAAGGCCGCCCGAAGATTTTGCGCGTCGTTGAAAGTGATGATGTAAAGTGAGACGGGTGTCGGCATGGGTTGTTCCCGCCAATAATTCTATAAGACGAAGGCTTTAATTCAAGGTGCTATTCTGGAAGTTTGCTTTTCCCGGGGCCGGGCCGGCTTTTCCAGCACGGTTTGCACCGCGTCCACCAGGTCAGCGGTCCGGATTCCCTGCAAGGCGGCGTCGGGATTATCGCCCGTGCCCATCAGCGTGCGATGCCGGTCCCCGACGGGGATCCACGCGGCCGAGCCGGGATTGGGGCGAAACCAGGACACCGTCGGCGTTTCCGTCATCAATCCCATGTGCAGCGTTCCGGTGTCGCCGCAGAGGTGCACGGCGCTGTGCTGGATCACGGCGGCCAGCTGCATCAGATTCAAGTCGCCGGCAAACACCCGCCACGGCTGGCGCTGCAGGCCGCGCAGCAGGGAGTCCATTTTGCCGCGCTCCCGGTCGTTGGGGGCGCAGGAGAGGACGAGCTTTTTCCCCGGCCAGCGCGCGGCCAGTTCCTGGATGAGCCCGGTGAGCTGCTCCGGGCGCAGTTCCTTGCGATCATCCGTCGTGAACGGGCTCAAATGAAAATACGTGCCGGCGTCGGCCGGGGCAAAGCCGGCCGCCTGCAGATACCCCGGCTTGATTTCCACATGAAATTCCGGACGCGTGAACGGAAAGCCCGCCTTCTCCAGACAGCGGCAGCGCTGCCAATACACGGGCTCGCCGCGGGGCGGTTGCGCGACGTGGGCGGTGAACATGTGTTTCCAAAACAACGGCCCGCCGTCCCGGGGAATCTTTCCCAGCCGTTCGCGCGCGCCGCTGAAAAAGGTCAGCCAGCTTGACCGGTCCGAGCCGTTGAGGTTGATCAGCACGTCGAATTTCTCCGCGCGCAAACGCGAAACCATCTGGAGATTTTCACGCAGCGTGGCGTGGCGCGGATAGCGCATATAGCCCCAGACGCGATCCACCCACGGCACGCATTCCATGAAGGACGTGACCTGCGAGGAAACGGCCACATGAAGTTCCGCCTGCGGATACGCCTGGCGCACCATCCACAGCGCCGGGAGCAAATGGATCGTGTCGCCCAGAAAACCAAGGTCGAGCACCATGACTTTTTTGGCGTGGCGCGTGCGCTGGCAGAAATCTTCCGTGAGCGAAACCGACATGGATTGCAGCGTAACACGAACGTCAATGACAACAAGTTGGAACTGCGCGGTTCAGCGCTGACCCTGGCCCACTCAACCGGGTGGGTGCGCCGGAAAAACTTTTGGACGGCGGCTCAAAAAGCAGTAGCATGGCGCGCGAGAATTCAACAACCAACCGAACCCAGCATGCACGAATCAGGCACCCATCCCCCGTCGGCGGAGGTGAATCACGAGGAAGCGCTGAAATTCAACCGGCGCGGCCTTTTCATCGGCGGCTGCCCCAAATCGGGGACCACGCTTTTATTGTCGCTGCTGGACAGCCATCCGCAACTGGTCGTGCTGCCCGAGGAGTCTTTTTATCTCGAAGACCTCCGCCTGTTCCAGTCATTGCCCACCTTCCATGCCCGGCTGCACCGGCTGCTGCAGAAGTCCGAACTGCGGCTGCTGAGCCAAGGGCAGGTGAAACTGGCGCGCAGCGTCATCAGCACCGACACGCGCGACTACAGCAATTTCGATTATCCGCGCTTTATTGCGCTGATCGAGGAATTCATCAAACAGCCGTGGATGAATGATTCGCTGCTGTTCTCCGAATTGATCCGCGCCTACGCCATCGTGCGCGGGCTGGACTGGAAGCATTGCGTCCGGTGGGTCGAGAAAAGCACCAGCAACGAGGTCCGGCATGTCGCCATGGACGAGCTTTATCCCGATGCCCGGCTGGTGCAGGTCGTCCGCGATCCGCGCGCGGTCTTTGCCAGCCGGAAAAAGTTTTTGGTGAACCGTTACGGCCGGCACACCAAGGCGCACCGGCTGGTGCGGGAATGGAACCGGAGTTCGCAGGAAATCCCGCGGCTGCGCAAGCACGCCGACCGGTTCATGGTCGTCCGCTACGAAGATCTGGTGAAAGACCCGAAGCCGATCATGCTGAACGTCTGCCGGCTGGCGGGAATCACGTTCATCGAAGAACTGCTCCAGCCCACCCGCGCGGGTGAAAAATGGCAGGGCAATTCCGCCTTTCAGGCCGCCTTCACCGGCATCAACACCGTTTCGGTGGACCAATGGAAAGACCAGCTGGCGGAGCATGAAATCTGGTGGATCGAACTGCACTGCCGCAAGGGCATGGAACTGGCCGGTTACCCGCTCCAGACCGGCGGAAAGTTTTCGCTACTGCGCTGGCTCAAGCGTCTGCCGGACGAATCCTGGAGCGGATATTTCCGCGCCCGCCGGGCCTCGCTCGGCCAGGCACTGGGCCTGGTGAAGGAATGTCGCTACGATAAAAGTGACGCAAAGTAATGTTCGCGGCGTTGCCTGATCAAAAGCGAACCGCCATTTGCGCCGGAAAGATTCCGCCATCGGTTGCCGCATCTCACGCCGGCTTCCCGACCAGTGACACCGGTTTCCGTGAGAAGAGGCGATGAAAAATCCAGGGCCGGAAAACAAAACACTCGCTTTCTGCCGCCGTCCGTAAAAAATGTCCCGGAATGATTGATTTTCTCCGCCAGCTCTGGAAATTCGTCCGCCCGTATCGCGGCCGTTTTTTTCTCGGCCTGCTTTGCGGGATTTCCTACGCGCTGGCCAACGGACTGTTGCTCGGGGCCGTCAAGGTTGTCGTCCAGCTGGTGTTTGAAGGCGAAACTAATCTCCACCAGCAGCTCGAAAGCGCGCCCAAATGGATTCAGCCGATCTCGCACCGGCTGGCCGCGCTGGTGCCGGAATTTCATGCGCCCGCCGCCAATGACACCTTCCGCTGGGTGCTGATCATCGGCACGATTCCCGCCATCATGCTCCTGCGGAACACGCTGCAATATCTGAGCATCTATCTGACGAACTGGTCGGCCATGCACGCCATCGCCGACATCCGCACGAAGCTGTTCAGCCACCTGCAGAACCTGTCGCTCGGTTTTTTCAACCGCGCCAGCACCGGCGACCTGATTGCGCGCATCACCAACGACACGCAGGTGCTTTACAGCATCGTCGGCAGTTCGTTCGCCTCCGCCGTAAAGGATCCCGTCACGATCTTCTGCCTGCTGGGTTACCAACTGGCGACGAACACCACGTTGACGCTGATTTCCATTGTGGTGTTTCCCGTCTGCATCATTCCCATCGTGATTTTCGGGCGCAAGGTCCGCAAATCCGCCCGCGCCGTGCAGGCCTACAACGCCGAGCTCACGAACCTGATGCACGAATCCTTCACCGGCAACCGCGTCATCAAGGCCTACAACCTCGAAGAAACCGTCAGCGCGGAGTTCCGCGCCACCACCAAGAAATACGTCGGCCAGCTCATGCGCGTCGTCCGCGCCAACGAAATCCCCAGCCAGCTCATGGAGTTTTTCGGCGCCACCGGCATCGCGCTCGTGTTTCTTTACGTTCAGCACAACATGCAGTTTCTGCCCAAGGCCCAGCAGCCGACCGCCTCGGACTTTCTGACTTTCATTTTGACCATTGTGATGATCTATCCGCCCGTCAAGGCGTTCACGCGGCTGCATAATCAGCTGCACCAGGCTCGCGCCGCGAGCGAACGCGTTTTCCAGCTGCTCGCCACGAAGAATTCCGTGCCCGAACCCGCCGCGCCCAAAATGCTCCACGCCTCCAAGGCCGACATCGTCATTGAAAACGTCAGTTTCAATTACGGCGAAAAGCCGGTTCTGCACCACATCAACCTCACGGTCAAAGCCGGCCAGCTCGTCGCCCTGGTCGGCGCGAGCGGCTCCGGCAAAACCACGCTCGCCAACCTGCTGCTGCGTTTCTACGACCCGGCCGGCGGCGCGGTCAAAATCGGCGGCGTGGATCTGCGCGCGGTCTCGACGCGTGATTTGCGGAACCAGATCGCCGTCGTCGCGCAGGAAAATATTTTGTTCAACGACACCATCCGCCGGAACATCGAGCTGGGCCGCCTCGGCGCGACGAGTGACGAAATCATCGCCGCCGCCAAGCACGCCTACGCCTATGAGTTCATCATGCAAAAACCCGAGGGCTTCGACGCGGTCATCGGTGAAAAGGGCGTCTCGCTTTCCGGCGGCCAGCGGCAACGCCTCGCCATCGCCCGCGCGGTTTTGAAGGACGCGCCGATCCTGATTTTGGACGAAGCCACCAGCGCGCTGGACACGGAATCCGAACGCGCCGTGCAAACCGCGCTCGACGAACTGATGAAAGGCCGCACCACCATCTGCATCGCGCACCGGCTCTCGACGGTTCTGCATGCGGATTTGATCGTGGTGATGGATCAGGGCCGCATTGTGGAAACCGGCACACACGTGGAGCTGGCCAAGCGCGGCGGGGTTTACCAGAAACTTTACGAGCTGCAATTTTTGAGCTGAACCAGCATTGTCGATCATTCCATGCCGACGGAAAAACCACTGAAAATCCTGGTCATTCAATTCCGGTATCTCGGCGACACGGTGGTGCTGATCCCGGCGCTCCGGGCGATTCGCGAGCGTTATCCCGATTGTGAGTTGCATATCCTGGTGCCAGAGGAAGTCGGGCCGCTGCTGCAGCATCTGCCATGGTTGACCCGCTTGTGGCTGATGCCCCGCCGGCGCGGACGCGCGCTTTTTTCAAAAAGCTGGCCGGTGTTGCGCGCCTTGCGGGCGGAACGGTTTGACTGGTCGGTGGACTTTGGCGGCGTGGACCGAAGTGCCATCATGACTTTTCTGGTCGGGGCGCGCCAGCGGCTGGGTTTTCTGGGGCCGGGCGGTTTTCTGGGCCGCCGGTTTTGTTACACGCACCTGGTGCCGCTCCCGCCGCGCGACCGGCATGAAAGCCGGCGTTTGATGCACCTTTTGACCGCCCTGGGCATTGAGGAGTCGGGTTCGCTGGAGACGGAAATCCACACCGACCCCGCCTCGGATTTGCCTGCCGAAAAAATCCTGCCGGAGCCGAAAATCCTCTGCCATCTGTCGTCCAGCCAGCCGCGCAAGGAATGGCCGCTGGCGCATTGGGTGGCGTTGCAGCAATTGGCCGCCGCCGTCGGAATCGAGCTGCTCTTCAGCACCGGCGTGGGCGCGCGGGAGGAAGCGCTCATGGCCGATTTCAAACGGCTCGCCCCGGCGGCGGTCGTTTTGCCGCCGGTTCGCGACCTCGCGCTATATCTCGCCGTGCTCAAACGCGCCCGGGCGTTCGTCACCGGCGACACCGGCCCGCTGCATTTTGCCGCCGGGGTTGGCACGCCGACCCTGGCATTGTTCGGTCCCACGTCGGCGGTTCGCTGGGCGCCGGTGGGTTCGCACCACCGGTTTCTCACCGGCAGCGCCTGTGCCTGCTACAACGTCAGCGTTTGCCAAAGTGCGGTTCATTGCATGGCCGGCATCACGCCAGAGCTGGTGTTCGCGGAAATCAAGAGACTGGCTCAGGCACCTTGCCAACGCCGCCCGGGCTTATAATTTTAACTTTTAATTTTCGGCCGAACAAATTACTTTAACTTTCAAATGAGTGACAAAGTTCCTTATCTCGACCTGCCCGCGCAAATCCGCAGCGTGCGCAAAGAACTGGACGCGGTCATCGCCCGCACCCTCGACAACTGCTCCTTCTGCCTCGGGCCCGACGTGGTGCAGTTTGAAAAGGATTTCGCCAAATTTGTCGGCGCGCAGCATTGCGTCGCCTTCAACAGCGGCACCTCCGCGCTGCACGTCGCGCTATTGCTGCTCGACATCAAGCCGGGCGACGAAGTCATCAGCACGCCCTACACGTTTGTGGCCACCAGCTGGGCGATTTCCTACGTCGGCGCGACCCCGGTTTATGTGGACGTGGAAGACGGCACCATGAACCTTGATCCGAAACTGCTCGAACGGGCCATCACGCCGAAAACCAAGGCGGTCATGCCGGTGCATCTCTACGGCCAGTCGTTCGACATCGATCCGATCCTGGAAATCTGCCGCAAACACAAGCTGCCGCTCGTGGAGGACACCGCGCAGGCGCACGCGGCAAAATACAAGGGCAAGATGGTCGGCACGTTCGGCGAAATCTCCTGCTTCAGTTTTTATCCCGGCAAAAATCTCGGCGCGGCCGGCGAAGGCGGCGCGCTCGTCACCAACAACGCGGCGTTCGCCGCCCGCGCCCGCTCGCTGCGCGAACACGGTTCGACCGTGCGCTATTACCACGACGAGGTCGGGTTCAATTACCGCATGGAAGGCATCCAGGGCGCGGTGCTCGGCGTGAAGCTACCGCATCTGCAAAAGTGGACCCACGAACGCCGCCGCGTGGCGCATCGCTATCACGAGTTGTTGAAGGACACGCCGCTGCAATTGCCGCTGGAGGCCGCCTACGCCGAGAGCGCCTACCATCTTTACGTTGTGCGCCATCCGCAGCGCGACAAGCTGAAGGAATATCTCGACGCCAACGGCGTGGGTTGCGCGCTGCATTATCCGTTGCCGCTGCATCTGCAAAAATGTTACGCGAGCCTGGGCCACATGGCGGGCGATTTCCCCGTGGCCGAAAAATCCGCGAGC
>TBL_comb47_HYPODRAFT_10007246_pt1 | contig 11717 bp, 11 predicted proteins | sample TroBogypolimnion_40_FD_10682 | JGI IMG/M metagenome (IMG submission 10682) | reverse complement strand
CTTGGTATTTCCCGGGATTTTATAAAAATATTATTTTATAAAATAATATTTTTATCAATGTTTATTGTGTTATTTATAACAAATCTAAATTTAAAGTTTTAAAAATCCCGGGAAATACCAAGCACCACCAGTTACTAACCGGATATAGCTAATTCAAACCTTTAAAGAACAAATCAATATATACTTCTTACTATTCATTGTTAATATATACTATTTTTATTCTTTTAAGTAGTTTTATTTTTAATAAAATAGGCATTTTAAATGTGCAAAGGTGTAAAATCATGCGCAAGCTCCAGACTCCGCCAGAAATAATTTTTTGTTATAATTTTTTATTATAAATTTTTTTGTTGTAATTTTTTTTGTTGTAATTTTTTGTTGTAAATTTTTTAATTATATAATTATTATATTTTTGTTAAAACAGCAACCCATCTACCATTAATATTATCTTTTTCTGGTTTATAATTTATATTATCTTTTACCCAACTATCTCCAATCCATTCTAAATTATTATTATTTATATTATGATAAACACCATGTATTAAGTTAAATTTAAAAATTAATAAATCTCCTTCATTATGTTCATTACTAACATCATATTCATTCTCTAATACAAAATAAAATCCTTTTTTTATAGATTCTGTATTCTTTAATAATAAAACTTGTCCAATTAATTGAGGATAAAATTTATGAATATGTTTATCTAAAAATCCACCATTTTTAGGGTAATGAATTATTTGAGGAAATAATTTGCATTTATTATCCATTATATTATTCTTTGTAAAATTTTCATAATTATTTTTTAATATATTAAATATTATTTCTGCACCAGGAATTAGATATAACTTATCCCAATCGAATATATAATTATTATAGCAATGTTTTGTTTTTTGTAATTTTGATATTCCTATATTTTCAAAATATTTTATTCCATAATTATCAAGATTATTATTTTTTTTTAAATTAAAAATATTATTAACTAAATTATCTGCTATATTTAAATCAATTACATTTTTAATTATTTTTAAATTATTATCCATAACATATTTTAAATTTTCATTTATATTTTGATATATAAAATAATTTTGTAGTTCTCCTTTAATTTCATGAATTAATATAAAATTATATTTTTCTAATATTTTAATTTTATCTTGATGAATATTGTTAAAAATAATTTTTATACTAATATTATCTATTTTTGTAATAATACTTTCAAATATTTTTGAATCAAGTGGATTACAAAAAAATAAATGATTATAATTATTATATTTTTCAAATAATACTGGATCTTTATTAATTAATTCAATATTATTAATATTTAATAAATCTAAATTATAATTACATATTTTAATATCATCTAAAGACATTTTTATACCACTTATTTTTTTAAATGGAAATAAATTAAATAAAGTTAATTCTAACCACCTTTTACCAGAATTAATATCTATAACTGAATCATTTTTATTAATTTCTAAATATTCTAATACATCATATAAACATATACATTGAGATAAATATGTAGAAAAATTATTAAAATTATCAATATTGTTAATAATTTGATTATATCTATTTTCATATTTATTTATTAATTTTTTTAAAAATATATATTTTTTATTATCATTAAATATTACGTTTTTAATGATATCATTATTAATATTATATTTTTTTTTTATAAATTCTATTAAATTATTATCTATATCATTAACAAAATTAATAGTATCCATTATATAAATTATTTATATATATATATATATAAAATAATTTCTTTCTTTTCCTTTAATAATTTTATTTAATTTAAAATTATTTTTTTCTAAAATTTTAATATCTTTTTCATGTATATTTTTATAAATAATTATTGGAGAATTATTTAATTTAGAAATAATTTGTATAATTTTATTAAAAATTTCTTCATTAAATGGATTATAAAAATAAAAATAATTATAATCACTAAAATTATTAAATTCTAATATATCACTATTAATAATAGAAATTTTATTATTTAATTCTAATTTATTAATATTTTCTTGACAAATATCATAATCTATTTTATTTATTTCAACACCTCCTATTTTTTTAAAATTAAATAATGTAAAAATAAATAAAGCAAACCCTTTTCCGGACCCAATATCTAATATTGAATCATTTTCATTTATTCCTAAAGTTTCTAATACATTATATAAATTTGAACAGGATGGAGAATGTGATGAAAAATTATTTATATCAATATTATTATTTACTATATAATTATATCGTATTCCTTCTTTATTCGCAATTTCATTATAATATATATAATCTTTATTTTCACTTACATTAATATTTAATTTATTTATTTTTTGCATTAATTCTTCCATTTGTATATTCATTTGTATATTCATTTGTATATTATAATCTGTAAATATATTTTATTTACAAATTATACACATAAAATTATAATTATTTTATAATAAAAATAAATATCTATTACTTGATTTTCCACATAATGATGTTTCTTTAAATTCTGCAAGTCCAATATTTAATATTTCTCCTCTATCTTCAGTTGTAATTCCATAATCAATATATTCTATATTTAATTCTTTTGCATCTTGTTGAATTTTATGCATAAGATAAACAACCGACATATTTGTTTTAATATCAATATTTTTTGAAATATAAAATGTATACCAACATTTATTTGTAACTTTAATTACATATACTCCTCCATAAATAATTTCATTATTTTTAACTAAATATAAAGATTGGTCTTTATCTAATAATTTTTTAACTAATAAAAATTCATCTAAAGTATGTGTTGGTTCTGTATTATATCGAGTATTTAAATTTTTTTTTAAAATCTCATAAAAATATATATAATCTTGTTCATTTTCAAATTTATCACATATAAAATTTTTATCTTTCATCATTTTTTGTATATATTTTTTATTACGAATATTAGCAATATTATTTATAATATCATCATTTTTATTTATATACCATGCTAATTCAGGTATCATTTTTAATTTTTTAGATAATAAATATAATAAAACATTATCAGATATATTATTGTATATAGAATTAGCAATCCTAAATTCTATTTTATTATCATAATATTTAAATATTAATTCTATAATATTATTTAAATTTTTTATATTATACACATTTTCTGAAAATACTGGACCACCATAAGTAGCACCTTTATGTGAAAAAAAAGTATCTCCATTTTTACAACATGGTAGTACACATACAATAATATTTTCTTTATATATTAATATAGATTCGTCAATGAATTTATTTGGAGAATGATAACTTAGAAATTTTCTTGTATGGTAAATATTACCATTTACAGATTCTTTTACAAAATTATCCCATATATTAAATAATTCATCATTATATTTAATTATTTTAAATTCAGTCATTATATAAATAATATTTATATAATTAATAATTTAAAAAAACAAATTAAAATTCTATAAATTCATTAAATTTTATATTTTTCTTACTAATTTTTTACTTATTAATTTAATTTCTAAACTATTATTATCTTGATAAAATTTATCAATATATAAAAAGACAATATATTTTAAATACAAAATCTTACCTATTTAGATAAGATTTAAAAATTAAACATTTTAAATATATAAGTTTTTTATCTATATGTCATAAATTTTTTAACAACATTAATTATATTTAAAAATAACTAAATATTAATTCTCAATATTTTATAAATAAGTTTAGATTAATAAAAAAATTATATTATATAAAATATAATGATTAAATTTTTAGATCTAAAAAAAGAAATTATACCAATTGAAAAAAAAATAAAAGAAAAATTAGATGAAATTTGTTTTAATAAAATGAATTTTATACTAGGAAATGAAGTAAATGAATTTGAAGAAAATTTTTATAAATATATAGATATTAAACATTGTATTAGTGTTGCAAATGGAACAGATGCACTTGAAATTGCGGTTAAATGTTTAAATTTAAATAGTGATGATGAAATTATAACACAAGCAAATACATATGTATCTACTTGTTTAGGTATATCAAATAATAATATAAATTTAAAAATAATTGATATAAATAAAGATACATATCAAATTGATTTAGATTTATTAGAAAAAAATATAAATAGTAAAACAAAAGCAGTTATAGTAGTTCATTTGACTGGTTCTTGTTGCAATATGTATAAATTAATGGAAATTATTAATAAATATAATTTAATATTAATTGAAGATTGTGCACAGAGTCACGGTGCTTTATACGATGGAAAAAAATTAGGAACTTTTGGAAATTTATCAACATTTAGTTTTTATCCAGGTAAAAATTTAGGTGCATTTGGAGACGGTGGTGCTATTTGTACAAATGATGATAAATTAGCATTATATATAAAAAAATTTAGAAATAATGGATGTATAGAAAAATATAAACATGAAATAATTGGGAGAAATTCTAGATTAGATACATTTAATGCAGCTGTTTTAAACCTAAAATTAAATAGATTAGATTTAAATAATTCTAAAAGAAGAGATAATGCTAATTATTATAATGATTTATTAAAAGATATAGATGATATAGAATTACCAAAAATAGAAGATTTATGTGTACCTGTATATCATTTATATATTATAAAAACTTCTTTTAGGGATTCTCTTCAAAATTACTTAAAAAAATATAATATTGAAACAGGAATACATTATCCAACAAGTATTTATAACTTAGAATGCTATAAAAATAAATTAAATTCATCTGAAATTCCAAATAATGCAATTAATAATAGTAAAAAAATATTATCTTTACCAATGTATCCTGACTTAAATAAAAAAGATATCAAATATATATGTGATTGTATCAAAAATTTTTTTAATGTAATATAATAATTATTTCTATATTTAGTTTTATCATAAAATAATTTATTAATTATTTTTTCAGCGGCTCCCAGGAGGGCTTGTCCCGGATGCGGAGCCGCTGGAGTCTGGAGCTTGCGAAAGACTCCATATATTTTTTAATTTAAATCACATTATTATCTCAAAAAAAGTAGTTTAAATATTATATATTTTATCAAATATATTTTTCCAGATATTATAAACTTTATTTTTTCTTTCTATATTATGAATTCTTATTTTTTCAGAAATATCATTGGTATCAATATTTTTAACTAATTCATATAAATGCTCATTATTATTAAAATATATAATATGTTTCATATTATTTTCATCATAATAATCTGCATTATTTATCCAAAAATCTAACCAATTATTATCATTTAAATATGGCTCAAGATTATTAGGATAATTATTATTTTCACCCATTTTATTATATCTAGATTGTATATTATAACCATTATTTTTTATTAAACTGACTAAATAATCTTTTGATGGGAAAAATAAAGGAACATTTGCACTATACTGTTCAAATATTGACATTGTTGATATTTCATAAGGCATATGAATAATTCCTTTGTATGAATATAAATCTTTCCAACTATAACCATCACTTAAACAATTATATTTGTTAATTATATTTTCGTTCTCATTTATATTAAAATTATTATTTATAACAAATTTATTATTTGTTGGTAAATATTTAGAATTTGTATATAAACACAAACTTGGTATAATAATAGATTCAATACCTGTACCATTTTTTAAATATAATGCGTCAGCTTTATTATTTGAAATTGCTACTAATTGATTTTTATCATACATCATTTTTAATTTTATATTTAAATAATTCCACATTTCAATATCATTATTCCAAGAAAAAGGTTGTTCATATCTACAACTATTTATCAATATAATAGGTTTATTAAATGTTTCGTATAATAAACAAAATACTGGTGTATGTGTAACAATAAATCCATCAAATTTAGATAAAAAATCTTTATAATTATTTACAAAATCATTTATCATCTCTTTATTAATATTTTTCCAAGTATTTGCATTTATAATATTTGGACAAACACTACTTTCATTAAATACCCATGAGTGTCCAGATATTGACCAATTTGTAACTTCTATTTTATCCGTATATAAATCTTTTAAAATATATTGAATATCTTTTATTACTGAAATATGTAAATCAAGATTAAATAGTTTTATCATATATTATATTTATTATATGATAAATATTTGTTATATAATAAACTTAATTTATATAAAAATATATATTATTTATATTATTTATATTTTTTATCATTAATTTTATCAATCCAATATTTTAATGATAATTTTTCATAATTAAATATTTTATTTTTAAATTCTTCTATAGTATTATTTAATAAATTTTGATTTAAATCAGACCAATTATTTACTATTAATACTGGTAAATCTTCATATAATGCATCTATATCAGATTTTTTAACAATTGGTATACATCCTAATACTAATGCTTCCCATGTTCTATGACAATCTAATCCATTACCATGAGGAGATATAACAAAAGAATAATTTATTTGATTTTCCCATGTTTTATTTCGTGGAATTAAATTTGGTTCAAAATATATTAGTTCATTCGGAATATTATTTAATGCATCTATTCTATCATTTTCATACTTATATCCTTTATATGAAAAATGAAATGTAGAATAACATTTATATATTCTTTCATAAAATGGTTTAGAACTATTTCTAATATTTATAAGTTCATTTTCTTGCTCAATTGGTTTACAATTATTTCCCCAAAAGAAGTTTTCATTTCCATTTAATGTATGATAATCTAACCCTATTGGAAGATTAGTAATTTTTGGATGTTTATATACACAATTTTGTGAAAACATATGAATTATTTTATCATTTGTTATAAAATTAATAAATTCATTATTATCATAAAATCTATCATATGGAACAGTATAATCACTACATCCTGAAACTAATATGAATTTACAATTTATATTATTTATAATTTTCGAAAAATTATATAAAGCATCTGTTTTAATATATAATGTATTATTCGTTTTTAAATTACTAAAATTATAATCATCCAAATTATCATTATTTATTAAGCTAAACATAGTACATGATTTTCTAAATCCAACTGATCCAATATAGTAACAATTATTTTCTTCTACCATATAAATATATATAATTTATATATTTAAAAATATATTTTAACTAGCTATATCCGGTTAGTAACTGGATTATTATTTTCAAAATATTTTTTAAAAATAATAAATAAAATCTACAGTAAATATTGTTAAATAAATTTTAAAAAATAAAAAATATTTTTTAAAATAAAAATCCAGTTACTAACCGGATTCTGCTAATTTTAACTTAAATATATTTTTATTATTTTAATTACATGTGTTATTTTTATAAAATAAATATATCTTAAAATATAAATGATAAATTTAATAACATCTTTTTTTAATAAAAAATCAGATAATGATATTTTATTAAAAAGAAATAATGAATATAATATAACATTAATAAAAAATTTAGAATCACAATTCATAAAAAAAATACATCTATTTATAGAAGATGAATATTCATTATCTATTTTAGATAGTATTATTAATAAAAATATAGATTATAATAATAAAATTATAAAAATAATGCATAATAAACAACCAATGTATAGTGATTTTTTTAAATATTCATTTGATAATTTAAAAGAAGAAATTGTAATGATAAGTAATTCTGATATTTATTTAGATGATTGTGATAATAATATTTTAAATAAATATATATTAGAAAAAAATAATGTATTTTGTTTAACAAGACATGAAAATGAAAATTATAAACCATTAATTGATAATTATATAGGAAGCCATGACGCATTTATATTTAAATCACCTTTAAATAATGATATTTATATAAGAAGTACTTTTACTCAGAATAATTGGGGTTCAGAAAATTTAATAATTTCATTAATTGGAAATAATGGTTATACTTTATTAAATCCATGTATTCAAATAAAAATAATACATAATCATGCAACTGAATATAGAAATGAAGATAGAGAAAGAATAAATACTACTGATTATATGAATGATTATAAATATTATCATCTTAATCCATCTATTTTAGATTAAAAATATATACAAAAATATGTACAAAAATATATTTTTTTAGATTAAAAAATATATTTTATATATTAATATATTTTATATGGAATCATCCACTCCTTCGTCTCTCCTACAACCTTCGGTAAGTCTAGTGGGTCTGCATCCGAACAAGCTCTCCTGGACCCCGCTGAAAAAAGTTATCTCATTTAGTCTATGGGGGAATAAACCAATGTATAATATAGGTGCTATTAAAAATGCAGAATTAGCAAAAGTATTTTATCCAGATTTTGAATGTTGGTTTTATATTCATGAAGAAACTGTTCCATCTATAACAATTGAAGAATTATCTAAATTAGATAATACAAAAATTATATTAAAAAACGGTGATTTATCTAAATGTAAACCAATGATGTGGCGATTTGAATCAATTGATGAACATGATGTAGAAATAATGATATCGCGTGATACAGATACTAGAATATTATTAAGGGAAAAATTAGCAGTTGATGAATGGTTAAATTCTGATAAATTATTTCATATAATGAGAGATCATCCTCATCATCAGTCTATAATACAAGCAGGAATGTTTGGTGCAAAAAAAATATATTCAATACCTTCTTGGAATAATTTAATAATTCAAAAAAAATTTAATGGAGAAAAAGAATGTGATCAAGATTTTTTAGCAGAAACAATATATCCTTTAGTAAAAGATGTTTCATTAATTCATGCATCATTTAATAAATATGAAGATTGTTGTAAATTATTTCCAATTCCATATTGCAATGAATATAAATTTGTAGGTGAATATGTATATGAAGATGAGACGCGTTCTCAAATTCATATAGATATATTAAAAAAATTATTATAAAAATATCAATTTATATAATATAATTAATAATAAATAAAAATATACTTTTCAGCGGCTCCCAGTAGGGCTTGTCCCTGATGCGGAGCCGCTGGAGTCTGGAGCTTGCGAAAGACTCCAATATTTTAAATATCTTCTAAAATATTTATAAATGCTTTAACTGTTTTACCATTATAATGAGGAACATTTAAAATAATATCTTTATCTATTGTTTTATTAATTAAAAATGGATGGTATAATTCTAAACTATTTATTGTTATAAGTAATAATTTCATTTCATCAATATTTTGGTTAATATATTTTATACTATTTATAAATATATTAATATCATTTTCAGTATATTTATAATCAGAAAAATCGATTCTTATAAATAATATTTTTTTTTTATTTTTAATAGATTCTATTAATCTTTTTTTTCTTCTATCATATATTGAAATATATTCATTAAATGTATAGTGTCCAGTATATATATCATTATCGTCTAATGATATATTTCCTAATGATAAATTTCCAGTAATTAATTCAACTTCAATATTATTTGCTATTTTATATATAATATTTGATATTTTTTGTAAACTATTCGTTACAAACCATTCAAATAATGTTGTTTCTTTTTTTAAATTAGAATTTTTTAATAAAAAAGAAACAGCACAATCTGAACCTAACGGAATAATACAATCATAATTCATTTTTATATATTGAATATATAAAAAATATAATAAAAATAAAATATAATAAAATAAACTATATAAATTAAATAATTATAAATTTTTAATTTTATTAAATAAATTATCTTCTAATTTTTTAATAGTTTCATATGCAGTTTCCATAAAAACATCCATTCTATAAAAATCATTTAATTTATTATCATCTTCCATTAATTCTTTTACTTTATTATAAATATTATTTATTGATTCTTCATTATTTGGTTCAAAAAATAATATTCTATTTTTATTAAAAATTTTTTTATCTATTTCATCAAACCATCCACAATATATTGGTATTGCTCCTCCTAAACAACAATTAAGTAATTTTTCTGTAATATATCCTTCTAAATCTGTTATACAATTTTCTGGACAAATATTAAATTTAAATTTTTTTATATATTCAATATTTCCAATATTATTTAATTCTTCATTACTTATATTGTTAAATAAATTTGATGGACATGTAATATGTTTTATCTCTTTTAAATAATTATATATTTTTGTTCTAGTATTTTTCTTATCATGTGTATTTATTAATGAACAAAAATTTTTATTATTTATATCACATTTTTTAACATATTCATTTGTTAAATTATATATATTTTTATTTTTATAATCAAAATACTCCATATAAAGAGGTAATTTATATCTAATATTTTTTTTATTATTTATACATCCAAATATTATATCAAACATATTTTGATTTAGTAATTTTATAGTAAAATTAAAATGTTCATACTCTTTTATTGGTTCACATATATATAAAAATTTAATACAATTTAATTTATTTATAATATTATAATAATATTCATTTATAAAAGGTCCTATTATAATAAATTTAATATCATTAAATTCATTTGAATAATTATAATTTTTAAAATAATTATTAGTAAACTGATTATTATTATAACAATATCCTTCCCAAAAACAAATTATTGAATATTTCATTTTCATAAATAATATTTAAATAGATTAAAAAATAATATTTTAATCTATTTAAATATTATTTATGAAAAAAATAAATTGTTATTTATCGAATGAAATCAAAAATTATTATTTAAAAGAAAATAAGCACTATCATATGATAGATGCAAAACAATTTTTAAACTATTTTTTACCAAAAAATATTAATATAACTTTAAATGATGATTTTGATAATTCAGATATATTTTTTTGGAATATGGAACTAAATGATAATTCTATATTAGATAAAAATAAAATAAATATTTTAATATCAATCGAAAATATTAATTATTGGGGGAAAGAAATGAAAAAAAATGACTGGCCTGGTTATATTCATTTTTCTAAATATAATGATTTTAATGATGAAAAAATTAATATTTATTATTATAATCATATTAATAAAATTATTGAAAATGAAAATTTTATAGCAATACCTATGATATATGTTTATATAAATTATTATCTAAATAATCATAATTTGATAAAACTTTTAAATAATATTAGTTTTAATAATAAAAAATTTTGTTTAGTTATTAATAAAAGTGGTCTTCATAAAGATATTGATAATTATATAAATTTATTAAAAAATATTGATGATATTGATAATATTTTTATGTATAAAGAAATAGAAAATAAATCATGTTATCATTCATTGGAGTTAATTACAATTTTTAATAAATATAAATTTATTTTATGTATAGAAAATTCTATTGGAGAAGGATATATTACAGAAAAAATTTTTAATTGTTTTTTTGCAAAATCAATACCGATTTTTATAGGTACGAATGATGTAAATTTATTTATTAATAAAAAATCTTTTATTGACGGTATTGAAAATAATTTGTCATTAATTAAAGAAATAAATTCAAATGAAAATTTATACAAAAAATATATATATTCTGATAAAATAGTTGATAACTATAATAATGAAAATTATATTGAAAAAATAAATGAAAAAATAAATGGAGTCTTTCGCAAGCTCCAGACTCCAGCGGCTCCGCATCCGGGACAAGCCCTCCTGGGAGCCGCTGAAAAAATAAATGAAAAAATAAATGAAAAATAAATGGAGACTTTCTCCAAGCTCCAGACTAGCTATATCCGGTTAGTAACTGGATTTTTATTTTAAAAATATTTTTTAAAAATAATAAATAAAATCTATAGTAAATATTGTTAAATAAATTTTAAAAAATAAAAAATATTTTTT
>TBL_comb47_HYPODRAFT_10007245_pt1 | contig 11718 bp, 11 predicted proteins | sample TroBogypolimnion_40_FD_10682 | JGI IMG/M metagenome (IMG submission 10682) | reverse complement strand
ATAGTGCTTGCGCCTCTTCTGGTGTAGCGTTTAGCCAGGCATTAAAAAGCTCGGGTCGCAATGGAACTACAGTACGTTTTTCGTCTTCGGGTTTATGCATGCGCCGCATTACTAAATGATTGCTAGCATCGATCGTCAGCATAGAAAAAGAAACAATCAGTTCGCCAGTTTCTGGTTCAGTCCAGGTATCCCAAATTGAAGCAATTGCCATGGGCTCTTGATTGACTTGCTTAATGGCAGTGCGCACTGCTTTACCGGATTCATAACAGGGTTCATAAAAGACATCTGCTAGCGCAAGGGCGTAATGTCGCTTGGTCCAGGCGTGCTTATAAGAGGGCTTCTGAGCAACGGTTTCTACTCTGGCGTTATAGGTCTTCCTACCAAAAGTTTCCTCTTTAGCCCAGGCGGGTAATAAGCCAAAGCGGGCCATGCCAATCGCAGTCCGGTCAGTATTGTGGCTTCTGAGAACAATGGGGCCTGGATAGGTCGGAAAAACATCATGGGCACCAGACGTTGGCAGATCTAGATCAAAGTGGGATTTAACCCAATCTATGTTGACGGTCGTGAGGTATTGAACGCACATGGATTCATTTTACTGTGGCAGATGAGCGTTTCATCTTCATCAACTGGTAATATTGGGGTTAAATTCTAGAAAGAAGCCTTCCTTATGAAACCTTTTGCCTTTACATTAAATCCAATCCTTGTGCGCTTTATTACTGCAGGCTTGTTGACTACTGCGCTTGTAGGTGGAGCATATGCACAACAAAGTGGCTTACCAATTAATGCTGCAGCCTCTGTTAATGGAGCTATCATCACCAATGATATGGTCGAGCAAGGTATTAAGGTCGCCATCTCTCAAGGTCAAAAAGATTCTCCTGAATTGCGTAAAGTTGTGATTGAAAAGTTTATTGAGGTGCTGTTACTTTCTCAGAAAGCCGAAAAAGATGGCTTGGCAAATACGGAAAGTGCAAATACTCAGTTGGCTATGATTCGTCAGAATTATTTAGCTGATCTTGAGTTATCTACTTATATGACAAAAAATCCAATCACCGATGCAGATATTCAGGCTGAGTACAACAAGGAGCTTGCCTCTTTAGGCCCTCAGGGCATGATTAACGAATACAAGGTGAGCGATATTGCAGTAGCCAGTGAAGCAGATGCACAAGCAGCTTTAGCTCGTATCAAGAAAGGCGAGGCATTTGATAAGGTTGCTAAGAGCGTTTCTTTGGCGCCAAATAAAGTGCAGGGAGGCGCTGTAGGCTGGATTCAGCCTGGACAGGTAGCACCTCAAGTGGCTTCTGTATTGACCACGCTCACCAAGGGACAGGTTTCACCGGCGCCAATCCAGATGCAACAAGGTTGGTACTTGATTAAGCTGGAAGATAAAAAATCGAGTAAGCCACCCTCATTTGAGCAAGCAAAGGCTGCTATTCGCGCGGGTATGACACAAAGAAAACAGTATGAGTTCTTAGGTCAGATTGCCAAAGATGCCAAAATTGTTGTTCAGTAAAAAATATAGTAACAATGCGGCAATATTGCGGTAATAGCACTTTGCTTAATAAAACAGGACTCTTCGGAGTCCTGTTTTATTTGCGCTCTAATGTAATAAAGCTGAATGAAATATCACCCTCCGATCCTGGAGTTCTCTCAACCTCTTGCCAGTCGGATGCATTAGGTACTTCAAAGAAGGTATCACCACCATCGATATCGAGATCGATTTCTGTAATGTAGAGTCGGTCTGCTTTTGGAAATGCCTGCGTGAAGAGTTGTTCCCCACCAATCACAAAGACACGCTCAAACTCACTCAAGCTTTTTAATGCTTCCTCTAGTGAGCCAACCAGTTCTCCACCAGTGGCCTCATAGTCCGCATTACGACTGACTACGATATTACGGCGTCCTGGTAGAGGGCGTCCAATGGATTCCCAAGTCTTGCGACCCATGATGACTGGGTGCCCCATGGTGACGCGCTTGAAGAATTGCAAATCAGCCGAGATCTTCCAAGGCATTTGGTTATCGCGGCCAATGACATGATTGCGCGAGCGCGCAACAATCATGGAAATAGCAGGTTGAGTCATAAGGATGATTCTTAAATAGCTACAGGAGCTTTGATGTGGGGGTGAGATTCGTAGCCAACGATTTCGAAATCCTCGAACTCGTAATCAAAAATAGAATCGGGTTTGCGCAAAATATTGAGCTTAGGCAGAGGGAAAAAATCTCGTGAGAGTTGGAGTCTACCTGCTCTAAATGATTGCTATACAAATGGCAGTCACCACCAGTCCAAATAAAGTCACCCACTTCTAAATTACATTGCTGCGCCATCATATGGGTTAGCAAAGCGTAGCTAGCAATATTAAAAGGCACGCCCAAGAAAATATCAGCACTGCGTTGATACAGCTGACATGACAACTTTCCATCCGCTACATAAAACTGAAAGAAGGCATGACAAGGCGCTAAAGCCATGCGAGGAATATCAGCCACGTTCCACGCAGAAACAATAATCCGGCGTGAGTCTGGATTTTTTTTGATGGTCTCTATTACTTCAGAGATCTGATCGATGTGCTGACCATTCGGTGCAGGCCATGAGCGCCACTGATAGCCATAGATGGGGCCTAAATCACCATCGGGAGCAGCCCATTCATTCCAGATGGAGACACCACGCTCTTTAAGCCAGTTGTTATTTGTGCTGCCCTTAAGGAACCAGAGTAATTCGTAAATAATGGATTTGAGGTGTAGCTTCTTGGTAGTGACCATCGGGAAGCCGTCGGCCAAGTTGAAGCGCATCTGGTGTCCAAATACGGAAACCGTACCAGTGCCAGTTCTATCGGACTTTTGAACCCCCTTGGCGAGGACTTCTTTCATGAGATCGTGATATTGACGCATATATTGGCTATAAATAGTGATGTATTAACGAATTAGAGATAGCTTACTCGAATGTAGGCGACTTCACCCCGAGGGCTTTATGAAGCTTGGGTGAGGTGGTCGTATATTGAAGTTGGATCTGCTTTTCAGGGTTTAGATACTCGGCAGCTGCAAAGGCAGCAAGGGCAGCCTCGTGAAATCCGGACAGAATCAGTTTTTTCTTACCAGGGTAGACGTTGATATCTCCAACGGCATAAATTCCCGGGATGCTGGTTTGAAACTTTTGGGTGTCTACGCAAATTTGCTTGCGATCGATATTCAAACCCCATTCGGCTATCGGACCCAATTTTGGAGAAAGTCCATAAAACACTAGCAAATCATCCAATGGGATTTGCTGAGATTCTCCATCAATATTGCAAAAGGTGATTTCAGCAAGAAAGCCATCTTTTGCTTCATAGCTAGTCACTTGACCGATGAGAAGCTCCATTTGATTATTGGCACAAAGCTCACGCATTTTAGCGATCGATTTTGGCGCAGCCTTAAAGTCATCACGACGATGAATCAAAGTCACGCTAGCAGCAATCTCACAAAAATGAATCGCCCAATCTAGCGCTGCATCGCCACCACCACAAATCACAATTCTTTTGCCCGTAAATTGCTCAGGATTTTTGACGTGATAAAAAACTTGTTTTCCTACAAAGGCGTCGATCCCTTCTAAGTTAATGGTGCGAGGCTGAAAGGCACCTACACCACCCGCAATAAAAACGGTTTTACTCAGGAAGTGATTATCTTGTGAGGTGCTAACTAGAAAGAGCCCATCGGCTTGGCGCTCAAGCTTGCTCACCTCTTGGCCCAAATGAAACTGAGCGCCAAAGGGTTCAATTTGTTTTAAAAGATTATTGGTGAGTTCGCGTCCAGTACAAACCGGGATCGCAGGAATATCGTAGATGGGTTTATCTGGATAAAGCTCGATGCATTGACCGCCAACCTCTGGCAAAGAATCAATCACATGCGCTTTAATTTCTAGCAGGCCTAATTCAAAAACCTGAAAGAGACCCACAGGACCGGCGCCAATGATGACGGCATCGGTTTCTATGGGTGAGTTCGACACGAATTTCTTAGCTTAGTAAATTACTTTACTAGCTGATCGAGTTTGCTCTTAACCTCTTTCCACTCATCAGCATCTGGTAGTGCTCCTTTGGACTTAGTAATCGAAGTCCAAGAGGGAGAGAGATCTGCATTCAATTTGATAAATGCTTGTTGATCGCCAGGCACATCATCCTCAGCATAAATTGCATTTACTGGGCACTCGGGTACACAAACTGCACAGTCAATGCACTCATCTGGATCGATGACTAAGAAATTAGGACCTTCACGAAAACAATCAACTGGGCAGACATCAACGCAGTCGGTGTATTTGCAACGGATACAGGCTTCAGTAACAACGTAAGTCATGATGTTTTTGCTTTAAGAGCCCCAAAAAGCCGGGTACTAAGTTGTAAAAACTTAATTTTAGCCGAAATAGCCTATTTTCCAGGCAAAAGGGTGAATTTACTTGAGGTAAAGTTCCTGTATGAATACACAAGCCAATTCCCAAAATATGACCCAAAAACCCAAAATTTTCGTTGCTAGAGCGATTTTTCCAGAGGCTTTGGCCAAGCTGGAGGAATCTTTCGAGGTTCGGTCCAACCAAGAAGACCGGATTTTTAGTCCCGAGGAGTTGCAAAAAGAACTCTCCGAAGTTGTAGGGGCTTTAGTCGCAGGCAGTGAGAGAATTGATGCAAATGCCTTAGCGCATGCCAGGGATTTAAAGATAGTCGCCAATATTTCCGTTGGCTACAACAACTTTGATGTGCCGGCTATCACCGCTGCAGGAGTGATGGCAACGAATACTCCAGATGTGTTAACAGACACTACGGCTGATTTTGGTTTCGCTTTGCTGATGGCAACTGCCAGACGGATTACCGAATCTGAACATTGGGTGCGTGCAGGTCATTGGGATAAGTGGTCGATTGTAAATAACCCACTTGGTATGGACTTGCATCACAGCACGATTGGTATTATTGGTATGGGGCGTATTGGTCAAGGTATTGCCAAGCGTGCTTTAGGTTTTGGTATGAATGTGATTTACCACAACCGCAGTCGTCTATCTGAAGCTGATGAGAAAGCCTGTGGTGCTCAGTATGTTTCTAAAGAAGAGTTGCTGCGTACTGCAGACCACGTAGTCTTAGTTTTGCCTTATAGCGCACAGAGTCATCATACGATCGGCGCAAAAGAAATTGCCCTCATGAAACCGACTGCAACCCTGGTGAACATTGCCCGCGGCGGTATTGTGGATGATGAAGCCCTGGCTCAAGCACTCAAAGAAAAGAAAATTTTTGCAGCTGGTTTGGATGTGTTTGAGGGTGAGCCAACAGTGCATCCTGAATTACTGAAGTTAAGCAATGTTGTGCTTGCTCCACACATCGCTAGCGCAACAGAAAAGACACGTCGAGCAATGGTAGATTTAGCGATAGAGAATTTACGTGCAGCACTTGATGGCAAAAAACCACCTAGTCTGATTAATGTAGAAGTCTATAAAGCTTAGCTTCGAATATTAAATCAGTTACTCTGCGTCAATTTCTTCTGGTAGTTCACGTAAGGCTAACTCAATGCCGCCGAATTTTTCAGCAACCCAGTTATAGACCTTGCAGGCAATCCACAATAATCCAAAGCCTAATAGAGCATTGAGAATTAAGGCCGAGAGCACTGTAAATCCAGGAATGGCACCATCACGAATGAAGGCTACAAAGAGTGCCAACAAAACAATTGGAACGGAGAAGCAGAGGTAAACCAAAACTAAAGTTTTGGCCGTATGCATTGGGTCGAGGAAGACGAGTTCTTTTTTGGTAAGTTTCATGATGACGCAATCTTAAAGCAGTCCATCAAAAAGCGCTATATCTACCCAGTCCCCGGCGCCAACATTTCCCTGATCATGACCAAGGATTACAAAGCAATTGGCCTCACTCATTGAGCGCAAAATGCCGGCGCCTTGACTACCAGTCAGTCGAACGGTTGGCTTGCCATCGGGCCCACGCCCCAAGATAGCTCGCTGAAATTCTGTACGACCTGGCTTTTTCCGAATGGGTGCTTCAGCAATAGCCTGTGTCATTGGCGGTTCAGTTTGATTGGCGCCATTGAGTTGTAAAAGTGCGGCGCGGACAAATTGGTAAAAAGTCACCATGACTGCAACTGGGTTGCCTGGTAAACCAAAGAAAAGGGTTTTGCGTGTGGGCGATTTTAGAGGGACGGGTTTAAGGACTCCAAAAGCCATTGGGCGACCTGGACGCATCGCGATTTTCCAAAAGCCGACATCACCTAACTCTTGCATGATCTGTTTTGTGAAATCCGCTTCTCCAACAGATACGCCGCCTGAAGAAATTAATACATCCGCTTTACTGGCTGCTTCAATAAATGCTTCGCATCTAATGGCTGGCCTAGAGCGCGTAGCTCGTCACCCGAGGATAGGATTGCTACTTTGAGTTTACGTTTCACTGGTAGCGATGCTATGCCTAGTGATGCAGCTAAACCGAGATCAGAAGGGCGCAGTAGGCGACCTGCTGCAATCGCAGGCTTACCCTTTTGCAAATCTTCGCCACGTAAGCGCCTGTTCTCACCAGGCTTTAATTGATCTTGATTAAATTCAATAGAGCTCTCATCTTTTGAGCTTGTGAATTCTTGGGGAATGACAGTGTCGCAACCAGCAGGCATAAGAGCGCCGGTCATGATCTTGAGGCATTCCCCTGCACCAATGCTGCCTTCATAAGGCTTACCCGCGAGCGCTGTACCAATGACTTTCAGTGAGATAGTTGGATTGCTGGTATCGAGGCACTTACCATTAAATGCAAAGCCATCCATTGCAGAATTATCAGCAGCTGGAACATCGATAGGTGAGAGTAGATCTGTTGCCAAGATGCGATTGATCGCTTGATCTAGTGCAATGGTTTCAATATCTGCAGGATCATGAATAGCTGCTGACTCTTGAATGAGGTCGTTGACCAGCCCCGCGATTGCTTTGCGTGCATCATCAACATGCAGTGATGAGCTTAAAAGAATGGCTTGGTTTGGAGAATGACTCATAGCGATAGCTCTCCAAGAGACTTGAGTTCTTCAGGTGTATTCACGTTCGCGAAGACTTGTGGATCGTCAAAAATTACGGTACTGCTCCGCAACTCCTTAAACCAGCGATCTATTTTCAGATCGCCCTTGAGTAAAAAGCTAGCGAGAGAGTCTTGTAAGTTTGCGCGCATTAAGCAAAATACTGGCTGTGCCCACACTTTGCCATCTGCTTCCTTGCTTGAGGCATAAACCAATTGAAAATCCTCGCGCTCCATCTCAGCACTTAAATTCTGTGCAAGATTATTGGGTAGCAAAGGTGAGTCACAAGGTGCAGTGAGTAGATAGGGAGTCTTGCAGGCCTTCAGGCCTACTAAGAATCCTGCCAAAGGGCCTGAAAAGTCTGGGGTCTCATCCATGATGACGGGATATCCATAGCCAGCATACTTCGTAAGATTACGGTTGGCATTAATGATGATGGATTGGGTTTGTGGCTTAAGCTTTGCAATAGCTGATTCGATGAGTGGTTTTTCGTGAAAAGGAATTAAGCCCTTATCAATGCCACCCATTCGCTGCGCACGTCCGCCTGCAAGAATCAGTCCTGTGATGTCTTTACTTGAAATCATTAACCACCAATGTAAGACATTTCAACCTTGCGGCTGCCGGAAGATAAGTTAGCAGTTTGAGAGCCACGAATTTCTGAATAATGATCATCACGGGTAGACCAAGTGTTCATTACGGCATTGGCAATTTCTAAATCGGATTTACCAGAGCGCAGCAATGTTTTGAAATCAAACCCTTCATTCGCAAAGAGGCAAAGATACATTTGGCCATCGGTGGATATGCGGGCTCTTGTGCATTCATGACAGAAGGTTTGAGTAACGCTGGAGATCACCCCAATCTCACCTGAGCCATCAATATAGCGCCAGCGCTGAGCAACTTCGCCTGTGTAGTTGGCTTCGATCGGTTCCAGTGGAAACACTTCATTAATGCGGGCAATGACTTCTTTGGATGGGAGCACTTGTTCCATATTCCAGCCATTAGAGCTGCCGACATCCATGAATTCAATAAAGCGCAGAATAACGCCACTACCTTTGAAGTGCTTAGCCATCGAAACGATCTCATGATCGTTGGTACCCTTTTTAACCACCATATTGACTTTGATATTCTCAAAGCCAACCTCTTGGGCTGCGGCAATGCCATCGAGCACATCGGCTACTGGAAAGTCAACATCATTCATTTTTTTGAAGATGGTATCGTCTAGACCATCAAGGCTTACCGTCAAGCGTTGTAGGCCAGCCGCTTTTAGGGCTGCAGCTTTCTTGCGCAAAATACTGCCATTCGTCGTTAAGGTTAAATCCAGTGGTTTACCTTCAGCCGTCTGAATTTTTGCCAACATCTCAATCAATACTTCTAAATTCTTACGCAATAAAGGTTCGCCGCCCGTTAAACGAATTTTTTCAACGCCTAATGTAGTGAAGATAGAGGTGAGGCGAGTTATTTCTTCAAAGCTTAGCAACTCTTTATGAGCTAAATAAGGATAGTTTTGGTCAAACACCTCTTTAGGCATGCAATAGGTGCAGCGAAAGTTACAGCGATCAGTTACGGAGATGCGCAGGTCTCTGAGAGTACGTCCACGAGTGTCTTGGGTATGGCCATGCGGCGTGATAAGCTGCTTGCCAATAGGCGGCGCTATGCCTGTACCTTCATCGATACGAATCGGAATTACCTTGGGAATTGCTTTTTCAACCATGCTCTCAATTATGGCTGTGAAACGGGGTTTCTGCCAAACCGCCAAATATCCTTTTGGGATAAATGGCGGCCTGGAGAAAAGCTTGAATCAGCGTTAAACCGTTTTTTCTTGACCGCCGGTTTCAACTAAAACCATTGGGCCCTCAGGAATGCTCGCTGCGGGCTTAGGCGTTCTGCCTAAGTTATGAACAACAGGTTCTGACTGAATCTGACTTTGTGCTTCAGCATGCTTAGATGAGTCAGTAGCGACCCAGATCATGCCAGCTGATTGCACAACACTATGCAAAGGAGTTTCTTCAAGCGCTTGGAAAGCAACTTTAGGAAGTTCAGGTGCAGGCTTAGCGATTACTTCAATCTTGGCAGCTGCAACAACAACTGGTGCTGGAGCAGATATGGGACTCGAAGTTGGAGCAGAGGCTGCAGCAGAATTTTGCGCAGGACGATTCGATTGACGTGAAGGGCGTGGAGCGCGCTCTTGTCTTTCCTGTCTATCTGTAGCAGGTTTTGCATTACCAAAACTACTAGCAAGATTCTGAATTGGCATAGAGGCAGATGCACCAGCCATTCCTACTGGAGGACCTGCAAATGGACTCGCAGTTGGAACAGCAGATGCAGTAGTTGCTGCATCACCATTCTCGCTACGTTCGCCACGTTGACCGCGACCACGACCACGACGGTTACGACCACGACCACGACGCTCTTCACCATCTGCACTTGGAGCAGCCTCAGTACCGGGAGCCGCTTCAGTGGCAGGTGTTACTGCTGCTGGATTAGCTTGGCGTTCTGGCTTAGGGCCATTCTGATTGCCTTGGTTACGATTGCCGTTGCGGTTATTACGGTTGCGATTATTGTTAGAACCTTCTGCTGGTGTGCCTTCAGCAGCATTAGCTGCTGGACGCTCAGCACGCTCAGTACGCTCACCGCGACGATTGCGTCCACGATTGCGATCATTGCTACCGTTGCGTCCTTGATTGCGACCACGTGGGTTGCTTGGGGCAGGCTTCTCTTCAACTGCTGGAGATGAGGAGAAGAGTTTCTTGATGAATCTAAATAAACCGCCAGAGCTTTCAGTCGCTACTTTTTCAGTGCGTGCCGGACGTGGTTGACTCATTGGCGCAGGTTGTGTTGGCGTAATACCTTTAACAGCAGCTTCAGGACGTACTTTTATGTCCGCATCTTTTTTACTCACTGTTGTGTCGGTCTCGAGCTCACGAGCAGCTTCTTCTGCCATAACATAGCTAGCCTTTTGATCATCAAGACGTGGATCGTCGTGACGCAAGCGCTCTAACTTGTAGTGTGGGGTCTCTAAATGCTTATTTGGAACCATTAAGACGTTAACTTTGAAGCGAGTCTCAATCTTGATCACTTCAGCACGTTTTTCATTTAAGAGGAAAGCAGCCACTTCGACTGGTACTTGCGTATGAATCGCAGCTGTATTTTCCTTCATTGCTTCTTCTTGGATGATGCGCAGAACTTGCAATGCAGAAGATTCGGTATCGCGAATATGACCAGTACCGTTACAACGTGGGCAGGTTACATGGCTACCTTCGGATAGTGCAGGGCGCAAGCGCTGACGTGACATTTCCATCAAACCAAATTTGGAGATCTTGCCCATCTGCACACGTGCACGGTCATGACGTAGAGCATCGCGCAGGCGGTTCTCAACATCTTTCTGTGCTTTGCTTGACTCCATATCAATGAAGTCGATCACAATCAAGCCGCCCAAGTCACGCAAACGTGCTTGACGAGCGATTTCATCGGCAGCTTCTAAGTTAGTGCGAGTAGCAGTCTCTTCAATATCAGAGCCACGGGTTGCGCGTGCGGAGTTCACGTCAACTGAAACTAAAGCTTCAGTATGGTCGATCACGATTGCGCCGCCAGATGGCAATGGCACAGTACGTGAGTAAGCAGTTTCAATTTGATGCTCAATTTGGAAGCGAGAGAACAAAGGCACATCGTCCTGATAGCGCTTTACTCGTGGCAAATTGTCAGGCATTACTACAGACATAAATGCTGCAGCTTGTTCGTAGATGTCATCGGTATCGATCAGGATCTCACCAATATCAGGCTGGAAGTAATCGCGAATGGCGCGGATCACTAAGCTGGATTCGAGATAGATTAATAAAGGAGCAGAATTACCTTTGGCAGCTTCATCAATCGCTTTCCATAACTGCATGAGGTAACTTAAGTCCCACTGCAATTCAGTAGCGTCACGACCAATGCCAGCAGTACGAGCAATGATGCTCATACCATCAGCCACTTCTAATTGGGCCATCGCTTCACGGAGCTCTTGACGATCTTCGCCCTCAATACGGCGAGAAACACCACCCCCACGAGGATTGTTTGGCATCAAGACCAAATAACGGCCTGCTAAGGAGATAAAGGAGGTGAGGGCGGCACCTTTTTGGCCACGCTCTTCTTTTTCTACTTGAACAATGATTTCTTGACCTTCGCGCAAGGCGTCCTTAATAGAAGCATTGCGGACGTCGATGCCCTCTTTAAAGTAACTGCGGGCTACTTCCTTGAATGGCAAGAAGCCATGACGTTCTTCGCCGTAATTGACAAAGCAAGCTTCAAGGGAAGGTTCAATACGGGTAATGACACCTTTGTAGATATTGCCTTTGCGTTGTTCACGACCGGCAGCTTCGATATCGATATCAATGAGTTTTTGACCATCAACGATGGCAACTCGCAACTCTTCTTGTTGAGTTGCATTAAACAACATGCGTTTCATATAACACTCTCCTATGGGGGAGGGCGTCGTTGCGCGCTGCGTTAGGGGACAAGTTAGATACCACTTGGGACGAAGCCCAAGGCGGTTTACGAGTGTGGATCATGCAAATCTAGACATTTTTTGCCTAGTTCACCAGCTTAACTGTTGGTTAATTTGGTGCCACACTTGACGATCGCCGCAGAGACCTCCTTTAGGTCATCAATGCAGGCGCGCGCCTGAAAACTGTCTTCTAATCGCGGGTCGCGGCATACGGCACACCAACCCTGCGCCTCATTACA
>TBL_comb47_HYPODRAFT_10007242_pt1 | contig 11723 bp, 9 predicted proteins | sample TroBogypolimnion_40_FD_10682 | JGI IMG/M metagenome (IMG submission 10682) | reverse complement strand
CTCGTTATCGAACACCCACCCCCACTTGTTGAAATACTTTATCATATTAAATATATGAATAAATAGCATTTTAGTGCTCGTGTAGGAGCTTTGAGCATGATGATGAATTACTGTTGCCAATGGATAGAAAACCGTCCTGTATTGCCTGTGAATTCGTCTGGTTAAATCAATATCCTCCGGATACATAAAAAAACGTTCATCAAACAATCCTGCTTTACAAATAGCCATAGTTCTCAAAAACATAAAACAACCTGAAAGATAGGGTACATCCATAATTCGATTGTAACCTGTTTCATGCAATTCAAACGTTGCTGTTCTTTTTTTAGTCCATTTTTTTGGTAAAAAACGTCTAAAAATTAAATCGAATGGAGTCGGTATCAATTTGCAAAGATACTGAATTTCTCCGTTAGGATAGAGGATTTTGGGCATTAATAATCCAATTTCCGGATTATTATTCATAAAAGCTTCAATTTTAGTTAAGATGGAAGGATCAAAGGATATATCGGGATTTATGACAAGATGATAAGAGATACCTTGTTTAATTGTCTGGCGAATGGCTGTATTATGACCAGCACCATAACCTGAATTTTTACCTGTGAAATGATAGTTTGAATTAAGCGTTTTGAAATCAGGATTTTCAATTGTAGAATTGTCAATTAAAAAAACTTGCGAAACGATTTTTGATGTGTGCAAGCACTCAACTAAAGGCGAAATTTCTGAGAGGGAATGGTTATAAAGTACAATTGAAACGTTTAGCATAGATCAGATTGTGATTAAAACCTATGAATAAATTTCATGCATTATTGGTATTATCTGATTTTTTAAAAAATTAGCTTTAGTCCATTCTATGGCACTTTTAGACATTTCAGCTCTAAGTTTTTCTGAAGAAAGTATCTTGGAGATCGCATCGGCAAATTCTTTTACATTTCTGTTTTCAACTACAAACCCTGTAACCTTATCTTTATTTACCCATAATGCGCCTGATCCCTCAATATTGAATGAGACTGCCGGCAGACCGCAATAAAGTGCTTCAGCCAGAGCTACACCAAATGCTTCACTTCTATTATGAGATGGAAAGGCGAATACTTCCGAAGCATGTAAATAATATTTAAGTTCATTATTTGAAAGCCTTCCTATAAATTTAATACGTGGATTTTCGCCTGCTTTTTCTTTAAGACTGGAAGTGAGTTCACCTGTACCGGCGATGACAATGACACAATCTGCTTTTATCAGTTTCTCTGAATCGAGCAGATATTCAATTCCTTTATAGGATACATGCCTGCCAACAAAAAACACTATTTTTTTATGATGGTATTTCTCTTTGATTTTCTCAATTTCTACTTGTTCTCCTTCAAAAAGTTTGAGTTTTGTTTCATTTACTGTATTTGGTAAAATGACAGTCTTATTTATAAGTTTCTTTAAAGGTAAAGAACTGTTCCTGTATATTTCACTCGTAGTAACTATCTTATATGATTTCTCTAAAATTTTCTTCTCAATAGGTTTGTAAAATGGATAAAAATATTGTTGCCCCAGAATATCAGCATGCCAATGTGTAATGATTTTAGCTCCGTGAAGATTAAGTGTAAGTACATAACTTGCAATAAGCGGATTTGGCAAATGAAGATGTATAAAATCTGGTTTATATGAATCAATCATTTTCTGCAATTTATGTCTGTAGCTAAAAGATATGGGTTGAGAAGCAACTGTAAAAGTCGTACCAACACGAAGAACATCAGCGCCATTTATATTATATATGGTACCCCTTTCGTGATTGAAACATATAATCCGTTGTTCAAAATAGGGCTTGAGTTCATCCACGATAGTACGTGCCACATCTTCAATGCCGCCATAATAAGGATAAAAATATTTTGATATGTGTAAGATTTTCTTCATAGTATCTATAACGATTCAATAGATAAATTATTTTAGTTTGTTTTTAAAAAACAAAAATAATAGTCAGTGTTTATTCCTTAAAAGTTTTGAATAATAAATATAATAAATACAAAATCAACAATATAAAATAGAACTGAAATAAAATAAGGAATAAAGTAATTGTTTTTATTTAGATTCATTTTCAATAACATTTTCAATAAGTTCGGCAAGTTTATTCAGATGGGGTGATTTGAAGAATCCCATATGGTCACAATTAATTTCTTCAATGATTAAATTTCCATTCAGGTTGTTTCTATAAAAAAGATCTGGATATAAGTGTTTTATGTAATATAATAGCCATCCAGGCCACTCATTGCTTGCCTTAATTAAATGTAAATCGCAATTTAACTTATAGTCAGGTTGAAAACTATACCATATTTTAAAAAAATCATTTTCCAGTAACTTCTGCTTGTTGACTTGATCACCTATTTGTTTTGTTTTAGGGAATAGGTTATGTCTGAATTTGTTTGTTATTTTTTCTAAAATCGTATATTTTATAAATTTTATTTTTAATCTTAAAGGCAATTTCATAAAGATATTTATTTCAAACCTGATTTTATTTTCATTTATCCGATTTTCTTTGTCGACTCCCTCTGCATCTATAACCCCCAAAAAAGTAATTTTTTTATTCTCTAATTCAAGCTGATGAGCAATTTCAAATATCAATCTTCCACCAAACGAGAACCCTAAAATTTGAAAATTCCCATCAGGTTGGATTCTTCTTAAATTGAGAGTAAAGTATTTAGCCAAATCGGTCATATTGGTATTTACAAATCGATTAAGTCTTGTAATCGGATATTCAAAAACATACACAGGGTTGTGGATATTTATTTTGTTTGCAAATTCTATAAACGAAAATACATTACCAAATAACCCTGGAGCAATAAAAAGAGGTTCACCTTTTCCCTTTTTTATCTGAATAATAGAATACTCATTTTCTAATGTTGATAGATTACTAATATTCTTATTTTCAAACACTTCTTTTGCCATATTTATTCGACTGTTTATTAAATCGAATTCTTCAGTTTCTTCATTTTTTATAACTTTAAGAATGGTTGAAAGTGTAGGTTCATTATAAAAATAATTAATTGGGATGGTGACATTATATTCCTGACTGATATGAAATAATAACTGGGCAACAGTTAAAGATTCTCCTCCCAATTCAAAGAAATTTTCATTTTTGTTATTTATATGAATAGAGAGAATTTTTTCACACAATAAACGTATATTATTTTCAATTCCTTCAAACTGTTCGATCTTATTCGTGTTTTCGACTTTTATATCAATATTTAGAAGTGCCTGCCTGTCAATTTTACCATTTATATTTAGAGGAAATGAATCAACTTCAACGATAGATCCGGGTATCATGAAAGCTGGCAGCCATTTTAATAAATATAGATTCAAATCGGTTTTATCTAAAATATTAATTGGTATTATGGGTGTGTTTTCGTTTCTTCTTTTTAATAACTCTGTTTTCGAAACAACATAAGCAATAAGTCTTTTCGTCTTACCAATGTGTTTTACCAATACGATGGCATCTGATATTTGCGGATATTTCTTTAAACAGACTTCAATCTCAGTTGTCTCGATTCTAAAGCCATTTATTTTAACCTGATGATCAATCCTGCCAATGAAATCAATGGTTCCATCTTCATGCATCCTGCATAAATCACCCGTTTTATATAAACGGATATTGTTATTTTCTACTGTTTTATAATAAATAAATCGTTCACGCGTGAGTTTTTTATTTTTTAAATAACAGATAGCCAGTCCATCACCACCAATATACAATTCTCCAATTTCTCCCAGGGGTACTTGTTTTAATTTTTCATCCAATAAATATAAGGAGGTTAATGAAATTGGTTTCCCAATAGGTATTGAATTTAATTCCTTATCTTTCAATTCCGGAATTTTGTAGCAACATGCAAATGTTGTACATTCTGTCGGTCCATATCCATTAATAAATGTGGTGTCAGGAAGGTTTTGCTGAGCTTTTTTTATATGTGAAACAGATAATACTTCTCCGCCTGTAAGCAAGTACTTTATACCATTTAAGATTCCGGGTGCTTCATCAATGATAGCATTGAAAAGTGAAGAAGTAAGCCATAGACAAGTAACTCTGTGAACGAAAATGCATTCTTGAATTCTGTTAAATTCAGGAATATGATATTTGAAAATTACTAATTTGTTCCCATGTAACAATGATCCCCAGATTTCAAATGTAGATGCATCAAATCCTAGCGGAGCTAGTTGCATAAATGTAAGTTCTTCTGAAAATGGAATATAATCCGAATTTACTAATCTGATAATGCCTTTTTGAGGAATCAATACCCCATTTGGAGTGCCTGATGTTCCTGATGTATACATTATATACGCCGGATCATTGGGGTTTGAATTACTTTTTGGATTTGAGGTTGAAAATGTTGCAATTTTAGCTTCAAGCTCCTCAATTATTAAAGTCGGATGTGCTGAAAACTGAATTTTATCCAGGAAGTCAACTTCTGTTAATATTAAAGAAGTTTGGGTGTCTTGAATGATATATTTTATTCTTTCTCCGGGATATTTCGAATCGAGTGGAAGGTAAACACAACCTGCTTTTAATATAGCAAGTATTGAAATAATAACCCATTCTGATGAATCTGCAAAAATAGCTATCACATTACCCTGCTCAACGTGATAATGATTCATTAGATAATGTGCCAGTTGATTTGCTTTTCGGTTAAGACAATCGTATGTTAAAGTCGTATCATCATTAATTATGGCGATTTTATCAGAACTAATTAGAACTACTTGTTCAAATAGTTCTGGAATTGAAAGTGATTTATTCCCAATTTGATTGCCCATTTAAAAGTTAGTATTAGATCCTGCAGGTTTGTGATTAAGGTTAAATTATTTACACTCTTCAGTTATATGATGTCTGATCTTCTTTTTAGTATTAATCTTGATATTAGAGCAATTAATATGTTTATCCTGTAGATAATTTTAAATGAGAATGAAAAATCGCTTTTCCCGCTTGATGAAGAATGATTATTGCCATGTCTGCGATACATGATAAGTTTTTTGTCACTGATTTTCATTTTGCCTTTCCAATCGGCTATTAAACCAAACCAAATATCATGGGGAACCGGAATTACAGGAAAGGGTAAGGCTGTTTTCAATATTTCTTTTTTTATAGCCATACAACTTCCTAAATAAGACGAGTTAATCAAATTTGAAATTAAACCTGCTTTTGATTTGTTTTGTATATAGTAAGACGGGACCAGTTCGTTTTTGTTTCCATCAATGATAGTACAATCATGCAAAAGTACTAAATTGTCACCAATAGTCTGTTGCACCGTTTCGACTTTGTTATTCATCCAAATATCATCCTGATCGGATAAAAATATAAGATCCCCTGATGCATGAATCAATGCATTTTCGACATTTTTCGATATTTTGTAGTATGGATAATTGCTAAAGGTACTACATTTTTCATGAATATATATTTTTATTCTGTTATCTTTATAATTTTCTACTATTTTAATTGTCCTGTCAGTAGAACCATCATCCGAAATAATAATTTCATCATCATTATTCAATTGAGGAATAATCGAATCAAGTTGTGCTTTTATATATTTTTCCCCGTTATAGGTGGGAATACATACTGAAATCATAATCTGGCTTTTATAAAATATAATACTTTAAAGAAATAATACTTGAATTTAGTGCCATAACCCAATTCTTTTAATAATATCAATTGCTTGTTATTCTCTTTTAAAACCTGTTTTAGATTTGTAATTTTGATTTGAAGATATTCAAAAGCACTTTTTACTTCTCTCGCACCAATTTGATTTAATTCGTGTTGGCGATATAATATAGTTGGTTTGCTGATATATCCTATCTTGCCATATTTGCTGACACACAATGCGATCCATGAATCATGCATAAGTATATGATTTGAAAAAGGCAAACACAATTCTTTAGCTTTAAAATTTATAATAGAAGTACAACCTGTTATGCCATTACAAACACCTAAATAATTGAAGTTGGATAATAGTTTTGGATTTAATTTAGAAAATTCCCAAAAGGAAGGGTGAATTATTTTAGCCTGACTATTCACTACAGTTAAATCAGTATGGACTAATATCGGAGTTTTTGGATTTGACTTCTCCATTTCAATCATTTTTCTAATCGAAACTTCAATTTTTTCTGGTAGCCATATATCGTCATGATCGCAAAACATGATGTATTCAGCTTGACTATAATTTAGTAAATGTTCAAATGATTTGATGACACCAACATGTTCGTTTTTGATTGATAATAAATCTATTTTAGTTGGATATTTTTTTTTGAATTCATTTAGTATGTTAATAGTATTATCCGAAGATCCGTCATCCCGGACCAATAGTTTCCAATCTGTGCAGGTTTGAGCTAAAATTGAGTTGATTTGTTCCTCTAAATACGTTTCACTCTGGAATGTAGATAGTAGTATTTCAATCATAATTTCATAATTGTAGATTTTGGTATATGTATTCCTATTATTCAGTATTTGACAAATTAGATAGTTCTGTCAAATTGAACTGCATTTTGAAAAATCAGTTGATTAATTCAAAAAATGTAGTTGAAAAATACTTTCTTTTTTTAGATCGTATCAGTTGACTAATCAGAGCCTTAAATAATTGAATTCTTAAAGTAAATTGAGCTTGAAAATGTAATTCTTTAACAAAATGTTTTTGGGCTTTTATATACATTTTATACCTGTCTACATTCATGCAATTGCTCATGTCCAAAAGTGATAAATTCTGCTCAATCCGGGCATTTAAGACATAAATAGGTTTCTTCGCTTTATACATTTGGTAAAAATACCAATGATCCAGCATATCCAGAGGATAATCAGTCGAAAATCCCCCAATTGATTTCATAAACTCAACGTTTAACATTGTAGCAGAATTGTAAGCAGATACACAAAGTTGTGTGCTTACGTTTCCTTCTACAGGTCTGTAGGATAAAAAAGGTCCAAATACAGGAGAGAAAGAAATGGGTGATAAATGATATTTTCCCTTATATAAAATGGGAACAACTGCTCCAACGCTTTGTTCGTTGTTGCTTTTTAAAAAGGTATCTAATTCAAAAAAAAATTGTTCGGTTAATTCTGTATCCTGATCCAATAACAATAACCACTTTTTGTTAGTGTCTTCAGCTAATTTTAAAGCATAATTATAGGCGCCTGAAAGCATCTCATTATTCGAAGAATTAACGGATAAATAGCCATCCTCTTTTTCAATAATTACTTCCGGTGAATTGTTATAGATTAGAAGTTCGTATTTTATGGAAGTCTGTTTTATATATTTAGTGAAAGACTGGTAAGTTAAACTATCTTTCAATTTTAATTTATATAATACTAACACTATCTGTATCGGTGCAATCATGATTTCAGTTTGAAAGATGAGTTTTATTAAATAATCGTATTCTTGTCGCCCAAAAAGGAATAGATAATAGTATTATTTGTTTGAAATAACCTGATATATTGGTCAAAAGTAATTCACCCCCATATTGAGTTATGATAGATAATCCAAGTGTAGCAAAAATTAATACGAAAAATGCCGACCCATTTTGTGCTTTTTTAAATACCCATCCAAAGGTAAGCCCATATATTGTTGCAAATATTCCAACTCCCCAATTTCCGAAATCTTTGAAAAAGGGATACATAATTGTATATGTATTAGTAGAAATAGGTTTGTTGATAAACTTTAATAGTATGTCAATAGGTGAAATCGAGGAAATACCTAATTTATAACTTGTCGAATAAAACAATCTAAAAACATTTTCACCCCAGTGTAATGCCGAACCAGGTACAATAGTGCCAAATGCAGTCATGCTGCTTAACAAATATAATACAGTAAAACTTTGACTATTTACTGTATCTACATTTGCTGAATTTCGTATGGACTGAATGATAACCATTAGGAAATACAGTCCTCCCGCTCCAAACAAGATATGTTTCACCTTGATTTTTTTGCTGAAATAAAGCACAATTATTGTTCTGGTAAAGAATTCAAGAAATAAAGACTTTGACATGGTGAAGAAACCAAACGATAAGAATATAAAACCTAAAATAAATACACGCTTCCTGTTCTTCTTAGAAAAATAGAATAATTCGATCATGTAGGATACTTGCCATATTATTACATGTATTCCTCCATATATCTCTTTAAAATTTGATGTTTTGCCAAGGGCGGCTAACCTTAAGTCAGAACTCCAACTACCGGAATGACCTAAAATTAATGCGTCACGAACAAAAAAGATAAAAAAAGGATATGTTATAATTGAAATCCAGAAAAATAAGTCGCGAATAAGCTTACTTGGTTCTCCTATTGTATTTTTTGTTGATAAGGACTGTATCAACAAAGAAGATAAGCAAAAAAAAGTAACCCAAATTGATAAAGCTCCAAGGAATTGTTCAGAGAGTGCTGGTAAATTATGATGCAGTGTACAAAATAAAGATAAACAGAAAAGCCATATACCGGAAGTAATGACTCCGGGTCCTATTATATCCTTTTTAGAGCAGACGAAGCTTAAAATGAATAAAGAAATACAAAGTAAGAATACTAAGATCATTACAAATTTAGTTTATATGGTTTTAATTTATAACGTAAAAGTAATGTAACTAATATAATTTCCAAAATCTCTGATAAAATATAACTCCAGGCAGCTCCGTAAATTCCTATTCGATTTATTAATACGAAATTTAAACCTATACTAAACAAACCAATTATGGCTCCAATGTAAGGTGCAAATTTTTGAAGTTGCAACCCATACATTCCTTGAACAGTAAACATACTGGCTGTTATCACCAGAAATGGCAAAAAAGAGAATAAACGTAACAAGGGAATTGATTCTTCAAATCCTTTACCCAATAGAATATGTACAATTACAGGCGATAATATAAAAATTGAGAGACTGCAAACCAGCGCAAAACCGCAAACCCACACTAAACTTTTTCGGAAAAAGAGTAACCCATCCTTTATTGATTCATTGAATTTCCTGCTCATAACAGGGAAAAGGGAAATGCTTATAGGAATACTGGTTAACATAATTACTGCTATAATTATCTTATAAGCCCCCGAATATATTCCTAATTGATGATCCGAAATATAAAAACCAAGAATGGTCATTCCTGCTACTGTATATAAAGTTGCAAAAATGTTATTAAGAAAAATTGGAAATCCTTTTCTGACAACTTGTTTTTTTAAAAGAGACTCTTTGTGAACAGGGTATAATTCATACTTTTTTATAACATAATAAAAAGCGATTACACCTATAACGATGTACGAAACAGATGGTATTAATAAGTAAATTCGATAATCGGCTGAAGTGTGTATTAATAAAACTATAAAAACGGCACCCAATGCTTTAATCAGAAAATTAAAGATTGTCATTTTTGACATCTTTTCAATTCCCTGGAAAAACCATGTTGGAAACAAAACAATGCCTACATTGACAAGCATGCCATAGAAATATAATAATTTATCGTCTTCAACTTTAGAAAAGCAAAAACATAAAACACCCCAAATTAAAAAAGTTATTATTAATAACAGGGTTTTAAACTGAATAACAGTCCAGAATATTGATCTTAATTTTGTTTTATCATCTTTGTTAATCGCTATTTCCTGAGTTGCTGAATACTCAAATCCATAATTAACAATGATCATTAAGTATGAAATGATGTTTTGGGCATAAGAAACTTTCCCAAAGATATCAACCCCCAGAACCCTGACAATATAGGGTATGATCAGGAGTGGAATTAAGTAATTTGCAAATTGCAGGACTCCAAGCCATGTCATGTTTTTAAGAACCTGACGATTGGATTGAATGATACCAGTAATACGGTTTATCATTAATTATTCGTATTTCTCCATTTTATCATCAATACTCACATCATTCAGTGAGCTTTGTATCTTGATATACGTCATAAGGCTTTCGGCACCTGCTTCGTAACACGCGTCCTGGGCTTGTTTGACTACTTTCATTATCTCGTCGTACGTTCCTTCCATCACTGTTTCGAAAGGCGTAACCTTGTATCTTAATCCCGAATTGGCAATGGCTTCAATGGCCTTGTCGACCAATGCATACGGATGTATTGTTTTCGAACTGGGTAAAATCTGTAAAGCTATATTAACTGTTTTGTCCATTTTGTTGGCTGTCGTATCTGATATTATGATGTAACGTTGATTGATATTAAAAATTGTGTCAGATGTGTAACAAATTGATAAAAAACTATGAAAATGAAATTATCTGCCATAAAATAAAAAACCCGAAATTTCTTTCGGGTTTTATGTTTTTTAAAAGTATTTGCTTTTTATTCTGCAACAGCTTCTGTCGCTGGTGCTTCTGCAGGAGCTTCTGCAACTGACGCTTCAATAGTGGCTGCAATAGCATCCGCTTTTTTCTTTGCCAATTCAGCCGCTTTAGCTTTGTTTACTTCAACTTCTGCTTTTAAACGGGCTTTCAAATCTGCTTGTTTTTCGGCAACCAATTGTTCTTTTGTTTTTGATACACTCGATTCTTTGCTTGCTTTCCATGCTGAAAAACGAACATCTGCTTCTGCTTCGTCGAATGCGCCTTTTTTTACTCCTTCAAGTAAGTGCTTTTTCAATAAAACACCTTCGTTTGAAAGGATAGTACGGGTAGTGTCGGTTGGTTGTGCACCTGTTTGTAACCAATATAAAGCTCTTTCGAATTTAAGATCGATAGCTGCTGGATTGGTGTTAGGGTTGTAAGAACCGATACGTTCGATAAATTTGCCATCACGTGGCGCTTTGCTGTCAGAGATCACGATATGATAATATGCATATCCTTTACGACCGTGACGTTGCAATCTGATTTTTACGGGCATTTTTTTGTTTGTTAAATGATTATACCTAATGCTTTTTCTCGAAAAGCGGTTGCAAAGATAGTAATTTTATTTTGAATGGGGAAGGATTATGAAGAAATTTATAATTATCGTTAAACAGATGATGCTTTAATCAGTAACTACATCGTTTAATTCTAAATTATGAATTACTTACAAAGTACCCAAGCTGTTTCAAACCGTTTGTCCGTTTTGCGGAGGTTTTCCATAAACTGAATGGCTTTGTCACGGTCTGAGAATGACTGAATGGCAACCCGGTAGATCCTTGAAGGACGAATTACGTGAGCAGTCGGAAAATCAGTAACCAGTTCTTTACAAAAGCTATCAGCTGTTGCCTGTTTTGATAGACTGGCCACGATGACATGATAATTGTTTTGTCCTTCTTTAGCGGTTGACTTTAGCTTGTTTTCCGTCACAACCGGTGTTTTTAAAGCAACAGAATCTTTAGCTGAATTATAAAAAGCCGATGTTAATATATTGGCATTATCCAACCTGCGTATGTCGGTTAACCTGGGAGAAATACAAAATAATCCGAAAAGAAGCATGGCCACCGATGCATATTTGAATACCCTGGTAGAAGGAAGCATGATGGTTATCTTAGGCTTTTCGCTGTTGATTTGTTCGTTCCGTTGTGAAATATACAAATTGGTTAATTCGAAATTCTGAGGTAGAAATTCAACTCTTTCTGCTGGCGTGAATATGTAGTTTCCCTGATCATTCTGATAGAAAATTCCTAAATTGCCAAAATGAATTTTGCCTTTCGAGTGAAGTGCTGATTTAAGATTTTCTACCTGATTTACAATGTATTCCATAGCCATTCTGTAACTGATCTGTTCTGATCGTGCTATTTCAATGGCTAATAATCCATCGGCATGATGCATCAATGGATTAAACCCGATAG
>TBL_comb47_HYPODRAFT_10007240_pt1 | contig 11723 bp, 15 predicted proteins | sample TroBogypolimnion_40_FD_10682 | JGI IMG/M metagenome (IMG submission 10682) | reverse complement strand
ATTTTTCAGCCTGGAATGCAGTTTCATTTATAATTCCAAGTCTTGGCCTGGTAGCTCAGTCGGTAGAGCAGAGGATTGAAAATCCTTGTGTCGGTGGTTCGATTCCGCCCCGGGCCACCAAGATTTATAAGGCTCTCAGCCCGATAGTGTGTTACAAAATTCTATAACACATACTTTACACAGTTTCAAAATGGGTATACGCTACAAAACATTACATTCAATGTTTACAAGGGTTGCGTGTCCATATGCCCAAAAAAGTTGCTGTTCCTCACAAAGCAAGCATACCTAAATCTGTTGCTATTAGCGACACGCTCATACACCTACGTGATGGGGACGTTGTTTTATACAAAAGAGAAAACAGCGACAAGTGGCAAGCACGTTATAAGCTAAACAATAAGTGGCACAGAATAAGCACAAAAGAACGTAACGCAGACTGGGCTGGCAAAGTAGCTTGCGAAGTATTTGATAGAGCAAGATTTTTAGATGATGAAGATATTGTCATCACAAGCAAAAAGTTTGGTGCTGTAGCAAAGGTGGTGGCAAAACAGCTACAAGATGAATTGGATAACGGTGGTGGCAAAGTTGTTTACCAAACTTACATCACTGTCATTAACAAATATCTCATACCATTCTTCGAAAAATACAACGTAAACAGCATTGATTACGAGGCACTACAAAAGTTTAGCGAATGGCGTGAAAAGGAAATGGGTAAAAAGCCACGTGCGTCAACCATCACCAATCACAACACAGCATTAAACAGAGTTTTGGATTACGCAGTCGCTATGGGTTATATGAGCAAAATCCATTTGCCAGCTTTACAAAACGATGGAACAAAGAGCGAGCCACGTCCCGTGTTTACTAAAACGGAATACAAGACGCTTACAAGTTTTATGACAACGTGGTGTAAAAAAGGGCATACACAAAGAACAAAAGATATGCGTGAGTTATTGCGTGATTACGTGTTGATACTTGCGAATACGGGAATAAGACACGGCACAGAAGCAATGGGCTTAAAGTGGAAAGACATTGCGTGGATTACAACAGATGGAGAAAGGTATTTGCGGATAACGGTAAATGGTAAAACGGGAAGACGTGAGCCAATAGCAAGACACAACACGCAAGACTACTTAGAACGACTACAGTTACGTAACCCCGCAATTAGCAAGTTAAGTTTTGACGCACTTATTAAAAAGCGTGTAGATGATTATGTTTTTAAGTTGCGTGATGGAACAAGAACAGAAAACTTGGGTGCGACATTTAGACATTTAATGCGTGACAGCAAATTGAATAGAAAAGGTGAAAAGAACAAAACCCTATACAGTTTGCGACATACATACGCACATTTTGCGATTTTGGAAGATGGAATAGACATATATAAACTGTCAAAGCAAATGGGCACAAGCATAAAAATGATTGAGCAATACTATGGGCACGTTACTCCAGCACACGTAGCAAAACAGTTGGCTGGTAAGCGTATGGGTAGGCATAAAGTCGCTAAAACCAAGTAATTACTACTAATTAGAGATTATTGAAAAAGGGGTTGTAAATGGTACGCCCAACTGACGATAGCAAGGAGTCCCAACGCAAGAAATATGAGCACCATAAAAAGGCTAATGGAACGCTTAATTACTACTTAGAACAAGAAAATTGGATTGGTGCTTACGTTATTGCCTACTCATTGTTAGAGGATAGATTGAGGGCGATGTATGTGGTGATTCAAAGAGACGTTAACAAGGTTGAGCTTGTAAAAGAAGATATAAAACGCAGTTTGGGTGGGATTATTGGCTACTTAAAAAAGAATGGTTATTTAGAAAAAGATTTTGCGAAACAATTACACAAAGCAAATGAGTTAAGAAATACCTTATTACACGATGCAATGTGGCAAGTAGGCGTAATTACAGAACAGCACGTTACGGATGTAAAAGAGCTAAAGAATGAAGTTGCTAAAGTAATTGAAAAACTAAAAAGAGTGATTAAACGGAAGAATTAGTTTTTACGGATTGAATCGTTTGCTGTGCTGTAGCAATCTTCTGCCTATCACGTTCAGTCTTTAATGCTTTGCTTGCATTATCTTTCTGCGTCTGCAAAGCCTTAACACGTTGTTGTTGAGGTGTTAATGGTTTTATTACATTTGGTTTAATTTCGTGTAATCGCATTTAATGTCCAATTTGTTGTGGGGGACTTAAGACATTGCCAGCACCATACTGTCCTTGCACTAACTTAAATGCCATCGCAATATTGTCAGCAAACACAATCGTGTTAATCCAAACTCCACTAACCTTAACTGTCGCCTTAAACTGTTTCATACAGTATTTATTTTTTATTACATTTACGTGCCCCAAATACATATTAGATGGGGCACGTAAATAACATCACTTATTAAACGCTTCACGTGTTGCTGTGCTCACTTCATTCATAGCGTCGTCTAATTCACCATTAGCCACCATAACTTTTAGTGATTTGAGTGTGCTAATAAGTTCTTCACCATTGCTAAGTTCAATTGCATTAGCTCCTTTACGATTTAAGGGAAGTGTTTTAGCTCCGTACTTAACAGCTAAATTAATCTTGCCACTATCGCTTACCCAAAACCATTCCTTCACACGCTTAACAACCTCAGCCGTCATACGTTCACCTGTTTGCTTGTTAACGTAAGTCTTTAAGCGTGTAGGTGCGTAAGTTTTACCTTCCTTTTGTGCCAAACATAAATTGAGTTGTTCGTCTAATTTCGCACACAGCTTATTGCGACGAATAACTATGGGTGCGACAGTTTGATGTTTCTTGCTTGTTACCAACTTCAAAGTGCTTAATGTTGTGCTCATGTCGTTCTCCTATAAGTTAATGGGCACACTTAATTTAGTACCAAAAAAGCGATATGGACAACCTCTATTTGCCTACGTAAACCAAATGATTCATTAAAAATATATTGGTTTTATTTGGTTCGCATAAATAAACATATGCGAATAACAGCACAAACAATTAGAAATTTTTTAGATACACAGCAAAAGCACATTACGCACTATGTAGTGGCACAAAGCCATTTTCATACGTATCACAAAATGGAATGGGAAATTGAGCGTATGACTGTGTCGCTTAAAAAGGATTTACGACACGCAAGCAATTGCTTTAGCAAAGAACTTTATGGCAACGGGGCAAGACGCAAACCACTTACATATCAACCATTATTAATACCTACATTAGAAGGCACTAAAAAGACAACAAGTCCAAAACACACGCTTCACTACAACATTTACTTAGGCAACTTACCAAAAATACTTACAACAGAGGACATTAAAGAATTATGGACATACTGTTGGGTAGAAAAAGCACATCAAAAAAACGACATATACATTACAGAAGCGTTAGCTAACACTCAATCACACCTTTTATATTACGGCACTAAAGAAACGCAAATTGGAAATTTAAGTTGTTGGGATTTTGAAAACACTCAAATCCCCTACAACGCACTAAACATTGACTGAAGTTGTGTTTAGTTTTTATGGCTACCTATTGGACGCAATGGGTAGTTATATTACTTTGGTTAAATTTTAGTAAAACAGCAAAAATCAATAATCTCTACTTAGTAGTAATTATTAGCATGTCAAATCAACGCTACAAGCACTTAAAACAAGAACCTGAATACAAGCACAGCAGAGAACAAATCAAACGGCGTGTAGACGCTGTACGCAAGTCTTCCCAAAACTGTGGGAGATAGACGACAAATCCAATAAATACAAGAATGTAATGTTTTCTACAAATCGTTACATTTCACTATTAAAACAATGGTTTTCGCACTTACAGGGGCAATAAATGGGGGTTTTACAAATGACAACGGGTTGGCACAAAGAGGTAGGAAAAAATAAACAAAGATTAAACAATGTAGCTATAGCAAAACTTTGGTTAGGTAAAGACACTATGGCTAAGCAGGCTAAGACATTAAATCAAAATGAAATACGTAAAGTTTTGGATTACACGGCAACACGCAAGCACAGCATACGCAACCGCTGTTTGCTGTACACCACGTTTTTAAGTGGGATGCGTGTGGGGGAAGTTTCGTCCCTACGCTATTTGGACGTTGTTAACGCAGACGGCACTATTAAGAACGAAATACGCTTAAGTGCAGAAAACACAAAGACAAATGAAGCAAGAACAGTATTTGTAAACGACAAGCTACGTAAGGAGTTTGAAAAGTACATTGCTGTGTATAAGCCAAGTAGCCCAACTGTTAAGTTCTTCTACAGTCAAAAAAGGGACAGCGACGGATTTACACCAAATACGCTCACTCAATTCTTCCACTACCTATACAAACGGGCGGGGGTAGACGGGGCAAGTAGTCACAGTGGACGTAGAACGTTTATTACAAATTTGGCTACACAGGGAGTTGGTGTACGTGTGCTAATGAGCTTAGCAGGGCATAAGAACATTAGCACTACGCAATGCTACATAGACGTTAATGATGATATGAAACGTAAGGCTGTGGAGTTGGCATAAATGTCAAATAAAATCTTGTGCAAACTTTTTAATTACCGTATCAAAATCTTGTATTGGCATTAAAGTTTGGGGGCGCTTTGTTAGTTTAAATGAAGCATTTGCCGCCTTTTCCATACTCACAAGATTGCCAGCTTTTCCTGTTGTTACGTCAGCTTTTGACCATACTCCAAAATAAAGAGCATTGGGCGCAACTCCTAAACATAACAAGGCTTGATATTTTCGGTGGTAGCGAACGTGATTAAACTGAAAGTTCCCATTTACATCTTCAGTAGCGGTTTTAAGTTCAAACTTAATGCCATTAAGTTCTATATCCCACGGGCTTTGATTTAGTCTCTCGCCATCTTCATTAACTGGAAAAGCAGTCTTAATTCCCAGTTGACTGCATAGCTTTTCAATAAAGTCTTGCCCAACACTGCCAACTTTAGTATTTGAAATTATTTTAATTCCACCAAAATCTGCATTTGTCCATCTTGCATCATTGTGATGTGCTGATAAGGCTGAAAGGAAAATACTTTTGTAATCACAATTCATCAATAAGCCCACTCTCAGTTAATGCGGCGCGAATATGGCACATGCTTATGTGCTTACAGTTGTGGCTGGCTAAATTATTATGTCTTGTCCAGTCAGCATTGCGTAAGGCTTTAAGAACCTCACGCTTTTTCTTCTTAATAACAATCCCATATCCGCAAACATATTTAACTTGATCAAAACTTGTCACAAGCGTTGGCGGATCTTTATAAAACGTTCTTTGTAAAAAATAATCAGCTTCATGTAGCCTTGCATGCCCACACTTACGCTCTTTCCTCATGTCAACAGTAAATAAGTCAATATATTCATTGCAGGTTGGAGGAGGAGTCTGTTCTACATTGCTGTTGCGCGCCCAAATTTGCCATAACGCATTAACCTGTAGTGACTTTCCGCTTGCGCTAACAAAGCTATCACGTGGCAGAGGAGATGAGTGAATCAAGCTTAATCCTTCAACCCTATCTTGCACGTTGCTTTTGCCGCGACTTTGAAATGCCATTGGCACAATAAATCCTACATAGTCACAAAATTGGGCGGCATGATTCATAAATGCCAATGCCAACCAAGCCCTGTATCCAAATGGTGGATTGCCTACGCATGCATAGTTAAATTTACTTTTACTGGGTTTCCATGACAAAAAATCTGTTTGGATATATTTGCTGTTAAATTTTTCCACGTCTATTCCAACCCTTCTTTGTGTTGGAAGTAGGTTGTAGAACGCACCCAATCCTGCTGAAGGTTCTATAAATTTATAGTCCTCCTCTTTTGCGTCATTTAATTTCATATGTTGAAGCAAAGAGTCCCAGCATTGCTTAGCCACTTCTGGACGTGTGAAAAATTGATCTAATCCAACCTCTTTTGTGTCAACCCAGCTTGGAATGTAGTCACTCTCAGCCCAATATTCATTGCGAATGTCTATAGGACTGTCGTTCTTATGTAATTTCATGTGATTTGATTTTGCCACCATAATTTATTTTTAGCATTAAAGTCAGTTTTGTACATTTTACTAAATCTGCGCCTCATTCGAATTGGGCTGATTACTTGATAAAGGGCTTTATATGGCACTTAAACAGACGTTAAAGAATAAGCTACAAAAGGACTTAGTACAGCTTAAAGAGCTTGCAGATAAGCAAACTCACCTTTTTATTAGCTCCCGCACGATGCTATATGAGGGCTTAGCCAAAGTGTATGTATGGTGGCAAGAAGCAAATAAAGAAAAAGGGTTATTAGAGAAGCTGTACGCAGATAATGGCATACAGTACAAAAAAGAGATTAAGGCAGACGAAAATTACTCCCCTTTGCTACGTTACTTGTGGGGTATGGATGGTACGGTTAATAGCAACACAATAGATTTATGGAATAGAGCATTAAACAAGGTTAATGCGGCAATCAACGCAGACAAGGTGTTTTACAAGCAAAACACAATCCAAAAGATTATTACGTTTATAGATACAAAAGGTGGCATTAGAGGTTTGGCGGCATATGACAGCACCCAAGTAGACGTAGCAAAAGAGCCAAAACTCAAAAAAACCAAAATAGACGTAAATGTAGAGAAGAGGCGACACGAAGAGCATTTGGCAAAAGGTAATGCGTATTACGCAAGCAATGCCACCCCCATTGCCAAGTTCACTACTAAACACTCATTGCCCACAGCAAATAGTTCAATTGGTTTGGGGTTGTTTAGAAAGACAAAAAATGGATATGAGCTACTAAAGGCAATTGACGACAAAGCGTTAATTGAGCAAGCATTAATAGGTTCGTACGCACGTAGTACAGATAGCGTGCCTTATACAGTTCGCTTAATAGCTGAAATCATTGCTACGCAAACAGTACCAAAACCATTACAAAACCTGTCACGTGCTTTAGCAGACAAAAGCAAGTTTAAGGCGGCAGATGGCAAATTTATGGATATGCTTAAGCGTCTTTTGTATATGGCAGAAAAGCGTGTGTTTGTATTAAGTGCCAGTCGTAGTGCTTGTAGCCCCGTCACTATCGCAATGCCTAATAAGCAAATCATAGATAGCAATGAAAGTGTGGCATTGGCTATTAACGATAGAACGTATATAGAAAATAACTTAATACATAGTGGCGACTTAAACTTTTATACAACGGACACTCCTACTAAAGTATTAGCCATTAAAGGTGAAGCGGCAACGCACAAACTTGAATTGGAAAACACGATTACCAAAAAGTATCGTTATGTACGCTTTTATCCATTAACCATTCATAAAACAGAAGCAAGCAAACAGCAGGCAATACTTAAGCGTGGAATGAAATTCAAAGCTGTTCATACAGCTAAGTTGGACGCAAATTGGTTAGCTGAATTAAATGGTGAGTTTTTAAGTAGATGGGTTAATGGTTTGGGAAAAAGCATTAAGCGTAAAGAATACGCTGTGATTGCGTTAGCTTTTGGTAAGGCAGGAATCACCTTTAAGTTTTGCCAACGTGCCAATAAGTATGAGGAGGAAGAGTTAATTAAATACACGCACCCAAGCAATACAAAGGCGATAACCGTAGAGGCATTAGCTAAAGATGTTATCCCTGTGCTTAACTCGCTTGTGTATAGCGACTTAGTGGGCGGGGTTACTGTGGAAGTAGACAGCAAAGCCATCTTCTTTAAGTACAAAACCAAATCCGCAGAATATATCGTTGCTGTGCCTACAACTGATAGCAAAGGCATACGTAACGAAGACTATTTCCAAGCATACGGAGCATAACTATGGATGACTTTAATAAACGTTGGGATAACTTTGCTGTTTACTTGCCGTCCATCCAAAAAGGTTACGCAAAAGCGGCAAATAGGGCAGACGATAAAACACGCACGATGCCAAAAGATGTCACCTTGCGTTCGCTTAATTTCTTAAACCCAAAAAGCAAGCTGTGGCATTACAAGTACGCTTTATATAGTGCGGGACAATTTAAGATTGGTGAACAGCAAAGCGACATTGTTACAACACGAGACGAAAAGCAAACAGTCATTTTGGGGGACAGTGGTGGTTTTCAAATTGGTAAAGGTACATTAGCTGGCTTTACAGCACTTAATAAGCTAAAGACAGCAGATGAAGTATGTAATGCGTGGAGAAACGCAACAGAACTAAAGAAGTGGATTGTGAATTGGCTGGAAACACACAGTGATTACGCAATGACTTTGGATATGCCTTTGTGGGCACAGTTGCCACAAAACAAACACACCCCATTTCACAAATGTAGTACACAACAGCTAATTGATTTGACAGTTGAAAACTTAGAATTTATTAAAAAGAATAAGCGTGGCAATACTAAGTGGCTAAACGTTATACAAGGCACTAACAGCAAGGATATGAAGCAGTGGTGGGATGCTGTAAAGGGATATAGATTTGGTGGATGGGCTTTAGCTGGTGATACTGGATGGAGGGGTGGCAGTATGGCAGTAGTTACGCAAGTGTTAATGATGCGTGACGAAGGTGCTTTTGAAAAAGGAATGGATTGGTTACACGTATTAGGTGTTTCGCAAACTAAGTGGGCAGTAATACTAAGTGCGATACAGCGTGGATTACGCAAATCTACTAATCCCAATTTGCGTGTAAGTTTTGATAGTGCCAGCCCAAACATACTTGCTGGAAAGTTTGAGCAACTTGCTGTTTATCCAAAATTCACAAACAAAGAAGAAAGCTGGGTAATTAGTGCTGTACGTTGCCCAAGTGCCAAAATCTATGTAAACAGTAAAGACGAGTTTGCTTTCCCATTCCCATCAGCATTAGGGGATAAGTTAAAGCTGTCACACTTAAACGTTAAGTACGACAAGTACAGCAATGTGAAGTTTGACGACGTAACACAAGCATTTTTAACGCATCACAACACGTGGGTATATGTGCGTTCAATGTTGGAAGCTAACGAGTTGGCATTTTTAGATAAGGCAGACGCAGAGCAATTCGTGCCTAAAAACCTATTAGCTTGCTTACATTTGATTGAAGAGCTTATGTGTACAAAGAACTGGAAAGCACGAATTACCAGTAATAAGAGATTATTTGATGCTGTGGACAATATGAGTAAGGATGAGGTGATTATTGTTAAGTGACGTGATACACTTAACCAACAGACAGCAAATCCTTATATTATATAGGTTGTATGCTTAACACAGTCTGTAACACATAGCACAAAAAAGACATTTGAAGCATATAAAATAAGGCTCTTACGCTAACAAATGTCTTGAAAATCCTTGTGTCGGTGGTTCGATTCCGCCCCGGGCCACCAAGAATCTCAATAGCCCACTTGTTGGGCTATTTTCATTTGGTCTGACGGATGAGGCGCCATAAACCTCAGGACTGCTTAATAAGACTCTAAGCGAGAATACTTGCTAGAGATATAAGTCTTGCGATACTCACTGTATGCCTCTAATAAGACTTGAAAAATATTTGGTGTTGATTTCATCGCTTCCTCAGTTATGTGATTTGAGACATAACGATTTTGATGGATGAATATGTCATCTAGAAGAAGTTTTTATGACAATTGGGTAGTGAGCAAATACTTTCAATTAGCTTTTTAATGAAAAGATAGGATCACCCATCCTTGACCTTGGTCGATTCCGCCCCGGGCCACTAAGAATCTCAATAGCCCACTTGATGGGCTATTTTCTTTGATGGTTAGGTTCCGTTTGCCACCATTGGACTCGGATAGCCACATCTAGAACCATCCTTTAAAAGGACAAATAAAGTAGACATCCTTGCGTCATTCAAGTGTCGATTTAAGCGACGGTCATCGAGGGTCGGTCTTTGTGATGTCCTTTTAAACAACAAAATCCATAAGACCCTAAAATCTATTAATGAAATGGATGCTCACTCTCGTCTTAACCTTCCTTTTCTTTATTTCTCAAAGTCTTGCAGAAGAGAATTCCAACCCTTTTGATGTTCAGGTAAGGGTGGCTCCGATTGATGGGCAGTTTAATGTCCAGGTAAGTTATTCCGTGCCAATTAATATTTGTAGTGCCTATACATTTATTACGGACTATGAGGGCTCAAAAAATATCCCAGGAATAGTTGAGGCAAAAGTTATCTCAAGGGTGGGCAATAAGGTGCGCGTATATAGAGTGATTGAAGAGCAAATTATCTTTTTCCCCATTCAGATGAAATCAACAGTGGAATATACAGAGCTGGCTGATAGATCTTTAACATTTGAGCAGATTAGTGGCGATACTAAATCTTACAAAGGCACCTGGAAATTAGTCGAGGAAAAAGATAAAACACTATTTAAATACAACGCCCAAATAGAGCCTAACTCAATCATTCCCTCGCCCATCATTGAGTATTTTATAAAAAACAGTATGCGAGGCCGATTTGAATCTATGGCGCAAAGAGCCAGCCAATATAAGTCTATTCAAACGATGTCCTGTAAATAGCTTGCCCTACAGATTTATCGAGATATTAGCGCTATCTTAGGCGCCAAACTATTCCACCCCAGGTCAAAAGAATTCATAAGACATTCAAAAAAAGCTAGTCAAGACTGTAATATATTAAGTATTCTCTAGACACGTTCATAAAAAAGAGGGACAAAATGAAATCAACCATCATGAGATTGATCCAGATTTGCGCGATCTCTTTAGGATTGGGATCTTTTGCTATGGCGCAAACGCCACCGACTCCCGGAGAGCCAAAGCGTTTTCCACAAATTACTTTAGAGCAACTCCCGCCAAGTGCGCGACCTTTGGGTGAAGAAATTATTGCTATTTCAAGCGTTGGATTGGGTGGTCCATATAACGTGATGCTTCGAAGCCCAGTATTTGCAGATCGCATGAAACGTTTATTAGATTATTTACGTTTCAATACCTCGCTGCCGACCCGCTTAAACGAGTTTGCCATTCTGATTCAAGGTAGAGTGTGGAGCTCTCAAGTAGAGTGGTACGCCCATTACCCATTGGCATTAAAAGCAGGCTTGCCTCAGCAGGTGGCTGATGATCTCAAGTCAGGTATCCGCCCAAGAAATATGAAGCCTGATGAGTCAGTGGTATACGACGTTTCTATAGAAATGATTCAAAATCATCAGATCAGCGATGCATTATTCCAAAAGTCTAAAGCGATTTTGGGCGAGCAGCAGTTGGTAGATCTGGTGGCAGTGAGCGGCACTTATGTCACGGTGGCAATGTTACTGGCCCTTGGCCAAGAAATGCCGCCTGCAGGTAAACCATTACCGTTTCCACCAAAGTAAATTAAAAGCCATTATCCTTTCGTCAAAGGGTATGTAAATGAGCGTTAGTTAATTAAAGTGAAAAAGCTATCCATTTTTTGCCTTACAGTTTTTTAAGCTCTTGCGTTTACCCACCTCCTGTTGAGCAAAGCAACACTGGCATTCAGGGCGACAAGTTTTGGACTTTAGATTTCTTTCATTTTTACAAGGGTAAACAAACCTACACAGAAGCCTTAAAGTTTGTTGATAAAAGAGATTGTTTTGATGCCTTGTATCAAATGCAAGTCGACTCTAAAAAACAAAGCGGCCATAGTGGAGCTGGAATTTGCACTAAGCGCTTCGTGGAAGGTCAAAAGCGAACCCAGGACGATGTATTGGGCTACAGGTAAAGTAGTCTAGGGCTAGAGTCAGACATCCTGGGCCTTGGTTCGATTCCGCCCCGGGCCACCAAGAATCTCAATAGCCCACTTGTTGGGCTATTTTCTTTTGGGGCTTGGCAGGGATAGATGCCATTAGAGCCGTATATCTCTGGCATGAACCGTCCTTTAAAA
>TBL_comb47_HYPODRAFT_10007238_pt1 | contig 11726 bp, 10 predicted proteins | sample TroBogypolimnion_40_FD_10682 | JGI IMG/M metagenome (IMG submission 10682) | reverse complement strand
GTTTCCATCGGTATTTGGGTCGCCAATGGCTCCCGCCACGAACGGCGGGAGTCCAACGGCGTCGCCCACTTCATAGAGCACCTCCTCTTCAAGGGGACCGACCGCCGTTCCTCCCTGGACATCGCCCGGGAGATCGACTCGGTAGGCGGCGTGCTGAACGCCTTCACCAGCCGCGAATACGTCTGCTATTACGCGAAAGTGCTGGATAAATTCCTCCCCCGTGCCGTCGACCTCCTGACGGACCTTTTCCTTTTTTCCAAGTTCGACCCCGAAGAAATCGAGAAGGAGCGCCGCGTGGTGCTCCAAGAGATCAACATGATGGAGGATACGCCGGATGACCTGATCCACGACCTCTTCCATCAGCATTTCTGGGAAGGGCATCCGCTCGGCATGTCGATCCTGGGCGACGCGGAAAGCGTCGGCGGGCTTTCCCGGGAAGCGATCGTCGACTACAAGGACCAGATGTACCGCGGCGACGACATCATCATCTCCGCCGCGGGGAACTTGGACCATGACGGACTGATCCGCCTGCTGGAGCAGCACTTAAGCTCCATCCCGGGCGGTAACGGCAGGGCCGACGCCGCGCTCCCGGTCTACCAGCGCAGGATCGAGCTGGTTGAGAAGGACCTGGAGCAGGTGCACGTCTGCCTCGGCCTCAAGGGGGTGCAGCAAAACCACCCCAGGCGCTACGACGCCTTCATCATGAACGCCATCCTGGGCGGCTCCATGAGTTCGCGCCTGTTCCAGGAAGTGCGCGAGAAGAGCGGGCTGGCCTATTCGGTCTACTCCTACATCGCGTCCCACGCGGACGCGGGAAGCCTGGTGGTGTACGCGGGAGCCTCCCCGGACAACAGCTCTCAGCTGCTGGAGATCATGCTGAGGGAGCTCGCCCGGTTCAAGGATGAGCCGGTGCCCGAGAGCCAGCTGGACAGCGCGCGCGAGCAGCTGAAGGGAAACCTGCTGCTCTCGCTCGAGTCGAGCGACAATCGGATGTCCCGGCTGGCCAAGAACGAGATCTATTTCGGCGGACCGCTGCCGCTTTCCGACATCATGGAAGGCTTCGACAAGGTCAGCTCGGAAAGCATCCAGCTGCTCGCCAGCGAACTGCTCGACAATTCCACCCTTACCCTGGTCATGCTGGGAAGGGTCGGCACGCCCGCTTTTTCCCCTTCGGATATCTCCGTCTGACATGCCCGGCCTCGAGGTAAAGATAAAAAGGTTGCGCCCTGCTTGCGTCCCGTGCTACATGACGGAGCAGGCGGCCGGCGTCGACCTGCACGCGGCCCTGGACGGCCCCTTCGTCCTGCACCCCGGCGAGCGCGCGCTGGTGCCGACCGGCATCGCGCTGGAGATCCCGCCCGGCTACGAGGCGCAGGTGCGGCCCCGGAGCGGTCTGGCGCTTAGGCACGGCATTGCGCTGGTGAACTCGCCCGGAACCATCGACGCCGACTACCGGGGCGAGATCGGGGTCATCCTGATCAACCACGGCAGCGAGCCCTTTACCGTGGCCGACGGCGAGCGCATCGCCCAGTTGGTTTTCGCCAAGTTCAAGCGGGCCCGGTTCGTCGAGGTCGAGGAACTGGGGGAGAGCACGCGCGGGGCCGGCGGCTTCGGGCACACCGGGCGCTAGAAAAAGACTGAACCGCAAAGACGCAACGTCGCAAAGAAACGCGGTAAGTTGAGCAAATCCGGCTGACTCCTTTTTTTTCTTTGAATTTTTGGTTACTTGGCGCACTTTGCGCCTTTGCGGTTCAATAGATTTTTCCCGGGGTTACCGATGAGAGATCCTCGTTTACGAAAACTTGCTGAAGTCCTGGTGAACTACTCGGCGCGGGTGCAGCCGGGGGACGTGGTGCTGATCTCCGCCGCCGGGACCGAAGCCGCGCCGCTCGTGAAGGAGCTCTACGAGCTTTGCCTGGAGAAAGGCGCCAAGTACGTGGAGTACGAGTTCAGCATCCCCGAGATCGCCCGCCTTTTCTACAACGGCGCCAACAGTGAGCAGATCGCCTACTTCCCGGAGCACAAGCTCGAGTTCATGAAGAAGGTCGACGTCTACATCGGCCTCAGCGCGGCCGACAACTCCATGGTCATGGCCCAGGCCAAACAGTCGAACATGATCGCCTGGTCCAAGGTCGTGCGCCCCATCATCGACCAGCGCGTCAAGCACACCCGCTGGGTGATCACCCGCTACCCGACCCACGGAGCGGCCCAGGAAGCGCGCATGAGCCTCGATGAATACGAGGACTACCTCTTCGCTGCCTGCTGCATGGACTGGGAGGAGGAGTCGCGCAAGCAGGACGCCCTCAAGGCGTGCGTGGACGCGGCCGACCAGGTGCGCATCGTCTCCAGCGACACGGACCTCAGGTTCAGCCTGAAGGGGCTCCCGGGCATCAAGTGCGACGGCCGCCTGAACATCCCCGACGGCGAGGTATTCTCGGCGCCGGTCCGCGACTCGGTCGAAGGGCACATCACCTATAACTGCCCGACCGTCTACCAGGGGAAGGAGTTCAACAACATCCGGCTGGAGTTTCAGCGCGGCCGCATCGTGCGCGCCAGCTCCCCCGGGATGGATGAGGACCTGAACCGCATCCTGGACACGGACGCGGGGGCTCGCTACGTGGGCGAGTTCGCCATCGGCACCAACCCGCGCATCCGGGTGCCGATGCGCAACATCCTGTTCGACGAGAAGATCTTCGGTTCCATCCACTTCACCCCTGGCCAGGCCTACGACGAGTGCGACAACGGCAACCGCTCGGCGGTCCACTGGGACATGGTGAAAATCCTGACCGGCGACGGCGAGCTTTGGTTCGACGACATCCTGATCCAGAAGGACGGCCGCTTCGTGCACCCGCCGCTTCTGGGCCTCAACCCGAGTGAGTAAACCATGCTTTTGGAGATCAACCCCGACAACCCGCAGCCCCGACTGATCGCCAAGGTCGTGGAAACCCTCAAAAACGGGGGCGTCGTAGCCTACCCGACGGACACCACCTACGGCATCGGCTGCAGCATCTTTTCCAAGAAGGGAGTGGAGCGGATTTACGCCATCAAGCAGCGTGACCGCAAGAAGCCGTTCTCCTTCATCTGCTCCGACCTCTCCGAGATCGCGCGCTACGCCAAAGTCAGCAATTACGCCTTCAAGCTGCTGCGCCGTCTGCTCCCCGGCCCCTTCACCTTCGTCATGGAGGCCAATTCCGTGGTCCCCGATCTGCTTTTGACCAAGCAGAAGACGGTCGGCATCAGGATCCCGGACAACGCGATCTGCCTCGCCATCGTGAAGGAGCTCGGGCACCCGATCGTCACCACCAGCGCCAACCTTTCCGGCGAGGACCCTATCGGAAACCCCTGGCAGGTAGAGTGCGACCTCGGCAAGGTGCTCGACCTGGTGATCGACGGCGGAGATCTTTCTGCGGACGTGAGCTCCGTCGTGAGTATCATCGGCGACGTGCCCGAGGTGCTGAGAAAGGGCGTCGGCGACGTGAGCTGGTGCGAGTGATGGGCGGCCGCGCTCCCAGGGGGCGATGCCATGCGTAAGCAGACGGTCCGCACCGGTCTTAAGTTCATGCTGGCGGGGATTGTCTGTGTCCTGATCGCGACCTTTTTCCCCAGCGAAGCTGCCAACCTGCTGTTCCTGGGGATCGGGGGCGACGTCCGTGTCACCTTCCTCGGCTTTTTCCTGGGCGGCGTGTGCGGCGGCTGCGGCGTGCTGGTCTCCGCCGTGGGATTGCTGCAGTCGGGTGGAGACGAGAGGGGAGTGCGCCTAGCCCCCACGATCCTGCTGCTGCTCTCATTGGTAATCCTCTTCTTCGTTTTGGCCTATAACGCGCTCACCAGCATCCCCGAGACACCCGCGCTGCCGCGGGGCGAGAGCATCAACATCTAGGCTTTTCCTGCTGCAGTCTCCGTCTCATCGCCACAGTCGCAGTGCTAACCTTTGCTCGCAGACAAGACCCGCTCCGACGATTTCGCCGGGGGTTTTACTGGTCATGCCGGTGACGTCATGATATATTGTCCAAGCTAATAATAATTAAAACGGAGGGCGCCATGTTCCGTCTTACCATTCACACTGCCTTCGCCGCGGCCCACAACCTGATTCACTACCAGGGCGATTGCGAGAACCTGCACGGCCACAACTGGAAGGTGGAAGTCTCTATAACCACCGACGAGCTGGACAAAGCAGGCCTCGGGATCGATTTCAAGATACTAAAGAAGGAGACCAATACCCTTCTGAAGACGCTGGATCACAAGTACCTGAACGAAATCGCCCCCTTCAATGCGATCTCGCCTTCTTCGGAGAACATCGCCCGCTACCTCTACGGAGAACTGACCAAGATCTTCGGTTCCGACAAGGTGAAGGTCGAGATGGTGACGGTCTGGGAATCCGACTTCGCCGCGGCGAGCTACTATGAATAAGCTCCCGGCTGCCATGGTCGAGTGCTTTTCCTCCATCCAGGGGGAAGGGGTGCTGGTCGGGCTGCGCCAGGCGTTCCTCAGGTTCTCCGGGTGCAACCTGAACTGCTCTTTCTGCGACACTCCCGGCATGAGCGCCACTCCCGCCGGCTGCCTGCTGGAGCAGACCCCGGGCCGGCGGGATTTCCTGACGGTGGAAAACCCGGTCGCCTGCGAGCGGATTCTCGCGCTGATCCAGAGCTGGACCCACGGACGTGCCGGCATCCACCACTCCATCAGCATTACCGGCGGCGAACCGCTGCTGCACGGGGTGCACCTGCGGGACTGGCTCCCGGAGCTGCGTCGGCTGCTGCCGATCCACCTGGAGACCAACGGCAGCCTGCCCGAGGCCCTGGCCCCGCTGATCGCGCACCTGGATTATATCGGCATGGACATCAAGCTCCCTTCGGCCTCGGGATGCCCGGGGCTTTGGGAGGAGCACCAGCGCTTCCTGGAAATCGCCGCGCAAAAAAACGTCTACGTCAAGGTGGTCATGGACGCCAGCACTGCGGACTGGGAGATTGAGCGCAGCTGCGAGCTCATTGCCGGAGTGGACCGCGCGATCCCGCTCATCCTGCAGCCGATGACGCTTCCCGACGGCACGATATCCATCTCGTCCCTGCGGACCCTGGAAGTCCAGGAGATCGCCGGTTCCCGGCTCGACGAGGTTCGGGTCATACCCCAGACCCACAAGTTCCTGGGAGTGCTGTAGGAGAGCGAGCCTGGCTGCTCTGGACCCATCAACCTGGACGTTCTCTCGGCCCCCTGGAAGGGGATAAGCGCAAAAACAACTTCAAGTCATACAAGAGCCATCCCAAAAGGGACACTCGTACCGGGTGCCCCTTTTCTATTGAGCGCCGATTCTGCTATAATGAAAAGCTGCAGTGGTCCAAAGGGGGTACGGTTGAACAGTCTGGCAAAACGAAACGAGATGGTCGCGGTCCTGGATGACCTTTCCGGGCACCACCTGAAGGGGAAACGACGGGCGCTCCGCCTCTGCCTGATGGCGCTTTTGACCGGAGGGCACATCCTGCTGGAGGACATACCGGGGCTCGGCAAGACCACCATGGCGCTTGCCTTCGCCAGTTCGCTCGGGCTCTCCTTCGGGCGGGTGCAGTGCACCAGCGACCTGCTCCCCTCGGATATCACCGGCCTCTCCATCTTCGACAGGGTGGAGGGACGCTTCACCTTCATCAAGGGGCCGATCTTCAATAACATCGTGCTGATCGACGAGATCAACCGCGCCATGCCCAAGACCCAAAGCGCCCTGCTGGAGGCCATGGAGGAGCGGCGGGTGACGGTCGAGGGGGTGACCTACCAGCTCCCCGACCCGTTCCTGGTGCTCGCCACCCAGAACCCGGTGGAGCAGGTCGGCACCTTCCCGCTGCCGGAATCCCAGATGGACCGCTTCATCATGAGGACCGGCATCGGCTATCCACCGGAGGATGTGGAGAAGGGGATCCTGATGCACGGCTCGATCAGGGACGAGATCCTGCAGATCCCCGCCATGGTGACCCACGACGACCTGCTGACGGCGATTTCCACGGTGCGGCGCGAGGTCTACCTCGGGGAGAAGGTGACGGATTATGTCTACGCGGTCATCGCCGCCACCCGCAACCACCCGCTGATCCAGACCGGCATCTCGACGCGTGGCGGCATCGGGCTCGTCGATGCGGCCAAGGCTGCGGCGTACCTGGCCGGCAGGCCGTTCGTGGTGCCCGAGGACGTGAGGGAGGTGGCGCCCGTGGTCTGCGCGCACCGCCTTATCTTCCGCCCCGAGCAGGAAGGGGTGGACAAGGAGCAGATATTAAGCGCACTACTCAAAGAGATTCCGCTCCCTCTCATATAAAGCTCACCAAGGGGGGAGGCTTGTATGTTGCCTCGACGCTCCTTTTGGGGGTCGCCGCCGTCAACACGGGAAATAACCTCCTGTTCCTGGTGGTCTCGTCCATGCTCGGCTTCATGGCGGTCTCGGGGCTGCTCGGCTGGCTGAACATCCGCGGGCTCTCGGTTGTGGTCCGCTTTCCCGACGAGGTGTACGCCGGGCTGCAGACCCTGGTGTCGATCCGCGTCGAAAACCGGAAAAAGTACCTCCCCTCCTTCCTCATAACCGCGAGCCTCGCGGGAAGCCCGACCTCATTCCTGCTGCTCGACCCCGGCCAACCGGAGACCGGATCGCTCCTTTTGGCCTTCCCGGCGCGCGGCATGCACCAGGCGCCGCTCGCCCTGATCAGCTCCCCCTTCCCGGTCAACTTCTTCGTCCGCTATATCAGGATCCCGGTGCCGGGGAGCTTCGCGGTCTTCCCCGCGCCGCGCCCCGTGCCTCTGCCGGCGCCCGGGGGGAAGCCGGACGCCGGCGCCGCCAAGAGCTATCCCGATCCCGGCTTCGACGGCGAGCTGGCGAAGATCTCCGACTACCGGGGCGGGGAGTCGCTCAAGCTGATCCACTGGCGCCTCTCCGCCAAGCACGAGGACTTCAAGGTGAAGCACATGACGGCGACCGCCATGGACCCGGTCGTCCTGGAGCTGGACCGCATCCCGGGCCGGGACCTCGAGGAGCGGCTGGGTTACTGCGCCTTTCTGATCAACCGCCTGGTGCGGGGCGGGCGACCCGTCGGGCTCAAGCTGGCGCGCCGGACCGTCGCGCCAGCCGCGACCAGGCTGCACAGGCTGAAACTGCTCGGGGAGCTCGCCGTTTATGGTCAGGATTAAGCTCATACTGACGGTGCTGGCGGTCTGCGTCGCCCTGATCGGGTATCTGCCGCTGCAGCCCTATCTCGACCCCTTCGCCCGCTTCTTCTTCCCGGCGGCGCTCGCTTTCGGGCTCTACCAGCAAAGGCAGGGGCGCTTTCTACCCGGGCGCCTGCTGACGCCGCTCGCCATCCTCATCTTCCTCTATTTCGCCTCCGGTTTCAGCCAGGAGAACATGCTCCAGGTCACCGCCGACCTCCTGGTGTCCTTTCTCGCCATCAGGATGCTCGGCGAGAAAAGCGGCAGGAACTACCTGCAGGTCTTCGCCCTGTCCCTTTTCTGCCTGGCCGCTTCCTCCCTCTACGACCTTTCGGCGCTGTTCCTGGTCTACCTGGTGGTCCTGCTGCTGGTGCTCGCCGTCTCATTGGTGATACTCACCTTCCATTCGCACGACCCGGAGCTCGCCCTCACGCGGGGAGAGTTCCAGAAGGTGCTGACCGTCTCGGGATTGATGCCGGTCGCCGCTGTGCCGATCCTGCTTTTTCTCTTCGTGCTGCTCCCCAGGACCCAGTATCCGCTTTGGGATTTCTTGAACCATGCGGGGGTCGCCAGCACCGGATTCAGCGAGACGGTGAGCCCGGGTGGAGCCTCCAGCGTGACCGAGGTGAAGAGCGCCGTTTTCCGTGCCATCTGCGACAAGGTTCCGGAGTCGAAGCTGTACTGGCGCGGCATCGTGCTGAACGGCTTCAAGGACAACGCCTGGGTCCGCCTTCCGGAACCGCCGGAAACCAGCGTCGGGCTCGGGCAGGGAGCGAGCGTGCACCAGGAGATCTATCCCGAGCCGAACCGCACCCCCTATCTGCTCGCGCTGAACATCCCGCGCCAGGTCACCGGGGTGCGCCACGCCGACTCGCCGGACGTCGTGTTCAAGGCACGTAACCCTCTGGAAAAGCGCAGCAAGTACGAGGTGCTGTCGACCCTGTCGGACACGATCCGCGTCAAGGGGGGGATCGAGCGCGACTTCTATTTGAGGCTCCCGCTCACGGTGTCGGCGAGGCTGCGCGCCGAGGGGCGGCAGCTGGCGCGGCCGGGCCTGTCCGCCGCTCAAAAGCTGGCGCTCCTGGAGGGCTTCTTCCGCGCCCAGCGGCTTTCCTATGCGACCAGCGGGCTTCCGGTTGGCTCCGATCCTTTGGACGACTTTCTCTTTGGCAAGAAGAAGGGGAACTGCGAATTCTTCGCCTCCTCCAGCGCGACCTTGCTGCGCCTGGCGGGAGTTCCGGCTCGGCTGGTGGGCGGCTATCGCGGGGGGACCTACAACGACCTGGGCGGCTATTACCTGGTGACCGAGGACATGGCGCACGTCTGGGTCGAGGCGTTCGTGGAGGGGAAGGGGTGGCAGACGCTGGACCCGAGCGCCTGGTCGGTCGGGTTTTCCCGCCAGGACGGGGTGGCGCAGAAGCTGCGCATGTACCTGGACGCCGTCGATTTCTACTGGAACAAGGCGGTCATCAATTATGACCTGGAAAAGCAGATAGCGCTGGTACGCGGCGTCGGCGGCAAGGCGCGCCAGTTTCACCTGCCCGCCTGGTCGCTGCGGCGCCTGATGACCCTCTCACTCTGGCTGCTGCTCCCCTGCGCCTTGCTTGCCGTGCTCCTGGGGCGCACGGAAACCCGGGAGGCACGGTTGCTGAAGAGCTTTCTCCGCGTGGCGGCACGGCGCTTTCCCGCCGTCTGCCAGGAGCCCTGCGGACTCTATGAAATGGCCGAAAGGATCGATGACCCGCACCTTCAGGAGTTCGTCGCAATCTATGGCGCGGCGCTTTACGGCGACCGGCGCCTCGGCGCCGCAGAATTAGCCAAACTTAAGGAGATCATTCGTATTCTAGGTCAGCATCAGTCTTGACAGTAAGGCCGCTTTGCTTTAATTTTAGCGTTGGATATTTCTGCGTGATACGGGGCGATTCAATTGGCATCAAAAAAAGACAAAATATTGGAAAGTGCTCAGCGCTTCGTGCTGAAGGGCCAGCTGGACAAGGCGATCAAGGACTACCAGCAAGTCGTGGTCCTGGATCCCAAAGAGGTCCGGCATCGGCAGAGGCTTGCCGAGCTGCTGGTGCGGGACAACAGGAAGAGCGAGGCGATCGTACAGTACGAGGATATCGGGAGGCACTACGCCGAGAACTCCTACTTCCTCAAAGCGATCGCGGTATATAAGCAGATCCAGCGCCTGACCCCGGAAGACACGGCGATTTCCCTCACGCTCGCCTCGTTGAATAACCGGCAGGGGCTGACCGGCAACGCGCTGGCGGAGTATGGGCAGGTGGCGGCACAGTTCGAGAAGGAAGGCCTCCTGAAGGAAGCGGTCAAGGTACTGGAACTGATGCTGGCCATCGACGGAGTTACCACCGCCACCAGGCTCAAGTATGCCGAACTGCTCTTTGCTGTGGGTGATCTGGACCATTCCTGGCAGGTATTCAGCGCCGTCTCGGGGGCGCAGCGCGACGCTGGAGATGGCGCCGCAGTGCAGCGGCTTGCGCACCGGATGCGCGAATTGTTCCCCGACCGCGTGGAGGCTGAGCAGGCGAGTAAGTCGGCGCGCCCGGCGGCGGGTGAACAGGCCCCGACCAGCGCGGCGCCTCAGGTTGCACCGCCTCCGGTTGCCGTTGAACCACCTGCCATGGTGATCGAGTCTTCCAGCGTGTTTGGCGCGCCCCCCAAGGCAGCTCCCGCTCCCTTTCCCTTCGAGCAGCCGGATGCCTTCGAGCCTCCGCTGACAGCCAATGCTCCCAGTTCCTCAGCCGCCCTGAAAAAGTCTCCGGCGCCTGGGATCACCCTGCCTTGGGAAGAGGAAATCGAGCTCGACCTGGAGGACGATCTTAGAGACAACGAGGTACCGTCGGTACCCGATATGGATCTGCCCCTGGATTTCTCCTTGTCGCTCGACTTCGATGAGGCAGAGCACTTCGCGCCGGCCGCTCCTTACGGTCAGGCTGCCGTCGCCGAGGGCGCTGCTCCGGCAAGCGAGGACTCACCCTTTGGCAGCTATACTGCGCCCAGCGTGGACACGGCAGAGGTCGCTCCGCAAGAGGGCGGGGTCCTCGAGTTGGATTGGCCTGAAGAGATAGACATCTCCTTGGATAGCGAATTTGACGATGAGGTGGATGACCTGGCTGTAGCCGCGGAGGAATCGGCTGTGGCCAAGGCGGCAGAGGCAGCCAAGGCTGCAGAGGCAGCCAAGGCGGCGGAGGCAGCCAAGGCGGCGGAGGCAGCCAAGGCGGCGGAGGCGGCCAGAGCGGCAGAGGCAGCCAGAGCGGCAGAGGCAGCCAAGGCGGCAGAGGCAGCCAAGGCGGCAGAGGCAGCCAAAGCGGCAGAGGCAGCCAAGGCGGCAGAGGTAGCCAAAGCGGCAGAGGCAGCTGCGAGGGCGCAAGAGGCAGCGAAGGCGCAAGAGGAAGCGGAAGCCGCGGCCAAGGCAGCGCAAGAGGCGCAAGAGGCGGAAATAGCCCGAGCTGCTCAGGAACTAACGTCCCGAGCGCCTAAACGCGGCTGGCAGGAGATCTTTCCTGATTCGGAAGGTCCCGCGGCACAGGGGCTGGACCAGGATGAGCTCGAGTCTCATTATGATCTCGGGATTGCCTACAAGGAAATGGGACTTTATGGCGATGCCATCAAGGAATTTACCGTCGCCGCGGGAAATCACCGGCGCCGGCTGGATTGCCTAACCGGACAGGCGATCTGCTTCCGTGAAAAGGGTGAATCAGAAAAAGCTGAGGAATTGCTGCAGCGTGGGCTCTCTCTGGAGGTGCTCTCGGCTGAGGAACGCACGAGTCTCAGTTACGAGTTGGCCTTTCTTTTTGAAGCAACCGGGGCGTTGGATGCGGCGGCTGAACTCTACCGCGAGGTGTACAGCGTCAATCCCACCTTCCACGACGTGGCGCATCGGCTTTCCTCCCTGGTCGGGGAAGAGCCCTTGGATATTATCGATTTGGAGCTGATGGACGACGAATTGGAGCTGGTGGACGAGGAAGAATATTGAGCCTACCAGGCCATGAGGTTGAGGGGCGGAACCAGCCGGATCGGCGCTTGGAAGGAATCGCCGACAAAACTGGCAGGTAGCGGGGGGAGCGGGCTGGCAGCCGCGAGCGCCGCCAAAACAGCTTTGTCGTAGCGCGCGTTTCCTGACCCCCTCAGGATTGTGCAATCGAGTATGGCGCCGTTTCGCGCCACCGTGATGTTGGCCACGACAGGGGCTAACCGGCGTTTGTCCAACTGCTGGTCCATCCACCATTTTTCATTTATTACCTGCAGCATCTCCAGATAGTACCCCTTGACACCCTCACGCAGCGTCTCACCCTCTCCCAGGCTTTTGAAATACCCCTTGGTAAGTCCCAACCCCAACGAGGTGTGGGTGCGCTGTTCCTCCACCTGCGGTGCCTGGACTGCGGCTGGCTGGGGCGGAGGCGCCTCCAGGTGCTGCGCCTGAGGCGGGTTCGCGGGGACCTGGGGCAGCGTCTGCGGTTCGGGGGGAAGCACCGGAGGCGTCATGTCTTTGGGGGGAACCGCCGTAGTGGCGGGGTGCAGTGCCGCGTTGA
>TBL_comb47_HYPODRAFT_10007237_pt1 | contig 11729 bp, 9 predicted proteins | sample TroBogypolimnion_40_FD_10682 | JGI IMG/M metagenome (IMG submission 10682) | reverse complement strand
TGCGGAGTATTCTTTTCTTGAGATGTTCTGTGATGATCCCGGTTGCGACTGTCGCCGGGTAATTTTTACGGTTACGTCATCCGCCGAAAAAGACACTGTGGCGGTTATTGCCTGGGGATGGGAATTACGAGCCTTTTATATTAAGTGGATGAGGTATGATGATCCGAATATAATCAATGAGCTCATGGGGCCGTCGCTGAATTTTGGAAGCCGGCAGGCGAGTTTTGCTCCGGCTCTTGTAAAGTTATTTCAAGATGTGCTGCTTCCTGACGTTGCTTATACCCAGAGAGTAAAACGGCACTATTACATGTTTCGTGAAGCAGTTGACAAGAAGGCCGGGAAAAAGAGAAAGTAAATAAACCGCAATTTTCCGGAATATTTTATTGTCTCTTCTCCTGAATTCGCGGGTCGTTTTCTGTATAAATAACCGTATCCGTTTTTAGCGGTAAAATAATTTGAATATCCAATATCCAACAAGGAATATCCAATATCCAATGTAAAAAATACAGCTATCGCGTCTGTTTTTGGCTGTTATACTCTTGAATCTATTGTGTTCATTCTATGCGTAATTCTGATTTGTTGAGATGGGAATTATCTCGCACAAAGACGCAAAGGCACAAAGAAAAGTAAAACTTGTTATTCTCCGTGCCTCCGTGTCTCCGTGCGAAATATGTTCAGCTTTTTGTATTTTGCCTTTCCTTCATCAGTTGGATATTCCTTGTTGGATATTGGATATTCGTTTTTTTACCCATAAATTCTAGTGAAGACCAATTTTATTAAGAAAAAACTGAATTTTACTTGAAAAAACGGGATGGATTGGTACATTGTATCCCCTTTTGAATGGCAAGTTTATATACGGAACATAAAAAAACTGGAGTCAACAATGGCAAGAGAGTACAATGTTGCGGTCGCGGGGGCAACCGGCGCGGTCGGAATCGAAATGATCAAAACACTGGAAAAGCGTAATTTTCCGGTAAAAAATTTGCGTCTGCTCGCATCAGTTCGTTCAGTTGGCAAAAAACTTACATTCAAAGGCAAAGAGATCGCAATTGAAGAATTGAACCATGATTCATTCAAGGGTGTGGATATCGCGCTGTTCAGCGCGGGCGCCAGCATTTCCAAAGAATTCAGGAAGTCGGTGGTTGCCGCCGGAGCGGTTATGATTGACAACTCCAGCGCGTTCAGAATGGAAGAAGATGTGCCGCTGATCGTGCCGGAAGTGAATCCGGAAGATATCAAATGGCATAAGGGCGTGATTGCCAACCCCAACTGCTCCACCATTATCATGCTGGTGGCGGTGGCTCCGCTGCACCGGGCGAAGAAACTCAAGCGTCTGGTTGCCGCGACTTATCAGGCCACCAGCGGCGCGGGCGCCAAAGGGATGGATGAAATGCTCGTCCAGACCAGACAGCTCCTGAACAACGAGCCGATCAAACCGCAGGTGTTTGCGCACCGCATCGGTTTCAACCTGATTCCGCACATTGACGTATTCCTGGATAACGGCTATACCAAGGAAGAGATGAAGATGCTCTATGAAAGCCGCAAGATGCTGCATTATCCCGGACTGAAGGTTTCCTGCACCTGCGTCCGCGTTCCGGTTATGCGCGCTCACTCCGAAGCGCTGAATATGGAATTTGAGAAAGAGGTCACCCCGGAAGAAGTCCGCGCGATTCTCAGCAAGGCCCCCGGCGTGATCGTGGTTGACGATGTGGCCAACAAAAAATATCCGATGCCGATTGACGCTTCCGATATGTATGAAGTGCTCGTCGGACGTATCCGTCAGGATGTGTCCAGGGACGACAAGCGCGGCATTGATATGTTTATCAGCGGCGACCAGATATTGAAAGGCGCGGCCCTGAACGCGGTTCAGATCGCCGAGCTGCTCTAAGGAGCCGTATAACCTTTACATCTTCGCGATTTTCCCGAATGAAGAATTTAACGCAAAGTCGCAAAGACGCAGAGAAGAGAATCTTTTAAAGTTTGGCTGTGCCAAATTTTAAAAAGTTTTTTTTCTTTTTGTTTTCCTTCGCGATTTTGCGCCTTTGCGTTAAAATTAGGGTTTAGATCGGTTTACCGGCAATACCCAAAATCACTTCGGGATATTTCACGAAACTTGTCAAGTTTATTTATTTACAGCTCCTAATCGCCGATTTTTTGTATTAATTTTGTATGCGTTTAGAAAACTTGCTTGCCAAGTGTTCTAAACGCATTTATTATTATAATGCTTATACAACAAGGAGAAATATCATGAATAAGAAAGTCAAGAAAGTCATCGGCATTTCGTTTTTAATTTTTACGTTAGTCATTATTGGCGGCGTTGTGGCGCTGTTTCTGGCGCTGAATTCGATTGTCGCAAATGAGATCAGAACTTTCGGCACTCAGGCGACCGGCACCAAAGTCGAACTGCAAAGCGTCAATATCNTGCCGTTCAGCGGCAGTGTCGAGCTTAAAGGCGTGTGTATTGCCAACCCCAAAGACTGCCAGAGCAAAAACGCTTTTGCGTTGGGCCGCTTTTACGTTGACATGAACTTGAAGTCGCTCTTTACCGATAAAATAGTAATCAATAATGTCATTATCGAGGATGCCGCGGTTGATCTTGAACCGTCAGTGTCCCAAACCAGTAATCTGCATGAAATCAAAAACAATATTATGCAGTATTGCAAAGGCCAGGAAGCCGAAAAGAAAGAGTCGGCAAAACAGGAACCCGCGGCGCAGAAACCGGGTAAAACGGTCATGATTAAATACTTTGTGATTAAGAGCGGCACCATCAGCGTCTCTTCCAGCCTGCTGAAAACCAGCGTTAACGTACCCATGCCTAAAATCGAAATGCAGGACATCGGCGGCGATAACAACAAATCCGGCGGCGATGTGCTTCAGGAAGTTTTCAACCAGACGCTCAAAGGAATCGGAACGGCGGTTTCCGGGATACAGGGAATTAAATTCGGCTCTGTCTCGGATGATGTTTCCAACGCAACTGAAAGCGTCGGCAAGGGTGTGAAAGAAGGCTTCAAATCGTTGAAATCTTCATTGGGATTATGAACAAAATTGAAATAATGGCGCCCGCCGGTTCTTTTGAGGCGCTGGCGGCGGCGATCAAGGCCGGCGCGGATTCGGTTTATTTCGGGGCCGGCGAACTCAACATGCGGGCGCGCTCCTCGGCAAATTTCTCCACGGAAGACCTCGCCCGCATTGCCCGTAAATGCAAAAAATCCGGCGTCAAAAGTTATCTCACCCTGAACATTGTAGTCTATGATGCGGAAATGCCGCAAATCAGGGCGATTTGCAACGCGGCGAAGCAGAGCGGTATTTCCGCGGTCATCGCCGCCGATATCGCGGTCATCCGATATGCGCATTCCATCGGGCTGCCGGTGCATATTTCCGTGCAGGCGAATATCTGCAATCTGGAGGCGGTAAAGTTCTTTGCGCAATATGCCGAAGTCATGGTGCTGGCGCGGGAGCTTTCGCTGTCGCAGATTAAACACATTATCGCCGGCATCGAGCGCGAAAATATCACCGGGCCGTCAGGCGAAAAAGTGCGCGTGGAAATTTTTGCCCACGGCGCGCTGTGCGTTTCAATTTCCGGCAAATGCTACATGAGCCTGGGAACGCATAACGCCTCCGCCAATCGCGGGGCCTGCGTGCAGAATTGCCGCCGCAAATACCGCGTCACCGACGAGAAAACCGGCGAGGAACTGGTCATTGACAATCACAATATTATGTCCCCGAAAGACCTTTGCACGATCAAGTTTCTCGATCAGATACTGAACAGCGGGGTTTCGATTCTCAAACTGGAGGGCAGGGGGCGTTCCGCCGATTATGTTTACACGGTGACGAAATGTTACCGCGAGGCCGCTGACGCCTGGGCGGACAACAGTTACACCGACGACAAAATCAAACGCTGGCTGGATGAACTGGAATCGGTGTTCAACCGGGGATTCTGGCACGGCGGCTATTATCTGGGTGAAAAGCTCGGCGAGTGGTGCGACGACGGCGGCAGCCGGGCGAAAACGGTGAAGGTGCATCTGGGCCGGGTCAATAAATATTTCAGCAAAATCGGCGTGGCGGAACTCAGCATAGAGGCGGGCGATCTGCATGCCGGACAAAAACTGCTGATTACCGGCAAAACCACTGGCGCGGTGAATTTTACCGCCGACGCAATCCGGCTCGAAGGTCAAAGTGTTGATTTTGCTCCAAAAGGCAGTATCGTATCGGTTTCCGTGCCGGAGAAAGTCAGGCTGAATGACCTGATTTATCTGCTGGTCGAGCGCGTATTCGGACAGGAAGTAGATTCTGTTGAAGATTTGTGACAAGATAAAACTTATTAACCACAGCACCCTGGGAGCGCCGGTCGCCTGACCGGCTTTATGTTTTTAGAAGGATTTTTCTGTGCCTCTGAGCCGCGCCTTCGGCGGGCAAATCTTTGTGGTTAATTTACTGGCTGTTGCTGCCGCAGAATTCCCGGAAACGGCATCTGGCGCAGTTCTGTTCCGAACCGGCAAAATTTATTCCCTGAACCGTGCCGTCCGTGGATATTTTCTCCAGCATTTTCGCGGCGCTCGCGGAAATATCTTCCATTACGCGGCTGATGTTCAAGTTCTCCAGTCCGTGCAGTTCAATTTGCCCGGAGGCGTCATTGAAAAACAGGGAAATAACTTTTTCCGGGGATGTTTTAAATTTCTCTTCAGCCAAAATCACATTCAGCGCCGCGTAAGTATTGCGCTTCTCTTCACTCTGTCCGCCGCCGCTCAAGTCTAAAATCGAAATGCAGTCGCCGTCCCGCCAGATCAAATCCGGCGCCAGCCACAGTTGCAGTTTGCCGATGGCGAAGGCGGCCGGAAGCGGAATCCTTTTCCAGTCAAGATTATCCACTCGATGCAGTATTGCCGGAAGATTTGAATCGGAAAACTTTTTGAAACGCGATTCCAGCGCCGTCCACAAGGCGGCAAAATATTTATCGACGGAGACTTCGTGATAATAAAGTTCCAGCAGATTCAGTTTGCCGGGATCGCTCTGCCACTCTTTAGCTTCGACGGTCCTGCGGCCAAGATGAAATGCGCGGATGAGGCGGCGCGAAAATTCTCCGGCCATATCCTCCGGGGTTTTCGCTTTGCCGGATTGAGTCAGGGTTTCCCGCAGCGCTTGCGAGAAAATATTATCCAGCCAGAGCTTGCCGGGAATAAGTTTTTTCAGCAGATATAGTTTTTTAGTGTCCGGGTCGGAGTAGCCGTCGAAGCCGCCGGCCGCCCCGAAATAGTGATAGAAACAGGCGCGTTCACAGAATGCAAAAAGTTCGTGCCTGGCGACAGACCAGGAGAAAGTCTCCGCCTTGATTGTTTTGAAGTCAAATAACTTATCGGTCAATCTGACCCCCATTGAAACTCCCTTTTTTTTATTTCTTTTGAAAAACTTTTCAAAATTCCTGAGAGTTCCTTATTCCTGAATCTGCGGAACCCGCAGTTCCCGCTCTGACTTCTGCTATTAATGTGTCGCTCCGCTGGAGCTAAAAACTGAATCCTGAAATCCCGGTTATGACGGAGCATAACCCTCCAGAGGCGGGCAAGCCCTCCATTAAAATCTGCTCCATTCTGGCTTCTGACTTCTGGATTTTAAAGCTCTATCTCCAGATTGCCGTGCATCCGCTTGGCTTTCGCCATGGCGTCTTCGACGCTTTCGCCGCGGGCCAGCAGCACCGCCATCCGGCGATGCCCGTTGACTTCGCCTTTGCCGAAAATCCGCATGGTGGTATCTGGTTCCGCCAGCACTTTTTCTAGATTTTTGAATTTAACGTGTTTGGATTTGCCTTCAACCACAACGGCTTTCGATGCTGACGGGCCGTGCAGGCGGATGTTGGGAATGGGCAGTCCCAGGATCGCCCTGGCATGCAGCGCGAACTGGGAAAGATCCTGCGAGATCATGGTGACCATGCCGGTGTCGTGCGGGCGCGGCGATACTTCGCTGAACAGCACATCGTCGCCTTTGACGAAAAGCTCAACCCCGAAAATACCTCTGCCGCCAAGGGCGTCGGTAACTTTCTTTGCGATATCCTGCGCTTTAGCCAGCGCCTGCGGCGACATCGGATGCGGCTGCCAGGATTCGCGGTAATCGCCGTCAATCTGGATGTGGCCGACCGGCGCAAGAAAGGAAGTGCCGCCGGCATGGCGCACGGTCAGCAGCGTAATTTCATAATCAAAATCAACAAAGCCTTCGACAATCACTTTGCCGGCCCCGGCGCGTCCGCCTTCCTGGGCATACTGCCACGCCTTGTCAATGTCATCCTTTTTCTTGATGACGCTCTGGCCGTGACCGGAGGAGCTCATGATCGGTTTTACCACGCAGGGAATGCCGATTTCCTTGACGGCGGCGTCAAAGTTCTCCCGGCTGGATGCGAAGCGGTATTTGGATGTTTTCAAGCCGAGTTCTTCCGCGGCCAGGCGGCGGATGCCCTCGCGGTTCATCGTCAGGAACGCCGCTTTCGCGGTCGGAATGACGCAATAGCCTTCCTTTTCCAGTTCAACCAGTGTGGCGGTGGCGATGGCTTCGACTTCCGGAACAATGTAATTGGGCTTTTCTTTTTCGATGACCTCGCGGAGCGCTTTGCCGTCAAGCATGGAAATCGTATAGGAACGGTGCGACACCTGCATGCCGGGGGCGTTGTCGTAGCGGTCAACCGCGATCACTTCCACCCCTAACCGCTGGAGTTCGATCACCACTTCCTTGCCGAGTTCGCCCGCGCCAAGAAACAATACTTTCACTGCCGTATCTGATAAAGGAGTCCCGATTGCTGCCATAATATTTGCTCTCCGTATATAAATATAAATGATGCTTTAAAATTAATCCATAATCCTTCATTTTCAATAGATAAAACCGGTTAGCGAAACAAAAATTCAGCTTCGTTAAAAGTATTGAGGATTTGCATTTTAACAGGGCTTGCCCGTCGGAGGCGTGGCTGGGCAGGATAGAGAGAATGGATTACGGAATAATAATACGAATATCCAATATCCCGTTCAAGTGAATGAAAATTTGTGAAAATCAACTTTATGACTTGACATAGTCCCGCCGTGGGTCTATTATGTATTATAAATCATTACAGGATGAGGGGTTGTGTGCGGATAATCGGTAAACGGGAAATTGTAAAATTCATGACCAGGCATGCCGCTTCGCGCTCTGCGCTGCAAGCCTGGGTGGAAATAGCGGAAAATGCTCAATGGCAAACCACGCAGGATATAAAGAGTGACTTTGCCAGCGCCAGTTTCATCGGTGGCAGTCGGGTGATTTTCAATATCGGCGGCAATAATTACCGGCTGGCTGTGCAGGCTGTGCTGGTACGGCAGACATTGATTGTGATATGGGTGGGAACCCATGCGGAATACAGTAAACTGAAATTTTAACCTTGTGAGGTAAAATTATGGATATCAAAATTATCAAAAATGAAGCGGAATACGAAGCGTCAATGGCGCGTCTGCTGGCGCTGATTGAAGCCAATCCGGAAGCGTCCGGCGAAGCCGGCGACGAAATCGAACTGCTGGCAATGGTGATTGAAAACTATGAAAAAATTCACTGGCCGGTTCCTAAAGCAGACCCGGTGGAAGTGATTAAATTCACGATGGAGCAGCGCGGATTGAAGGTAAAAGACATTGCGCCATGCTTCGGTTCCAGTTCCCGCGCTTACGAAGTGCTGAATGGACGGCGAAACCTGACGCTGCCGATGATCCGCAAGCTGACCTTGATGTTCCATATCCCCGCCGAAGCCCTGTTGGGAGCCTGACAGCACGAGGAATTGTTCGTCAGACCAGCGCTGCCAGCCTGCGGTTGATTTTTTCGCGGCGTTCCAGCAGCCAGGCGGCTTCGCTGGGGTAACGGTCCATTTTCAACTGGTAATCCAGGCCGTCTTCCAGCAGTTTCACCGTTGCATCGCGGCCGATTTTTTCTTCGAGCAGACGCAGGGCGCGCATATCCTGGAGGCCTTCCATAAACACTTCGTATTTCAGCGAATCCAGCGGGCCGTCTTCGCCGGGATAAACCATGAATGCATCGCCGCCTGGAAACGCCTGTCCGGCGTCGGTAACGCGGAACGGATCGAGTTTCTGGTCAAGCGAATACTGGCTGTACCAGAAATTGAAGCCCCATTGCAGGAAGCCGAAGATGTCGTATTTGAACATCAGCATGCCCATGATGCGGTTTCTGGCGGACGGAAAATGAAGAAAGCGGTTCGGCACTTTATCCGCCTGACTGCAGCAATAATAAGTCCAAAGCGGCTTTACTCCGGCCTCCACGAACGGTTCGATATGGTTGTTGCCGGGGATCGGATTTTTGATGATGCCGCGATTGTAGAAATCCACATTCGACAGCGCGTCAATTACCGGGAAATCCTCGACCAGGCTGTTGACCAGATTGGACGCCTGAGTGTATTCCTCGATATTTTCCATAGTCGGCTCATCGGAAACATGGAAAAAGCATTTGCCGTCCAGATTTTTATGCCGCAGCAGTTTGAGCAACTGCGGCATCAACTGGGAAAGAAAATTTTTATATTCCGGATTGGACGCGGTAACATGCCAGCCGAAAAGTTTCTTCTCGACGCCGTTCTCCGTGACGATGATTTTCGGTGTGCATTTGGCGCCCCATTGCGTAAAGAAGTGGGACATTTCAAAATATTCGATTCCGGCGGCCAGGCATATATCAAGCCAGCGTTTCAAGCGCGAAAAATCGAAAATGTATTTGCTGCCTTTTTTCTCTATAATCAACAGTTGGTTGGTGGGGCGTTCGCCTCCGACCATGGTATCCAGCGGCGGCGTCCACAGCGGCGTGAGCAGCAGGTTTATGCCGTGAGCGGCGGCGTTGGCGGCATATTTCTCCATCAATTCCCAGTGTTTTTCGCTCCAGCACGGGGTTTGATAATAACTGGCGATGCAATCGGTGTGCAGCCATTCGGTATGCAGCAGTTTCTGTTTCGGTAATGTCACCGGCAGGACTTCCAGCGAGAAAGTTTCGCGGCGGTCAATACATAATTCCGGGTTGTCCGGAACGTCGCTCAGGAAACGGACGGTAATATCATATTTTCCGGCCTTGCACTCTTCCGGTATCCGGACGGTAAGCCATAAGGCGCGCCATTGGAACGGCAGCGCGTTGACAGCGTCTTGCGCCGGATACAGCGGGTCCGGATACAGGCCGGCGGTTTTGCGCAGGACATTGTCATCGAAAATGATGCCGACGTAATCGCACGGAACATAGCCGACAGTCCTGATCGAAATCAGTTTGTCGAGTTCAGATTCCAGTTCAAACTTAATATTTTTGCGGAGGGTATCGCACCAGCAGGCGATCTGAAAAGCAAATACTTCGCCGCGCAGGGCGGAGGCGGATTTAAATTCAGAGGATTTCAGTTCCTCGTCACAGAACACTTTTTCCAGCGAACTCACCAGCTTAGTTTTGAACAACATTTTTTATCTCCAAATTTTTAATGATTTTTTTCAACTTTCAATTTTCAATTTTCAATTTCTTCACTGAATCCCGGATAATCAACCTTGAATCAATCGCTACTGGCCGGGCGGGCTTGCCGACACGGATGCCTTCAAGCAATAGTTCCAGCGCGCCGCGCGCCATTTTCGTCAGGTCGATTCCGGCGGTGGTCAGCGGCACCGGATACAGTTCGGATTTTTCCACATTGTCAAAACCGGCAATACTTACCTCGTCCGGAACTGAAATTCCTTCTTTGAAACAGCGTTCCATGACTCCGAGCGCGCACGGGTCATTCTGGCAGATAACCGCGGTAAACGGCTTTTGCTTTGCCAGCAATTCGCCGAATTTCTCATAGCCGCAATGCCGGTGCCCGCGAGTGTCGAGATAAAGCTCGCGATCCGGTTTAAGGTGTGATTTGCGAAACGCGTTTTCAATTCCGCCGATCCTGCTTTTGTCGTTGAAATTAATCATCACGGCAATCCGCCGATGGCCGCGGCGCAGCAGGTGTCCGGCCAGTTTCTCATAACTTTTTTCCATTTCGGCATAAACGGCGGGAATTTCGATCCCGTCTTTCAACCGGTAAGGGACCGCCACCAGCCGGTTGAGAAAACTTTTCAGCGCGGCGGCAACCTCCCGTTTCGCAAGAAAACTTGAAGACAGGATGATGCCGTCAACGCTCGACATCAGCACCGCGAGTTTTTCCGCCACCAGTTCATATTGGGGATTAATCACTGTGACAATCGGGCTGAAGCCGGATTTATAGATATGATCAATAACGCGGTTGAATACTTCGCTTTCATATTCCGACATGCCGGTATTGACGGCAACCCCGATGCAGCCTTTCAACTGGTCATCGGCTTTCCGGTAAAGCACCCGGTAGCCTTTGCCGTGAACCGCCATGATGCGGCGTTCCTGTTCCAGTTCGTTGAGCGCTTTGCGCACCGTTGTTCTGGAAACATTCAATTTCTGCTGAAAAACACGCTCAGACGGCAGAAATTCAGGATGATTGTCGTTGACATACGTCCGGATAATCTGCTTGATCTGCACATGCAGCGGTTCTTTATTCAAATCAGTATTTTGTATTTCGATAGATTTCATATTACATCACTTATAACTGGTACCTACCAGTTATAATACATGATGGAATTTAAAAGTCAAGCGGGCTGAAAACAGCGCCGCCTGAGATTTATTTTGGATTTTTCCGGAATCGAAAGTTGACTTTTGCCGGATATGGTATAAATTTTAAGCCTTGTGCCCATTAAGGGCGTATAGCTCAGTTGGCTAGAGCGCTACGTTGACATCGTAGAGGTCACAGGTTCAAGTCCTGTTACGCCCACCATCCTTTATCTGCCTATAGGTGAGGTGCTTGTAACTAAAGTGTTCTTCTGGAGAACACGCTTGTTTTGTCTCAGAATTTAAAGATTGTGACAAAATCGGTTTTTGGGTTTGTAGTATTCACTATTGTTCGTTAACGTTTACGGCATATAATCAAGGTAGAAAAATCATGTCTTTAAAGTCAATGACTGCGAAAACATGGAAGAAAATTCGGGATGAACTAATTCCGCAACTGACATAACAATATAGATTTATTGCTTTTCGTTCCAACGCCATGCCTTAAAAAGCATGGCTTTTTTGTATGGAAGTTTGAATATTTCTTTGCCCCATTGAGTCTTTTGCCTTAAAATCATCCATTTTCCGGGCATAATACATGATGGATGTTTAAATTCCTCCGCTTTATTGCTCAGGTATTTATCGCCATCGCCTCTGTATCGGCCGCATCCGGCCTCCAATAACCTTGATGGTCATGCTCCTGCCTGGCCGCCTGTCAAACAAAGGAAGGCGAAAAATGAGTCCAGCAGCAGCACTAATTTTCGAAATGCAGATTTATCCTATCATCCGGAACACCATCCCCAGAAAGGCCAAGCCCATCGGCTCCGAAGATTATCAGGAACTGGTCCAGGATGCCACGGCCATAGCCGCAACAATGATTGATTCCATGGAAAAATCCGGCAAGGCTCCAATTCCCAGCAGCATTGCCTATTACAGTATTCAGCGGACTAAATCCGGCAGACGTTCCTACGGAGACAACCGCACTGACGTGATGAATCCCGGCTATCAGATGGATAATGAAGGCTCCGTCTGTTCCATGCAGGCTCCGGTCGGCGGAGAGGATGAAGATTTTACCGTCGGCGATATGATCGCCGCCAGAACAGAAGATATTTCCGCTAAAGTTCTCCGACAGATCGACTGGGCCGCCTTCGTGAAAACCCTTGACG
>TBL_comb47_HYPODRAFT_10007236_pt1 | contig 11730 bp, 8 predicted proteins | sample TroBogypolimnion_40_FD_10682 | JGI IMG/M metagenome (IMG submission 10682) | reverse complement strand
CGAGCCGGTCTGGCGCTTGGAGACGAAGGCGCGGTTGATGGTGTTCTGGCCGCCGTCCACCCCGCCCACCGCCGCCAGCACGTCGCCGGTGGCCGGGTCCAGGCAGACCAGGGCCCCCTGGAGATCCGGGGCGATCCGCCTGACGCCGTCGCGCAGCGCCTGCTCGGCCTGCTTCTGCAGGTTGAGGTCCAGCGCGGCGGTCACTTCCAGGCCGCCCTGCTCGATCACCTCGGGCCCGAAGCGCTGGATCAGCTGGTTGCGGATCTGGGCCAGGTAGTACGGCGCCTCCCCGGGCCCCTGGACCGGGGCCAGGCGGGCCCGCAGCGCGGCCCGCCGCTGGGGCGTGATGAGGTTGAGGTCGATCAGCCGCTTGAGCACCACGTCCCGGCGCCCGGCGACGTCGGCCGGCTTGCCCAGGGGGTTGTAGCGGCCGGGGTTCTTGGGCACCCCGGCCAGCAGGATGCACTCGCCTTCGGTGAGCTCGTCGGCGCTCTTGTTGAAGTAGAGCCGGGCCGCCTGGGCGATGCCCATGGCCCCGTTGCCCCAGTAGATCTCGTTGAAGTACATCTCCAGGATCTGGCGCTTGCTGTATTTCTTTTCGAACTCCATGGCCATGCGGGCCTCCTTGACCTTGCGGTCGATGGAGACTTCCGAGGACAGGAACTTGTTCTTGATCAGCTGCTGGGTGATGGTCGAACCGCCTTCGGCCATCCGGCCCTTGACCACGTCCTTCACCATGGCCCGGGCGATGCCGCGGAGATCGATGCCGCCGTGCTCGTAGAAGCGGGCGTCCTCCACCGCCAGCAGCGCCTGCTGGAGGAAGGCCGGAATCCGGTCGATGGAGACCCAGTAGCGCTTCTGCGGGATGATCCGGCCGACGAAGCGGCCCTGGTGGTCGAGCACCGTGATGGCGGCGACCCCGGGCGGCTGGGCGGGGTAGCTGGCGATGCTTTCCTGGGCCTGGGCCGGCGCGGCGAACCCGATGACCAGGGCGATCGCGGAAAGGACGGAACGTTCGGGTTTTCTGCCAATTGAACGGATCGCGTGTGTCAAGGCTGGTCGCACTCCTTCCGGGAAGATGCCTTCGGTCCCGGCTTGCCGGGCAGGCATGACCCTTCCCCCTACTCTATCCCGACTTGATGAGACGATCGTTGACGCTCGACACAACCTGGGACGATCCGGGGGGCTGGACTGGTAAAAAATTTTAATATTATATTGTTGATCACTTAAATTTGATTGCGCTACCCTGCCACTTCCGGGTGTTCGTCCACCCGGTCCGTTCCCAGACCAGGAGGTTCCCTTGACCCGTAAGAAACTTTTACTGCTTGCGCTCGGATCCCTGCTCGTCGCCGCCCCGGCCTTAGCCGCCCTGAAGGTGGGCGCCACCGCCCCCGACTTCAAGGCCCAGGCGTCCAAGGGCGGCGAAGTATCCGCCTTCTCGCTGTCCGCCACGCTCAGGAAGGGCCCGGTCGTCCTCTACTTCTACCCGGCCGCGTTCACCCCGGGCTGCACCGCCGAGGCCCACGCGTTCGCCGAGGCGGTGGACACGTTCGACAAGCTCGGCGCCACCGTGATCGGCGTCTCCCACGACGACATCGACAAGCTCAACAAGTTCTCGGTGAGCGAATGCCGGGGCAAGTTCGCCGTGCTGGCCGATCCCGACCTGAAGATCATCAAGGACTACGATGTGGTCTGGGCGGAGAAGCCGCAGCTGGCCAGCCGCACGTCCTTCGTGATCTCACCCCAGGGCAGGATCCTGCATGCCTATACCGACCTGAAGCCTGACCAGCACGTGGCCAACGCCCTGGCCGCCGTGCAGGCCTGGAAGGCTTCCCAGTAGGCCGACATGACTGAGGGAGGACCGCCCGCTCGCGACGCTCGCTCTACGTCCTCCCTCAGACTCCCCTACTTGAAGTCCAGCAGTTCCACGTCGAAGATGAGGTCGGCGTTGGGCGGGATGACGCCGCCGGCGCCGCTGGCGCCGTAGCCCAGGGCGGCGGGGATGTGCAGGGTGCGCTTGCCGCCCTTCTTCATGGTGATGACCCCTTCGTCCCAGCCCTTGATGACCTGGCCGACGCCCACGGTGAAGGAGAACGGCTGGCCGCGGTCCACCGAGCTGTCGAACTTCCTGCCGGGCTTGCCGCCGTCGGAAAGCCAGCCGGTGTAGTGCATCTTGCAGGTGTCGCCCTTCTTCGGGGACGGGCCGGAGCCCTCGGCGGTGTCAACGTAGCCGAGGCCGGTGGCGGTCTTGATCATGACGGGTCCTTTCCTGGGCGCCGGGGCGCCGGCCTTGGGCGCGGCGCTGGCGGGAGATTGGGCGGCCAGAGGGGTGGCCAGCAGGGCGAGGGTGAGGCAGGCGGTGGCGGTGCGGTTCAAGGGTCCCCCAAAGGGATCAGTCTAACCGCACCGCCTTCCCGGCTACAGTCCCAGCGGGGCGGTCGCCGGAGCCAGCTTGGCCAGACGCTGGTCTTCCTGGGTGAAGGACCGGGGCACCAGGTGGCTCTGCTTGCGCGGCAGCAGGCCGGCCTTGTCGGCGTAGGCCTGGATCTCCTCGTCCCGCTGGAACCGGGAGCGCTCCAGCAGCAGGGTGCGCCGGACCTCCTCCTCCTGGTGGATCTGGGCGCGGATCTCGCTCATCTCGTAGCTCAGCCGGGTGTGCTGGATCTTGAGGTAGGCCATGGACGCCATGGGCATGGCCAGGGCGAAGGCCAGGAGCATCATGCGCAGCACCCCCTCTCCCTCGACCTGGCGCTGAGGGTATGCCGCGGGACGCTGGACGTAGAGTTTGGCGTTCATGGCGAGGTCCTGGGGTTGGGGGTGTCTTCGAGGCGTTCTCCGATCCGCAGCCGGGCGGAACGGGATGGGGGATTGGCCTGGGCTTCGGCGTCGCTCGCCTTCAGCCCGCCGGCGTGGATCAGCCGGAGGCGCCGGGGCAGGGTTTCAGGGGCGGTGCGCCCGGGGCCGTCGTAGATGCCGGCGAGCTTGCGCAGGGTCTGCTTGGCGATGCGGTCTTCCAGGCTGTGGAAGGAGATGACCCCCAACCGGCCGCCGGGCTTGAGGCTGAGGGCGGCGGTGGTGATGGCCTTGGCCAGCCGGTCCAGTTCGCCGTTGACGGCGATGCGGATGGCCTGGAAGGTGCGGGTGGCGGGGTCGATCTGCTTCTTGCGCCGGGCGATCTCCCGGGGCAGCACGGTGTAGACGGCCGCGGCCAGGTCCAGGGTGGTGTTGAGCGTCCCGCCGTTCAAGGAGCGCAGGATGGCCCGGGCGATGGGGCGCGAGGCCCGCTCCTCGCCGTAGGCGTAGATGGCGTCGGCCAGGGTGGCGTCGGTCTGCTCGGCCAGCCATTCCAGCGCGGTGGCGCCGGATTCCGGGTCCATGCGCATGTCCAGCGGGCCTTCGGACATGAAGCTGAAGCCCCGGTCCGGATCCTTGAGCTGGAGGCTGGAGACGCCCAGGTCCATGAGCACGGCGTCCAGGCCTTCGGGCGCCTGGAGGTGCATCCAGCTCTGGAAGCAGGGGTCCTCCCAGACGTCCTCGTAGGTGCCGGCGATGATGGTGAGGCGGGCGTCCGTGCCCAGGCGGGCCCTGGCCCGCTCCCGGGCCTGGGGGTCCCGGTCCACCCCGAGGTAGCGGGTCCGGGCGTCGGCCCGGGCCAGGATGGCCTCGGCGTGGCCGCCCAGGCCCAGGGTGAGGTCCAGCACCCGGCCGCCGTCCGGCACGGGCAGGTTGTCCAGGACTTCCTGGAGCAGGACGGGGACGTGGAGGGTGGCGTGGGGGGTCTCGGGCAGCATGGTCAGATCCCCAGGTCCGCGAGCGCGGCCAGATCATCGGTGGTGAGCGGCTCGGCGCTCATCCGGCGCTCGAAGGCACTGCGGTTCCAGATGGCAAGATGGTCCATCTGGCCCAGGATCGCCAGTTCCCCGGTGAGCTGGGCGGCTTCCCGCAGGATGGGGGGGATCACGAACCGGCCCTGGGCGTCGGGCTCCACTTCGCTTCCGTAATAGGCGGTCACTTCCAGGAACCGCCGCTTGGCGGGGTTGGTCCCGGGCACCTGGGCCAGGCGGGCCTCGATGGCTTCCCACACGGCCAGGGGGTAGAGGCGGGCGCCCTTGCCGTCCAGGGAAGTGAGGTAGTGGCGAAGGCTGCCCCCGCCTTCGCCGGTCGCGAAGGCCTCGAGGTCGGCCTTGAAGGTGGTGGGGAGCTTCAGACGCCCCTTCTCGTCCACCGTGGCCGGTGCATTGCCGCGAAGTCGCAGCACTTGAACCGCCTTTCAAAAAGATCTCCCCGCCTGTGGGAAAATCAGCCTATCGCCCACTTATTGCCATTTCAATCCATTTTGGTCCACTGAGGTCCACTCACAAGTGTAGAAATGCTTTGTAACCTAACAAGCCGGAAGTAAAGCGAAAGATTCAGGCAAAGAAGACGATTTCACCGGGAAGTTACCTATATCTCCTCCATAAACGGGACAATGGAGTCCGCAACCTGGAGCAGCGAACCCATGCCAAAGGCACGCCGGGACTTGTCCCAACGAATGACCACGCCCTGGGCGGCCTTCCTCCTGGCCGTGGCCGGGGGCGCCCTGATGGCCGGGAGCACATCGGTGGAGTTCCGGATCGTGGGCCTCATCACCGCCGTGTTCGGCGCCATCCTGCTGTCCGTGCGCGGCTGGCAGAACCGCACCCTCATGGCCCAGGTGCTGGCGGTGATCCCGGTGGAGGACAAGGGCGATTCGCTCCTGCGCAGCCTGCCCATCGCCTGGGCCGCCCTGGAGGACGAGAACCTGCTGCTGCGCAACCAGGCCGAGGCGGAGGACCAGATCCGCCGCCAGATCCTCACCCACCTGAACTCCGGCGTGCTGCTCCTGGACCAGGACCGGAACCTCCGCCTCTTCAACCCGTCCGCCCAGCTGCTGCTGGGCTCGAGCAGCAGCCTGGGCCTGGGCGGCCCGGTGGTGCTGGCGTTCCGGGAGCCGGAGAGCCTGCGCAACATCGAAAGCGCCTGCCAGGGGGCGCCTGCGGAATGGACCGTCAAGCGCAACCCCAGGATCCTCCGGGTGCGGGCCATCCCGTTCGGGGCCCCGCTGCAGGCCTCGGAACACCCCTGGGTGCTGGTGACCGTGGACGACATCACCCGCCAGGAAGCCCTGGAGACCACCCGGCAGAAGTTCATCGCCAACGCCAGCCACGAGCTGAAGACCCCGGTCACCGGCATCCGGATCGCGGTGGAGAACCTGCAGGAGGGCTCCCTGGTGCTGCCCGAGGGCGAATCCAGCCTGCGCATCATGCTCCGGGCCGTGGACCGGATGACCATGCTGCTGGAGGACATCTCCGAGCTGTCCCGGATCGAGACCGGGGCCCTGCGGCTGGACCCGGTGCCCCTGCGGCTGGGCACCTTCGCGGCGGATTCGCTGGAGAATACCCGGCCCCAGGCCAAGGCCGCCAAGGTCAAGGTCGACCTGGACCTCCCCGCCGAGCTGGAGGACCTGACCTTCAAGGCCGATCCCCTGCGGCTGGTCCAGCTCCTGGACAACCTGCTTTCCAACGCCATCAAGTTCAGCCCGAGCGGCGCCAGGGTCCAGGTCCAGGTGCGCCGGGACGGCCCGTGGCTGGTCTGGGCGGTGGCGGACCAGGGGCCCGGCATCTCCGAAACGGACGCCCCGCGGATCTTCGAGCGTTTCTACCGGGCGCCGAGCGTGCGCCGGATCCCGGGCACGGGCCTGGGCCTGGCCATCGTCAAGCACCTGGCGGTGCTGATGAAGGGGGAAGTGGACCTGGACACCGTGCCGGGCCGGGGGTCGACATTCATCTTCCGCCTTCCGGTCACCGAACTGTTACAGTAGCTCCATTTCCCGCATCCCTCCCGAGGTCACATGGACCGTCCCGTCATGACGCCCGCTCCCGGCAGCCGGATCGTCCATTATGTGGGCGACCGGATCCGGTTCAGCCTTGCGCGGCCGGCCGGGGCCGGGGAAGGCTGCCGGGCGCTGCTGCGCACCAACCTGACCCGGGCGGCCCGGGCCCGGGAGGAGACCATCCTGCTCTCCGGGGCCGCCCCCAGCGATCCCCGCACCTTCGCCGGGGCCGCCTGGCGCGACATCCCGCTGCGGCCGGGCGCGGACGGCTGGGAACTGGACCTGCCGCTCACCGAGGTCGGCTACTTCCGCGCCAAGGCCTACTTCCTGGACCCCCAGGGCCGGCAGCACTGGCCGGACGGCGGGGACCTGGGGATCTCGGTCCACCCCGACCACCTGCGCACCGGCAACAGCATCTACTGCGCCTTCCCGCGCATGTTCGGCCCGGCCAAGGGCGAGCGCGGCACCCGCCATCCGGCCCTGGAGCCCCAGCTGGCCGGCCTCGACCAGCGCGGCTTCACGGTGATCCCCCCTTCGGGCAAGCTGCGCGAACTGACCGCCTGCGTGCCCCACATCATCGGCACCCTGGGCTGCCGCATCCTGCACCTGCTGCCGCTGGGCCCCACCCCCACCACCTTCGCCCGCTTCGGCCGGTTCGGCAGCCCTTACGCCCAGCAGGACCTGGCCGGGATCGATCCCGCCCTGGTGGATTTCGACACCCGCACCACCGGCGTGGAGCAGTTCCAGGAGCTGGCCCACGCGGTGCACCTGCGCGGCGGGCTGATCTTCCTGGACATCGTGGTGAACCACACCGGCTGGGGCTCGCGCCTGATGGAGGAGCGCCCGGAATGGTTCAAGCGCAACCCGGACGGGACCTTCCACAGCCCGGGCGCCTGGGGCACCGTGTGGGCCGACCTGGTGGAGCTGGACAACCGGTTCCCCGAGCTCTGGCTGGCGGTGGCGGAATCCCTGCTGACCTGGTGCCGGCGCGGGGTGGACGGCTTCCGCTGCGACGCCGGCTACATGGTGCCCCTGCCCGCCTGGCAGTACATCGTGGCCCGGGTCCGGAGCGAGTTCCCCGACTGCACCTTCCTGCTGGAGGGCCTGGGCGGGGCCTGGGAAGCCACCGAGGCGCTGCTCACCGAGGGCGGCATGCAGTGGGCCTATTCGGAGCTGTTCCAGAACTACGGCCCCCGCGAGGTGGCCGGCTACCTGGACCACCTCGTCCTCCAGGGCGCCCGCATGGGCCCGCTGGTCAACTACAGCGAGACCCACGACAACGAGCGGCTGGCCAAGNCCTCCGCCGAGTGGTCGCTGCTGCGCAACCGGCTCTGCGCCCTCGCCAGCCAGAACGGCGCCTTCGGCTTCACCAGCGGCGTGGAGTGGCTGGCCGCCGAGCGGGTCGAGGTGCACCAGGCCCGAGGCCTGGCCTGGGGCGCGGCGGAGAACCTGGTGGCCGAGCTGGGCCGGCTCAACCGCCTGCTGTCCGGCCACCCCTGCTTCTTCGACGGGGCCCGCATCGAGCGCCTGAGCGCCGACGATTCGCCGGTGCTGGCGTTCCGGCGCCGGTCCTGGGACGGGCGCGACCAGTGCCTGGTGCTGGTGAACCTCGGCACCGAGACCCGGGAGTGGAGCCTGGACGGCGCCCTGTGGGCCGACCTGGGGAGCCCCGCCCTGGACCTGCTGGGCCAGACCGCGCCGAGGATCCAGAGTTATCCCGGCGGCGACCGGACCTTCACCCTGCCGCCCTGGGCCGCCCACTGCCTCTCCGCCGACCCGGGCCCCCTGGGCCTCGAAGGCCCGGTCTACCGGGCCCGGCGGGCCCAGGCGGCCTGGGCCTACCAGGCCCTGGCCACGGTGGTGCCCCAGGAGGACCTGGGCCCGGCCGGATGGGAGGCCTTGGGCGCCCTGGCCGCCGCGGACCCCGCCGCCTTCCTGGCTTCCCTGTCCGCCCTGGACCCCGGGGCCGCCCGGATCGACCTGCTGGCCGCGCTGAAGGCGGCCCGGCCCGGCTATGCCCGGGTGGTGCACTGGGGGCTGCGCGACCTGGGCCGGGTGGTGCCCCTGCCCCCCGGGCACTGGCTGCTCATCCGCGACGAAGCGCCGTTCGCCGCCTCCGTGGCCGTCCCCGGCCAGCCCCGGCTGCACCTGCGCTCCATCCCGGTCGCGGACGGCTTCGCCGCCGCCCTGCCCCCTTCGGCCCTCGCGGCCCGCCGGCCGGTGGACGCGGAGATCGTCCTGGAACGGTTCAAGGACGCCCGCAACCCCTCCCCCGGGCGGATCCGGCTGCTGGCCGCCACCCCGGCCTTCACCCGCCACACCCTGGACGGCCTCTGCCTGCTGACCAACGGCCGGGGCGGCATGGCCAGGGTCCACGCCGACCTGGGCGCCGTCAGCTCCAAGTACGACTGCCTGCTTGGGGCCAACCTCCATCCCCAGGCCCCCTGCGACCGCCAGGTCCTGGCCACCCGGATCCGGGCCTGGGCCAACGCCGACGGCTTCATCACCGCCCTGGACCGGAACAACCTGATCCATTTCGAGCCGGGCCCGCCGGGGCGCTGGATCTTCGTGGTCCCGGCCGGGGACGGCCGGATGGTCCAGCTGGACCTGACCATGGACCTGCTCCCGGAGCGCAACACCGTGGTCGCCCGGTTCCTGCGCCGGCCGGGCCCGCCGCCGTTCGGCGAGGACCTGCCCGAGGACCGCGCGGTGAGCCTCACCGTGCGCCTGGACCTGGAAGACCGCAGCTACCATGCCGAGACCCAGGCCGGCCCCGGCGCCGAGCACCATTTCCGCGAGCACACCCGGGACCTGGACGGACGGCCCGGCTTCCTGTTCCAGCCCGCCGGGGACCGGCGCCTGCTGGCCTGGGCCGACGCCGGCCGCTGGCACGGGGCCCCGGAGTGGAGCGTGGGCCTGCCGCACCCGGTGGAAGCCTCCCGGGGCATGACCGGCCAGGGCGACGCCTGGAGCCCGGGCTGGTTCGAGCTGCCCCTGCTGCGCGGCGCCGCGGTCACGGTCACCGCCTGCGCCGACCCCGACGAGCCCGACGCCCAGACCATCCGGCGCTTCACCCAGGCCCGGGGCGAACGGGACGACGCCGGCCTGCCGCCCTCCGACAGCTTCGGCCGCCAGCTGCTGACCGCCGCGGGCGCCTTCCCGGCCAGGCGCTTCGAAGGCGCCACCGTCATCGCCGGCTACCCCTGGTTCCTGGACTGGGGCCGCGACACCTTCATCGCCGCCCGGGGCCTGCTCAGCGCCGGCATGGGCGCCCAGGTGCGCGACATCCTGCTCACCTTCGCCCGGTTCGAGGACCGCGGCACCCTGCCCAACGCCCTCAACGGCGATTCCACCGCCGACCGGGACACCTCGGACGCCCCGCTATGGTTCGCCCTGGCGGCGGAGGAGGCCGCGGCCGCGGACGCCGGACTCTACGGGACGGACGCCGGCGGGCGCACCCTGGCCGACGTGCTGCGCGCCATCGCCTCCGGCTACCTGCGGGGCACCCCCAACGGCATCCGGGTGGATCCCGATTCGGGCCTGGTGTGGAGCCCCTCCCATTTCACCTGGATGGACACCAACTACCCGGCGGCCACGCCCCGGGAAGGCTACCCGGTGGAGATCCAGGCCCTCTGGATCCGCCTGCTGCGCCAGCTGGAGCGGCTGGACCCGGCGGACGCCCCCTGGCGCGCCCTGGCGGACCGGGCGACGGCGTCCCTGGACCTGTTCTGGGACGAACGCCTGGACTGCTTCCAGGATCTCCTGGCCGGGACCGGACCGGCCCGGGAGGCCCGTCCCGACGGCCTGCTGCGCCCGAACCAGGTGTTCCTGGCGAGCCTCGGGCTGGTGCGGGGCGACCGGGCCCGGCGCATCGTCACCGCCGTCCGCCGGTTCCTCCTGGTGCCCGGGGCCCTGCGCAGCCTGGCCCCGCTGCCGGCGCCGGAAACGCTGGCCGTCCGAGGCCCCGGCGGCGCCCTGCTGAACGATCCGGCGCACCCCTACTGGGGCCGCTACGAAGGGGACGAGGACACCCGGCGCAAGCCCGCCTACCACAACGGCACCGCCTGGGTCTGGCTGCTGCCTGCCTTCTGCGAGGCCCTGGCCCGGGCCTGGGACTTCCAGCCCGAGGCCGTGGCCGCGGCCCGGGCCTACCTGGGCTCCCTGGACGGCCTCCTGGCCTCCGGCTGCGTCGGCCAGCTGCCCGAGATCCTGGACGGCGACGCCCCCCATGCCCAGCGGGGCTGCGACGCCCAGGCCTGGAGCGTCACCGAGGCGCTGCGGGTGTGGCTCCTGCTGGTCAGGCCTTGAGGTCCACCAGCGATCCGGCCGCCGGGGCCGATCCGCCCAAGGCCCCGGCGCCCGTCCATTTCGGGCTCGAATAGGCGGCGGCCAGGGCCGGGGCCGCGACGGGCCCGGCCTGTTCCTTCCCGGGGCCCGGAACCTCATCGGAGGCAGTCTTCAGCGCCGTTTCCGCGCGGACGGCGGGGGCCGCCGGCCGGCTGGCCAGCAGGGACTCGCCGCCGAAGGTGACCAGGGGCTTTCCGAACAGAAGGGAGTTGTTCACGCCGAAGCGCTGAAGCCTCGCGTCCGGAACGGGGACGACCCGGTCCAGCGGTATGAGCGGTGTCATGCCGATTGCCATGCAACCCCCAGTCAAGGATCGGTTTCAACCGGCACCAGATCAAGAGGGATCTTGTCCAGGATGGCGGGAGCGGCCCCGGGGTTTCCCGGCCTCCCGGCAGGACCGAACATTGAAACCCGCAAAAACCTGGGAATACGTAGTACAAATGAAGTCACTCCCCGGATCCCCATGCCCGACGCCGCCTCCTTCCCATTTGATGTCCAGGCCTTCCTCAAGGGCGACTGCGGGGATCCGGGCGCCTGCTTCGGCATGCGCCCGCTCCCCGGCGGGACGCTGGCGGTGCGGGCCTTCCTGCCCCGGGCCACCGGGGTCGAACTGCTGGACAGCCGCACCGGCGAGGTCGCGGCCGCCATGAAGATGACCCATCCCGAAGGGGTGTTCGAGGCCCGGCTGCCGGGATCGGACCAGCCCTTCCCGTACCGCTTCCGGGTCCACGGCTGGGGCGAGCCCCGGGAGGTGGAGGACCCCTACCGGTTCGGCTCCGCCCTGGGCGAGCTGGACGTCTACCTCATGGCCGAAGGCACCCACCTGCGGCTCTACGAGAAGCTGGGGGGCCACCCGGTGGTGCGGGAGGGGGTGGCCGGGGTCGAGTTCGCGGTCTGGGCGCCCAACGCCCGCCGGGTGAGCGTGGTGGGCCAGTTCAACAACTGGGACGGCCGGCGCCACCTCATGCGCCGGTTCTCCTCCTCCGGGGTGTGGGAGCTGTTCGTGCCCGGCCTCGCGGCGGGCGACCTCTACAAGTTCGAGCTCAAGAGCGCCGACGGGCGGCTGCTGCCGCTCAAGGCCGACCCGTTCGCGTTCCGCTGCGAGCACGCCCCCGGCACCGCCTCGATGGTGGCCCCGGAGCCGGCCCACGCCTGGGGCGACGGCGCCTGGATGGAGGAGCGCTGGCGCAGCAACCGCTACGACGCCCCCATCAGCCTCTACGAGGTCCACCTGGGCTCCTGGCGCAGGCGCGAGGACGGCGGCTTCCTCAGCTACCTGGAGCTGGCCGACGAGCTGATCCCCTACGCCCAGTCCATGGGCTTCACCCACCTGCAGCTGATGCCGGTGAGCGAGCACCCCTTCTACGCCTCCTGGGGCTACCAGCCGCTGGGGATGTTCGCTCCCACCAACCGCTACGGCTCGCTCGACGACTTCATGGCGTTCGTGGACCGCTGCCACCAGGCCGGGCTCGGGGTCCTGCTGGACTGGGTCCCGGCCCACTTCCCGTCGGACGCCCACGGCCTGGGCGAAT
>TBL_comb47_HYPODRAFT_10007234_pt1 | contig 11733 bp, 8 predicted proteins | sample TroBogypolimnion_40_FD_10682 | JGI IMG/M metagenome (IMG submission 10682) | reverse complement strand
GATAGTTATTATTTACCGGTTTTACTTTATTATCCGTTACTTGCCTTTGCCAATCTGGCACACATGCAGGCCACCAACTACAGTCAGGGGATGATTAATTTTAAGCGTGTAATGATTATCCGTTCATTGGTTGGCTTATTGAACTGCTTATCTATAGGAATGTATATATGGTTCTTCAAAGCAACTCTTACCGGAATTATTATTACTTATTCTTTCTCGGATATTGCTGTATCATTGCTTGTTATTGGGTTGAAATGGGATGGAAGGCAATACTTGAAATACAGTTGTAAAACAAATATCATCAACTTGTTGCATTTTGGGAAATATTCCACAGCCAGTTCTATCGGAAGTAATCTTTTAAGGAGCAGTGACACTATTATTATAAGTTTGTCTGCCCTGTTGGGGGCTCCTGCAGTTGCTATTTACGCTATTCCACTTAAATTTGTTGAAATTGTTGAAATTCCTCTGCGAAGCTTCACAGCGCCTGCATTTCCAAAGCTCTCAGCAGCATTCATTACTGGGAAAAAAGAATTCGGAAAAGTAATGAAAATGTATGTATCATATTCCATTCTGATGCTAATTCCAGTTGTAATAATAATTCCTTTTTTTTCTGAAATGATTCTGAAATTTTTTGGAGGGAAAAGTTATGCTGACTCATTACAACTTCAAAAACAGATTCTTTATATTATTTCATTTTATATCCTTGCTTTGCCTCATGACAGATATTCGGGTATTGCATTATTTGCATTCGACAAACCTAAACTGAATTTTTACAAGATACTTATTATGCTCGTTATTAATGTGATATTCGATATTATAGCTGTGTTTGTTTTTAATTCACTTATAATGGTAGCAATAGGTTCGGTGATTTTCACATACATTGGTATCGGTATTGGGTGGTACTACATTAAAAAATTCACTGATTTTACTATTCGTGATTCAATTAAGGCAGTGGTCGAAACTTCCGAATATGTATTTAAATCAGTTATGAAGTTTGTAAAAGAATAGTTTTTAATTTGAACTAATGGGGAGATTATTGGAAATATCGAAGTATAACAAACAGAATGCAACAACAGTATTCGTTGTAGGTTTTATTATTACTTTGTTACTTTCAACTGCCATTTTTTTCTTTACCAAAGATAACCTAGTGGCAGGAATAGTCGTGCTTTTATTACCGTTTCCGGTAATTTACATGTATTTGATATTTAAATATCCAAAGATAAGTTTTATATCCGTATTGTTTTGTAATTATTTTGCCATCGGTCTTTCACGTTATATTCCTGCTCCTATCGGTCTTTCGGTTGATGCCTCACTACTTCTGACTTTTTTTGCAGTTGTTTTCAGTCAGTTTAATCAAAAAGTGGAATGGAAACTTGCCGGAAAAGACCTGACTTATATCGCATTGGTTTGGTTTGGAATGACCTTGTTGCAACTTGTCAATCCTGAAGCAGTAAGTCGGGAAGCTTGGTTTTACGGTATGAGGGGATATGCCTTATATACTGTTCTTACTATTCCTCTGGTTTATATCCTATTTAATAAACCTGAAGATTTTGAAACATTTATCAAGATTCTTGCCTGGTTCACTCTAATCGGAATTGCAAAAGGAATAGGTCAAAAATATATCGGGGTAGACAGATGGGAACAAAAATGGCTGAATGTTCCCGGAAACGCAAGCACACATATTTTGTTTGGTAAATTACGTGTTTTTTCATTTTTTTCTGATGCCGGTACATATGGCAGTTCAATGGGTTATTCAGGTGTTTTGTTTACAGTATTTGGAATTCACGAAAAGAAAATAAGGAAAAAAATATTTTACTTTTTAATAGGAATTGCTTCTTTATATGCAATGTTGATTTCTGGAACAAGAAGTGCAATAGCGGTTCCATTGGTTGGTTTTGTGATATATACTATTCTTTCTAAAAGAGCAACAGTGTTTATAACTGTTGGTAGTATCGTGTTTCTTTGCTTTTTCATATTGAAATACACCACAGTTGGTCAGGGAAATTACGATATCAGACGCATGCGAAGTGCATTTACTGATGATAATCCTTCATTAAATGTGAGAGTAGAAAATCGAAAGTTATTTGCTGAATACTTAAAAACCAGACCTTTTGGCGGTGGTGTCGGTACAACTGGAAGCTTGGGGCAACGTTACAAACCAAATTCATTCCTGGCTCAGACAGCAACTGATGGATATTATATCCAGGTTTGGACTGAACAGGGTATAGTCGGTTTAACATTTTATTTATTTATGCTTTTTTATTTTGTGTTAAAGTCATCCTTTTTGATTTTTTTCAGGCTTAAAAAACCCGAGAATATAACGAAAGCAATTGGATTTACCTGTGGTATGTATGGACTTATGATTTCAGCTTACAGCTCATCAAGTCTTGGGCAACTTCCAAATATTATTATTGTATTTGCAAGTATAACAATGATTTCATTGATGCCGAAATGGGAAAAAGAAGAAAATCAAGAGTTTGTCAATAATTATACTACAACAGCTTGAATAATTACGACAAAGCACTGATAATAATAGTTGTATTAAATGTAATAATTAGATTTATTTTAGGTGATTGAAGTAAATATATAGTTAATTATTTGATAATTCAATATGTTATACTTATTTTCACCATAAATATTAAATGATTGATTTAACGTAAATAACACTTCAAAAAAATTGCAACAAAATATTAACTTAATAAACTTATTGGTATGAATATCTCAATTGTAGGAACCGGATATGTAGGCTTAGTTTCAGGTGCATGTCTAGCAGAAACAGGAGCAATCGTGAATTGTATTGATGTAAATCAAAGTAAAATTGATAGTCTTAATGATGGCATTATGCCAATTTATGAGCCAGGTCTTGAAGATATTGTAAAGAAGAATGTACTAAAAGAAAGGCTTTTCTTTAAAACCAAACTTTTTGAAGTTGTTAACGATAGTGATGCTATTTTTATTGCTGTTGGAACTCCACCTGATGAAGATGGAAGTGCCGATTTGAAATATGTGGTTGGTGTTGCTCGCGAAATAGGACAAAATTTGAAAAACTATACAGTTGTGGTTACGAAAAGTACTGTACCTGTTGGAACCGCTAAAAAAGTGAAGGCAGCTATTCAGGAAGAGCTTGATAAGCGTGGTGTTAAAGTAGAATTTGATGTAGCATCAAATCCGGAATTTCTGAAAGAAGGTAATGCTGTTGATGATTTTCTTAAACCTGACAGAATTGTAATTGGTGTTGAAAGTGAAATGGCAGAAAAGGTTTTGAAACGTTTGTATAAACCATTTGTGTTGAATGGCCATCCAATTATTGTAATGGATATTACTTCTGCCGAAATGACCAAATATGCCGCTAATTCCATGCTGGCTACAAAAATTAGTTTTATCAACGATATTGCAAACTTATGCGAAATTGTTGGTGCCGATATAAATATGGTACGTAAAGGTATTGGGTCTGATACCCGTATAGGGAGCAAATTTTTATATCCCGGAGTTGGGTATGGTGGTTCCTGTTTTCCAAAAGATGTTCAGGCATTAATCAAAACCGCCAAAAATTATGGCTATACTCTGAAAGTTTTGCAAGCTGTTGAAGAGGTAAATAATTATCAAAAGACTGTTTTATTTAATAAGATTTCAACTTATTTTAATGGTGATCTTATGGGTAAGACAATTGCTATCTGGGGTTTATCATTCAAACCGGAAACTGATGATATGCGTGAAGCACCATCATTAGTTTTAATTAATCAGCTACTTGAGAAAGGAGCAACCGTTTGTGCATATGATCCAATTGCAATGCATGAAGCTCACAGGATTCTTGGCGATAAAATCAAATACTGCAAAGATATATACGAAACATTAATCGGTGCAGATGCACTTGCTGTTGTAACAGAATGGAGTGAATTCCGTTTGCCTAATTTCAAGGTGATGGAAAAACTCATGAACAACAAAGTACTATTTGATGGAAGAAATATTTTTGATATTGAGCAATTACAGGAGTTTGGTTTTAAATATTTCAGCATCGGATGTCAACCATTTTAATTGAAATTCTGAGCCTAAGCCTTTTCATATTTCAATAACTCAATTTCCATAAAACCGATTGTTATATTTTCTGAGAATTATCAGAAAGTAGAAACAATCGGTTTGCTTACGCAAAATTTGCCATTTAAATAATCTATATTATTGTAATTCAATATAATAAATAAAGTATGTCAATTTTATCAACTTAGTATATCATGGAATACGTATACATTATATTGCATATAATCGAATATATTTTATTCATTTATCTTGGACTTTCTGCCTTGTACATATTCGTTTTTGCTTTAGCCGGAAAATTTATATATGGGGAAAAACCGATTTCAAAAGAGCCTGATAAGAATAGAAAATACGCTGTATTAATTCCGGGCTATAAAGAAGATAGTGTTATATGTGAAGTTGCCATTGAATCGCTGAAACAAGTTTATCCAAAAGAATTTTTTGACGTGGTTGTTATTGCCGATTCTTTTCTGCCTGAAACAATTGAGAAACTAAAACATTTACCGATAAAATTAATAGAGGTTGTTTTTGAAAAAAGCACAAAGTCTAAAGCTTTGAATAAAGCAATGGAAATCCTGGAAAACATTTATGATGTTGCTTTGATATTAGATGCTGATAACATAATGGAAAGTGATTTCATATCTAAAATTAATAATGCTTTTGACAATGGATTTGAAATTGTTCAGGGACATAGAATTGCGAAAAACACCAATACATCATTTGCAGTACTCGATGCTATAAGTGAAGAAATAAACAATCATATTTTCAGAAAAGGTCATCGTGCATTGGGTTTATCATCAGCATTAATCGGTTCAGGAATGGCTTTCAACTACATATTGTTCAAAAAGAGAATGTTAGAAATAGATGCAGTTGGAGGTTTTGATAAAGAACTGGAGTTGACTTTATTGCGCGACAAGAAAAAAATTGAATACGTTGAAGATGCTTTGGTTTACGATGAGAAAGTTCAAAAAGTTGAAGTGTTTGAAAATCAAAGAAAAAGATGGCTGTCTGCTCAGTTTGTATATTTTGAGAGGTTCTTTTTTATAGGTTTATTTCATTTATTGGTTAAAGGTAATCTCGATTTTTTCGACAAAGTAATACAAATGATTTCACCACCTCGAATACTGCTAATTGGTATTACTGGAATTTTAGCGTTACTGGTAACTCTAATGCACGTATTTGCACCTTTTAGCGAAATTATAGCCATTCATTACATCTATTGGGTATCAATTTTCATAGTAGTTGTTTTAGCTTTTATTTTAAGCATTCCATCAAAATTTTATAACCGACAAACCTTAAATGCACTTCTTACTTTGCCTAAAGCTTTCTTATCTATGTTTTCGTCACTATTCAAACTAAAAGGTGCAAACAAAAAATTCATACATACTCAACACGGAACCGGAGTTTAAACCTAACGATTCAATAATAATTATTTATAAAACTGTTGTATATGAAAAGTCAGAAGCTTGAAAAACTAGAATCGTTACGAGGATTTGCAGCTCTTTATGTTGTTTTTTTTCATATACTTCCACAAAAAATATACTTATTGGGTATAAATATAGGTTTTCTATTTCGTTTTGGACCAGAAGCAGTAATTATATTCTTTGTACTTTCCGGTTTTGTTATAAAATACACTTATGAAAGGTCAGCAGATAGATCATTTCGATTTTATTTTATCCGTCGATTTATCAGGCTGTACGTTCCTTTAATTTTTATCTTCCTTCTTGGATACCTTATAAAATGTCACAATAGCGGCACTTTAGCTAATCCGGAATGGAGTTCTTTTTTTGGGAATCTGTTTATGCTTCAGGATGTTATTTCGCAGAAACCAAATGTAATTTGTCCTGCATATTTGGGTAATGGTGTTCTTTGGTCACTTTCTTATGAATGGTGGTTTTATATGCTTTTCTTCTTGTTGGTAATTAAAATTGAAACAAAAAAAGTCAATAGATATGTAAGTATTATTACAATTGTGGCAGCCTTATCCTATCTTATTTATCCTTTTATAGTGAACCGTTTGGCAATGTATTTTGCAATATGGTGGACAGGTGTTCGTTTTGCAGATGCACATCTCAACAAAAAGAAATTTGATTTTGCACTCATAAAATCTCAGGCTTATTTACTACTATCTATCACTGCTATTCTCGGGTTAAATCTCGCAATCCATTTTTCATCTACAAAAATATATACCTATCCACTTGTGGCTTATCCTTTTATTGAATTGAGACATTTTGTTTATGCAATTATGGTTATGTTTGGTGCAATTATATGGAAAAATTTAAAATGGTGGGGCTTTAAATACACTTTAGGCCCGTTCAAATATCTGGCGCCATGTTCTTATGTAATCTATATTTCACATCATTATTTGGTTGTGGAAGCCAGTTATCTGAGTTTTTTGAATAATAAGATTATAGAATATGGAATGTACATCGTGTTATTAATTGTTTTTTCGTACATGCTTGAAGTTGTGATATATAAGCACATCAGAAAATTGATTATTGGATAGTATTCTAAGAAATTAAAAATTAATTTATTAACAAATCAATCCAACTGCTATGAAAATCGGCATTGAAGGACAACGGCTATACAGAAAAAAGAAACATGGCATGGACATGGTGGCATTGGAGTTGATTAAAAATCTCCAGAAAATCGATACTCAAAATGATTATGTGATTTTTGTAAAACCCGATGAGGACAAAACCTGTATTCCTTTAGCTAAGAATTTTAAAATAGTAGAACTTGGAGGTGGACCTTATCCAAGCTGGGAACAGATAGCATTGCCAAGGGCAGCAGAAAAAGAAGGTTGTGAATTGATTCATTGTACCAGCAACACAGGGCCAATTATATGTAAAGTACCTCTGATAATTACATTGCATGATATTATTTATCTGGAGAGTATTAGTCTTTTCAAAAAATCAGGAACCTGGTATCAGAAATTGGGGAATATGTATCGCCGATGGGTAGTACCACCCGTTGTAAAAAAGAGTATGAAAGTGGTTACAGTATCTGATTTTGAAAAGGAAAGGATACGGAATATTATGGGTTTGGGAGATAATCTGACAACCATTTACAATGGAGTTGGCGAACATTTTGTAAAAATAAATGATAAAGCCATATTACTGAAAGCAAAACAGAAATACAAACTGCCTGATAATTTCATGTTCTTTCTTGGAAATACGGATCCGAAGAAAAACACTCCCAATGTATTGAAGGCATTTGCTGATTTCAACAGTCGTTCTGAAACCAAATACAAACTCGTAATGCTGGATTATGAGGAAAAAGCTTTGATGCAAGTACTGAACGATATTGAACATCCCGAATTACGTGCAGATATTGTAATGACAGGTTATGTGCCAAACATGGAAATGCCTGAAATTATAAACCAATGCAAAGTATTTTTATATCCATCGTTGAGGGAAAGTTTCGGTATTCCAATTCTGGAAGGTATGGCTTGCGGAGTTCCCGTTATTACTTCCAATACTTCTTCAATGCCGGAAATTGCCGGTGATGCAGCACATCTTGTTGATCCGTATAAACCCGAAGAAATTGTAGCCGCTATTGATAGGATACTGAATGATATAGATTACAGAGATTCATTGTGTCAAAAAGGAATTGAAAGAGCTGCACAATTCTCATGGAAACACATGGCTGAGAAATATCTGGAACTTTACAAGGAAATGATAAAAAAGTAAATCAACAAAAAATGTTGCAGGGAGAAAATATAATATGCATTGCGAATACAAGTTGGTTTGGAAATTATGCCAAGTCGACGGTACAACTAATGGAGCGACTGGCAAGGCATAATAATGTTTTGTTTGTTGAGTATCATTATACTGTCAAAGACATAATTGCTACATGGCGCGGCAAACAAAATGCTCCAGTGAAACGGTTATTAGGTATTAAAAGTCTAAAGGAAATTGAAACTAATGTCGGCTCTAAAGTATTTAATCTTGTTCCACCTGCTGGACTTCCTGTATACTTTCTTAAAAATGAAAAGATTTTCAATATCTTATTCCGTTTTAACACCTACATATACCGGAAGGCATTGCAAAAAGTCATTCGTAAACTGAATTTTCAACATCCGGTGATTATTACAGCATATAACCCTTTTTACGGACTTTCTTTGCAGAAAAAACTGGGAGAGAAAACAGATATATATTACTGTTATGACGGTGTTGAATCAGGATTTTTTGGAAAAAGAATTTTCAACGTTGAAGAGATGTTTTCTAAAAGTGCAGATGCCATTATCACTACATCCGACTATCTGAATAATGTTAAGTTAAAACTGAATCCAAATAGTTTTGTTGTGAAAAATGGAGTTGATTTCCCTGTGTTTTCGAAATATGCAAAAAAGGAAATATATGCCAGGGACAGGAAAAGAGTAGGTTTTATTGGCAGTTTAGATCCACGATTTGATATTGAAACGGTGGAATATACAGTTCGGAAGCTTAGTCATTTTGACTTTGAATTTACCGGTGATATGAAAAATGAAACTATGAAAAACCGGCTTATCGCTTATCCCAATGTTCTTTTTTTCGATCCTGTTAAACCTGATGATGTTCCTGAACTGCTTGCTAAGTATGATGTTGGAATTATTCCATATATTGTCAATGAAGTTAATAAAAACATTTATCCATTGAAAATCAATGAATATCTGGCAGTGGGAGTACCTGTGGTCATGACACCATTTGCCAGTCTTCCTGAATTTGAAAATATGGTTTCTGTGTCAACTGATAAAGATGATTTTTGTGATAAACTTGTATTGGAAACTGAAAATGACACAGTAAAGAAACTAAGTAAACGAATTATTTTTGCTTCGGACAATTCGTGGGATGCACGGACTGAAAGTTTTAGCCGGATTATTGAGAAATTTATTTAAATATGATTTAATAACACTATAAATTTCAGATTATGTATTACAGAAACATTTCAGACATGAATCAGGTCATACTAAAAAGGCTTAGTATTTTACCACGTGATTTTGATTTAATTGTTGGAATTCCACGAAGCGGAATGTTACCTGCTAATTTATTAGCTCTATATCTCAGCAAACCATTTACCGACATACATTCTTTTGTAAATGGTCATATCTATAAATCGGGTGAACGCGGACAATTTATTGATGTTAAGTTTTTTAAGAAGATACTTATAGTTGACGACAGTGTAGCATCTGGTTCTGCCATGCAGAAATCAAAAGAGTTGGTAAAGTCTGTAAATCCGGATTTCGATATTAGTTTTTGTGCCATCTATGTAGTACCGGGGAAAGAAAAAGAAGTGGATTATTATTTTGAACTTGTTCCACTACCACGCTATTTCCAATGGAATATTCTGCATCATACCTCTTTGGGAAAAGCCTGTTTTGATATTGATGGAGTACTTTGTGTAGATCCTGATAATGATCAAAATGATGATGGTCCAAAATACAGGGATTTTATTTTAAATGCTCCTCCTCTGTATATTCCAAAATGTAAAGTTGGAATACTTGTTACTTCCAGACTCGAAAAATACAGAAAAGAAACAGAAATTTGGCTTGAAAAAAACAATGTCAGGTATGATAAACTGGTCATGCTCGATTTGCCTGATATGAAAGCACGACAAAAAGCAAACAATCATGCTGCTTTCAAAGCTGAAACGTACAAACATAATGAATATATCCTGTTTTTTGAAAGTTCAATGAATCAGGCGCTTGAAATTAACAGGATTACAAAAAAACCGGTTTTATGTACCGAAAATTTCGAAATGATTTTCAATGCGCAGTCGTTTGCTTACAATTTGAAAAGTGGTAAACATTTTCCTTGGCTTAGAAGTTTTGCACTAAAAATCCGTGATAAAATAAGAAAACAGAAGTAGTTTTTTAACTCAACAATCTGGCAATTTTAATTATAAAATCGGAAATTATTATGAAAATAATGGAGATCATTTTCTGGATTCTGATAGGAATCATTTTTTACACATATCTTGGTTATGGGATTGTTTTATTCTTAATGATAAGATTAAAACGTTTTTTCAGCAAAAATAAATCATTTCAACTTGATGTGACAGATTTACCTGAAGTTACTCTGTTAATAGCTGCCTACAATGAGCAGGATTATGTAAATGCAAAGGTTGAAAACACCCGTCATTTGAATTATCCGGCCGAAAAACTTCATCAGATTTGGGTTACCGATGGCTCAACTGATAAGACACCTGAATTGCTGGCTGCTTATCCCGAAGTAGAAGTGCTGCACAAGCCAGAACGAAATGGAAAAATTGCAGCTATGAACCGTGGAATAAAGTTCGTAAAAACACCGATTGTTATTTTTTCGGATGCGAATACACTTCTGGGCAAAGAATCTATCATTAAAATTGCCGGAATGTTTAGTAATTTAAATACTGGTTGTGTTTCAGGAGAAAAGCGAATTATGAACGATAATAAAGAAGCGGCTTCTGCTGCAGGTGAAGGCATTTATTGGAAATATGAATCGACTCTGAAAAGGTGGGATGCGGAATTATATTCAGCAGTGGGTGCTGCCGGTGAACTTTTTGCTATCCGTACAGAACTTTATAACGAAGTAGAACCTGATACCCTGCTTGACGATTTTATTATTTCACTCCGAGTGGCAATGAAAGGCCAAAAAATAGATTATGACCCTGAAGCTTATGCTATTGAAGCAGCTTCGGCGAATGTAAAAGAAGAACTGAAACGAAAAATACGAATTGCAGCCGGTGGAATTCAATCTGTTGTTAGGCTTTATCCGCTGCTAAATATTTTTAAATACGGCATGTTGTCATTTCAATATATTTCACACCGTGTTTTGCGTTGGACGGTTACTCCAATTGCTTTATTATTGGTATTAGTGCTGAACATATTCCTGAGTCCTGTTTCAGACTTGTATACTATAATAATGTTACTACAAATACTTTTCTATCTTTCGGCTTTCACAGGATGGATACTCGAAAACAAAAGATTAAAAGTAAAGATATTTTTCATACCCTACTATTTTTTTATCATGAATTACGCTGTATTTATGGGATTTGGAAGGTTTATGCGCAAAACGCAGAGCGTAAACTGGGAACGTGCAAAAAGGGCTTAATTCAACTAAAATCAATACAAATAATTATTAAAACAGATAATATGAGTAGAATATTAATAACAGGCGGTGCGGGCTTTATTGGCTCTCATCTGTGCGACAGACTATTAAGTGAAGGTAATGAAGTAATTTGTCTGGATAACTTTTTTACTGGTCGAAGATTAAATATAAAACATAATCTTTCAAACGGTAATTTCGAATTTGTTCGACATGATGTTACATCACCCTACATGGCAGAAGTTGACGAAATTTACAATCTGGCATGTCCTGCTTCACCTGTTCATTATCAGTATAACCCTATAAAAACGGTAAAGACATCGGTTATGGGTGCTATCAATATGCTAGGTCTGGCAAAACGAGTAAAAGCTAAAATTCTTCAGGCTTCTACCAGTGAAGTGTATGGCGATCCTAACATACACCCCCAGCCAGAGGAATACTGGGGAAATGTTAATCCAATAGGCATTCGTTCCTGTTACGACGAAGGAAAACGATGTGCTGAAACACTGTTTATGGATTACCATCGTCAGAATGGGGTGAAGATTAAAATTATCAGAATATTCAATACCTATGGACCGCGCATGAATCCGAATGATGGTCGGGTTGTTTCAAATTTTATTGTACAGGCATTGCG
>TBL_comb47_HYPODRAFT_10007233_pt1 | contig 11733 bp, 15 predicted proteins | sample TroBogypolimnion_40_FD_10682 | JGI IMG/M metagenome (IMG submission 10682) | reverse complement strand
AGCAGCACCCACTCCTCTGGCAGCAGCTTCACCTAATGCATATCCGCGTTCGGCAATGGCTTGACCAGCCGCATTAGCAGTCCGAATGGCAGGTCTAGCCGCCCTTCTAATAGCTTCTGTTTGTGATACCTGTTCTGGTACATAAAATTCAGGACCTTCTATCCAGCCACCTGCCTGATCAAATACTCCAACATTAAGCCGTTGAGGAGCTCCTCTTCTTACTCCTTGTGCTGGTGCTGGAAGTATTGGAACTTGACCTGCTGCTTGGACATATACAGGGTAGTAAAAATCATTAATAGATTTGAATACATGGTATACTGGTCCCTGATCTCGTCCAGCAGCCGCATAATCTACAACTCCTCTTCTTTTCTCTTCTTTGAAGAGTACAAAGTTCAAATGAAAATCATCAGATAAACTTCCCCAATCTGCTTTAAAAGGAGCCTTCTTATCTGCTTCAGATCTAGCATCAAATGATGGCATTTTCTCAATTTCCGCAAGAGCTAACTCTGCATACACTTCACGAGTATTTCTTGATTTTCCATTGTACATAATAACATCTTCGTATGGGATGGATCTAAATTTAGAACTCCGGAATGTCAAAAAAGTCTGAACAAAATTTAATGCCTTGTTCTTTTCGCTAACTTTCATGATTACCCAATTAGATGCGAGTGTAGCAAACCCCCTCTGGCCTAGAACCGTTATGGGTCTTGCTTGATCGGCTCTTGCTGGATTTATTGTCCCACGCGATTCTAACTTCTTAATGAACTCAAGCAGAGGATTAGGACCTTCTTTTGCTTCTACATGAAGCTCTTCAATTTTCTCTAAAAGTTTTATGATGCTTGCTGATTGAGCAAACCCTTGCCCAACATTTCCATCCAATTCACAAGCATCTTTTAGTGTTTGAATTGGTACCTTCGTTAGTACGGGTGGATTAGCTAAAGGTAACGTATAACCGTCGAGAAACACACCCATCTCTCCCATTTTAAATAAATGATCTCGATTATCCGCAGCAACTTCAGTAGTTCTACGAGTTAATTCTGTGCGAAAATCTCTAGCAAAAACAGCATTTGTCGGATTAGCCGCTACTTCAGCAGGATTTACTTCAAAATTTGGATTAGCGACAATTCCAGTGTCATAACTAAAGGGTGCTCCAAATAATACGTTTATATTTACCGGAGTATTATGCCCATCTGGATTGTTAGTTGCTAGTCTATCGTACTTTTTAGCTATGTCTTCTAAAAATGCTGATTTTAAGATCATTAAAGTATTTGGGTTATTCCCAACTGATCTGGCATATTCTTTTGCTTCTGTAAAATTTGAGATCTTAATAAATCCAATTTTATCCAAAAAGGCTTGTTTAGAAGTTGATTCACCTAGTAGGATATCTTCAATCTTTTCTTTTCCGTACTTACCAGATTTTAGGTAATCAAATGTTTCTTTTTTGAATATAGTTGCACACATTCCTTGGGGAGGAACACGAGCATCAAGTGGGAACAATTCCTTGACTAACTTTTCAATTTCTAGCATATCTTTTGATTCGGAACTTCCTGGATTTAATCTTGTGGCTTCTCGAATAATTCTCAGCGTCTTTCTGATGTAATAGTATTGTTTATCTACAAAAACATTAACCTTCTCGCGAAGATTGAAATATAACTTTTGTTGATCGGTAAGTCTGTCGGGATTTCTAGCAGCAGGCAAATATCGTACTGAATTTTCTGCTAGTCCTAAAAGCACAGTTACAAATCTTTGTACATCGAGTTTTGATGTAGCAAATTTGTTTTTGTTGAGTACATCTAGAAACTTACGTCTGCTGCCTACTAACGATGACTTGTCTAGTGATCCCATTTCATAGTACAAATCGGCAGCTGACTGAACTTTTGTTTTCGTCTTTACGAAATCTTTAAGATCTTTTACTGCGACCGGATAACCTGTATTTCCTCCGGGAGGAGTTACGTATGTTCCTAGAATATTTCCAGAAGTGTCTACAGCATTTTCGGTTAGATCTTCAATTTCTTGAGCAAATCCTAAAAAGTCTGATGTAGCAGTTGAGAATATCTTTGTGCTGGCAGTAAGAGCTGCACGAGCCATTCTTTCTTCGGCTACAGCTGCTTTCCAGATAGCTTCTAGTCTGTTATTTTCTTCTTGGTATACTGCCTGCTTATCTGTTCCCTTAAGAGGAAGCCACGTTTCTGAATAGAATGCTCTGAAGGCATTTTCTGCTTCTACTCTTCTTTTTACCGCATTGGTATATCTGGTTGTACGAGCTTGCCAGTCGGGAATATCCGTCTTTGGTTTTGAAATGTTCTGAGTTGATAACTTCTTTAGTAGTTCATTGCGTTTTAGAGTTAATTCTTTGACTGTCTTTTCAAGTTCATCTTTGCGTTTTAAGATTTCTTTGCGTTCTAGATCAAGTTTGTTCTTTTTAAGTTCCGCATCTTTTCTTGCTTCATCAGCTGTAATCTTTTTCTCCTTTGCCTCAAATGCGTTTTGTAATGCCTTTTCTACATCTTTGGGATCAGGTTCTTTTTCATCACCTCCTTGCCCAGATAATCTTTTATTGATCTGCTTCTTTCTTTCGTCACTGGCAGTTTTTAGTTCTTCTTTTAAATCCGCTTTTTCTTTATCAGAAAGTTTTGGTTGTTTAGGTCTTGCTTGTTTCTTCCAATATTCTGTTAAGTCATTTTGTTGGTCAAATAAGGCATCTTGTTTAGCATACTCTTTTAGTTCTGCTTGGTACTTCTTGTTTGCGGCATCATATTTTTCATCAATATCACGAAGGCTAAATTGGGCTTCTTCTAGCGATTGGTTTGTCTTGATAATTTCATCACGAAGAGCTTTAGGATCTGTAGAAACAAATGTGGAATTTACCGCTCCAAGTACTGAAGAGGGAGTTAATGGTGATACTTGGGTGATTTCTCCCCATGGGGGAACACCAATTCCGCCACCCTTCATAGTAGGAGGATCTTCGCCTTCTGATGAATCACTTACTGGTGCAGGAGCCGCAGGTTCTGGCTCAGGCAGCGGAGCAGGCGGAGCTTCAAGCAAAGCTTCTGGTTCTTCGGGTGGAGCTGATTTGAGTTTATCTGCTAGGAAAGCAGCCCCTGCGAGGACTCCACTCCCTAAAAGAACGGCACCTGCTGTTAAAGCTGCCATGTTAACTTCTTGTATATGACCAGAGATGTTTCATTTGGTTGAAGATACTTATTCCCGTGTGGAAGGAAATTTGATAAAGTCGGGACAGATCAGAGATTCATGGTATTCTTTCATATTTAACATAGTTGTTTTGGTATTAGTAGTTGGTGGATTTATATATTTTTTGTACTACAATCATGGTACACATCAGGAGAAGGAAAATATAGAATTTAAACCCCAACCATGGTTAAATGCAGTCCGCAATGTCCCAGGAACAGACTATGGCCAAATTCCTCAAACTGAAATTAGAGGTGGTATATCGGGGATTGTCAATAGAGGAAGCGCGGCAACGTTTTGACGAACTAAAGCAGGAACCAACGCCTGAAGTAAAAAAAACACGTAAACTAAAGAAATGAGAACAGCAAATGCTTATACCGCAAAATTGAAGGCAGAAGCATTAGGTAGAACATTTAAGGTTCAAGCTACAAATCACTGCCTATTTACTACAACACTATATCGTGGAGCAGCTGGTTGCGGACCTGTAGATTTTAGTCAGATTACATATGTTCCTATATGTAGTTGTAGCTATCTTGGTCCTGCTAGAAGGCCTATACCGCCACTGCCACCGCCACCACCAGTTGTTTATAGTGTAATTGATGGAGGCAATCCTGCTACTTCTGGAAGTAATATTCTAGACGGAGGAAGTCCTACAAGTTCTGGACCACTAATTGTAGATGGAGGAGTATAATACAATGGACTTTGTACCGTGTTTATTTGCAGGAGTATTGACTGGATTCTTTGTTGTAGCAATTTTCAAGCCGCCTAAGCGTCAGATTCCAGCTATTCCGACACCAGGAGATTCAGACTCATTTTATACCAAATCTGGATGTGTTCGAGTAGTGTCTGAAGTCGTACCCTGCTCTGGTTCAGGTGTTTCTCTCAACGTATTAGTAGGGAAATGATAGATAAACTTTTAAAAAGAAAAGAGACGATAGGTTTCTTTGCTTTTATTATTGGTTTTGGTCTTGTAGTGATGGCTTTACATCGTCCGATAGCAACAGAACGTGTCCTTGCCATTTCTCCAAGCGAGTTCGAGGGCAAAGAAGTTAAGGCTGATGGAAAATGCTACAAATATCGCGTGGAGGATGCGGCGTGTGAAATCGCTTCCTCTAAATAAACATGGACTCAACTGATCTTTCGGAACTTCTAGGAGGTCAGCCTGTACAGTCGCCTGCATTTCAACCAATGGTTACTGGTGGCGGTGATCCTTTTAGCACTCCGTTGAACACGAGCCCGCAAAAACCTTCCGCCCCCGATTATTCACGTCAGTTCTCTATTCTGCGTGGATCTGTGCGTGGGTTTCTAGGCTATCTTGCGTTTTTCTTAGCATCCGCAGTAATGTCACTGGCATTTTCTCGTGAGCTGGCATTACGTTATATTCCTCATGCCTACAAGGACGGAGGTGTAGTTTCTTATACTGGGGCAGCGGCATTGGGTGGCGTGTCCGTAGTTCTTGCGTATGTAATTAACACAGTGTTTCACTCATTAGTATAATGGACCCTACAATCAGGCAAGCTCTTCGTTACAATTCAAAAGGATATCAGCGAGACCCTCCAGCTCTATTTCATCCAAATATCTTGGTTGGAGCCGGCGAGATGTTGACGCCCAAATTTTCTCAAGATTGGGGAATTACCCATGTAATAAATTGTGCTGAAGAACAAGATTCTCCTAGTTGGTTTAAGCTGACTAATCCCGACAAATATTATTGTATCAACGCAGTTGATTCATTGGATGTTAATATACTAAGTTGGTACCAAGAATTTAAGGCAGTTATGAAGCAGTTCTTACAAGATCCAACATCTATGAAAGTATTTGTTCATTGTCAGTGTGGAATTAATCGAAGCGCATTTTTAGCTATGATGTATGTTTGTGAGGTATTTAAGTATCCTCTAGAAAGAACTGAATTTTCTGTAATACGTCAACGTCCATGCTGTTTGACAAATAGTTCTTTCCGCCAGCAGGTATTCTACGCACTAAGTAAAGATGGCCAACCTTGACCAAAATCCTATATGGAGCCAAATCGAAGCTGGCCCAGGAGCTATTGGTGATTCGATTATGGGTCCAAGTTACAGTTATGCGGATAACATCCAAGGACCATCCGCTAAGGGTGTTGGTTCAAGGGGAACTATTAGTCAGCTTGGTACAAATACTGGAGCTATTTTTGATTATGTGAAGTACATGATATCTGGCCCTGCTTTGGGGAACCAATACTTTGTAAATACGGGTGGATCGTGTACTGCTCCAGACCAATCTGTTCAATCCAGATACAATTACATCAACAATATATCAAGTGGTTCAGCTGTTTTACCGGATGCTTTAAAGCAAGATTTGGGTGGTGTTGCGTCAGACTTTAATGGGTTAATCCCAGGAATGTTGGAAGATGTAGAAGGGTTAAATCCTGTACACTTATTTGGAGCACTAGCGGCAGATTCAACCCCTGCGTGTGATTGTTATACGTGTCCTACAAGTGGTGGTTCTCAGTCTAGATTCTTAAATCCAGGTTTAACACCAGATTTGAGCTCTTCGGCCTGTGTAAAGGATGATCCTGCTAAGTGTATTGCGACAAAGGAAGGTTTTACGGATGGATCTAACTATGCTATTGGAGCTGCAGCAATTCTAGTTATTGGGATTTTAATAGCACTCAAGTAAAATATCTAAATGTCGGATAGTATGTTTCGATTAAAGAAGGGGCGTGACACAAAGCAAGAGACTTTGGGTGGAACTTTGGATTCAGTTCATCAAACAGTTGTTAATTCTCTGCGTGACTCTCATGCGAACCATGATTCAGTTGTTGACCAAATTAAGGAGCTTGAAACTGAAATCAATGAACTAGAAACGGGTACAGATACTCAGAACATTTTTAAGTTAGCACAAAAGCACGATAAGCTAAGAACTTTACAGACCGAACTAAAGGATGAAGATCAGTTGAATGCTTACTTTATGAAGAATGCTGATATTATGTTGAAGTATTATGGTCAGAATGAATCAGCTGCAGCTTTGAGTACTAAACATGTAGATAACAATACTTTTATGAAGTACCTATCTCCTGTTGTTATCGCAGATCTTGGACCATCAAAGAAGCAGATGTTTGATGAGTATGTTTCTCGGATGAAGTTGGGTAATGGTACTGAAACAGCAGAAGTCAATACTGAAACTGAACATTGTGTCAGATGTAATGTTGCTCGTGAAGAAGTTGCGGCTGAAGGAATATTGGTATGTCCTAATTGTGGATCGGAAGAATATATGATGGTTGTTAGTGATTTTCCTTCTTTTAGAGATCCTCCGAAGGAACGTAATAATTATGCGTATAAGAAGATTAATCATCTGAATGAGATCTTAAACCAATTCCAAGCAAAGGAGAGTACCATTATTCCAGATGAGGTAATGAATGAAGTTGTATGCGAGATCAAAAAACGACGCATACAAAATATAGCTGAACTTTGTGAAAAAGATATCAGAGAAATATTGAAGAAGTTAAACAGAAGCAAATACTATGAGCATGCCGCTCACATTGTATCTCGACTCAACGGAAACCCTCCACCCACTATTACGCCTGAAATCGAAGAAAAAATCCGAGCGATGTTCCAAGACATTCAAGCTCCTTTCCTCTTGTATTGCCCAAATGACCGTACTAATTTCTTATCCTATTCGTATATTTTGTACAAGTTTTTCGAGTTGCTGGAGTTGGATGAGTACAAGGTGTACTTCCCCTTGCTCAAGTCCAGAGATCGCTTAATTAGTCACGATCAAATCTGGAAAAAGATTTGTGATTATTTGAAGTGGGAGTTTATTGTTAGTATTTAAAAATGGATTTGATATGATATTAATTTTTGATATTAAGACAAAATGGCCAGCCCATCTATTAAGTTTAAGAAGCTCCTTCTTTCAAACGATAAAGATAACAGAGCAAAGATTCTTCAGCCGCTTATGCAGTACATGATGAATCAAATTGCGCATGATACAAAGGCGGCCGCGTGTTATAATTCACTTCAAGAAGCCCACCAAGCTAATTCTTGGAGCGAAACTAAGGAATTCAAAGAACACCATTTATGGCATATGATGTCTAATCATGATTCATGTGAATCCTTTCTTGAGATTGTTAAGTCTAAACTTGCCGTTCCCAAGAAAACTGTAGTTAGCCCTACCAAACAGGTATCAACAGCTCCCCGAAAGAGTATTCCTAAAAAAATACGAGGAGAGGCATGGAATAAACAATTTGGAGACTCTACCAAGGGATACTGTTATTGCTGTAAGACTATGCTGGATGCCTTTAGCGATTGGCATGCTGGGCATATTGTAGCGCATGCGAATGGTGGTTCAGATACTGCCGATAATATAAGACCTCTTTGTGGTTCATGCAATACTTCAATGGGAACAGATAACATGGATGAATTTAAGGCTCGTTATTACCCATAAAAAATGTTTTTTAAACTATGAGCTTTAATTCAACATTTTTTTATCTTGCCAGTTTTTAGACATCCAGCATCTTTCTCATCTGGTCTTGTGTCGATTCTGGCGGTGGCCTGCCACTCCTGTAAGTCTCTTTATTGTATTTTTCAACAAGTGCAAGAAATTCCGGCGATTGCCTTATTTCATCTTGCTTCTTCTTGCGAGCATCTGCTTCCCTCTGCGGGCGAAGTTGTTCTTCAAGCAGAGCATTCTGCCTCTTGAGCTCGATTAGGATTTGCTCTTGAACTGATAGCTCGGTCATCTTTTACTCTAATTTAAAAATCTGGAATTATTCCGTTTTTATAGTCGGCTACCATCGATGTGGTACCTTGCATAACAATCTGCTTGCCAATGTGAGTCTCTCCCACAACGAAAGCAAGCGTCATCTTCTTCTTCAGATTCATAATATGTGATGGGTTCAACTTGGCAGTATGAACCTCCGCGTACATTATTTGCGCCATACATATCTATGTATTTCTGAGTCGTGATATCTTCATCGCGGTTACTTCTTAGTGGACGCTTCAACACGAGTTGAATTGGTCTATGAAGTTGCGTCCACTTAGCACCCTTCCCAGTCAAATGTTGCTCGTAACGACGCTCAACATTTGCAGACTTTCCGATGTACCATTTACCCTTTTCAAGTTTCAGCACATATAGATAATCCATTTTTTATTTAAAAATGAGTTTGTATCTACAAATCCATTTTTACATGTACAAGTTGGTTGTCACCGTGAATTGTAATTTTTTCAAACGAATAAACGTTTGTTGTAATGCTTCGAATCCTACCAGTTTCTGAGCAACGAGTGGAAGTCTTTTGAATTGTCACATCAATAAACTTACCAATATGTTTGCCATCGTACTTGTAGCTCTGAGCTTTGACTAGATCTTCGGGTAGCATTTTTGTAAAAATAATTCTGGATTTATTATGATCCCTTTTGGAACTATTTGCGGCCGCTTTCGGCTTGGCAGACAACAAAGCACATACAGAGTATTATGCCAAGCGCTGAAAGGATGCCTACGGCCCAATCTGGGACGGGTCCTGCTTCAATGGTCTGGTTGAAGGCACTAATGTTAGTGCCGCGGAGTAGTTGTGTAAAGTTGTTCATTTTGTTGAAAATCTGAAAACCTGTAGTTAAAAAATCCGTTTTACTCTGGGCGATTTTTTGTTACGTAGAATACAGTACCTTCAGTGGCACTGTATTGTAATGTATCTCGCAAAGCTTCAGCTTCTTCGATGTCTTGAAATTCACCAATAACGATTGGTGGTTCATTCTCTGCTTGACCAACCACATAATATGTGAAGCAGGTCATTTTTATTCATAGCAATCTAGTACTGATTTACCATTCCCTTTTCGAACAGATTTTGGGAGTCCGTACTTTTTTCTGTACGCTTCGTATTTGGGATTTGCGGATGCGTAGCAAGTATTTGTTCTCAAGAATGTATCCATTAATTCATGTAGTTCAGCCATTTTAGCAACCTTAACTGAATCTGCTTTTTGTTTGATATTAATAGCATCTAGTTGAACGTTTAGTTTATCGGTTCTCATTGAAGACTCTAAAATTAGAGCTTCAAGCTTTGCGTTATTTTCTTGTGCCTGCCTAGTAGTTTCTTCAATGATCTGATCAAGTATCTTGATATCTTCATTGAACTTTTTAATATTTTCAGTTATTCGAGCTGTTACTTCGTCTAGTTGAAGAGCCTTCTTGCTAGTAAAAATTCCCATTTATTATGTGGGAACTTTTATTTAGATCTCGCGGTATACCGCTAGAGGTGTGGGTTGGCTTGTTGGTACAATTGTACAATTTGGCGTAATTGTTACATTACTCAACTGAACTGTTTTATTCATGACTGAAACAACAGCGGCAGCAACTGTGATCATACCACGAAGCATCTTTTGTAATTATCCATTCAGCATAGGAATTTCCGTTTTTGCGATCCGGAACTTATTTTTGTAGATTACGATGTACTTGATGGATGGTGTTGTGACTGGCATAATGCGGGCAGTATCGGCTACCCCCCAGGCAATATCAGTTACTGGCATAATACGAGCAGCTGAATTAGCACCAATATTGATCAGAGTGGAAGTTCTTGCTTCTGCTTCAGCGAGTAGAGGACGAAGCTTTCCACGATACTTGATATGAGTTGTTCCTTCACTTTCATTTGCGTCATATGTGTTGTAGAAAGTCGAGTTGTAAGTTAGATTTTCATTACACCATGCCTTTGCGGATTCTTTGGTGTCAAATGTAAATTCAGAGATAGAATATACAGAATCTAGATACCTGACATAGTACTGAACCTCTCGAGAATGTTCGGTTTCGTATACAGGATATACCATATACTTCTGGCCCTTACCGGTTGATGAAATATTCATACCAATTGAGATTGAGTTGTACTTCTCAAGAGTCAACCGATCAGAAGCTTCAAGTTCATCCTTATTTTTACCATAATATGTATTCAGACGAGTAGAAAGTTCATAACCATCGATGGTATAAAATTCTCCAAACTCAATAGGTTTCTCAAAGTAATCACCAAGAAAATTACGGACATCATCTAGAGTTCTGAATGGTGTAGAATGAGCAATAGCATCACTTGCGTGTTCAGAATAAGCTTCACCATTATAAGATGAGCGAACAACTATATTTCCATTACCGTCAGTTTTTAGGTGGCGACTTTGGTAATATGTGTTGAACTTGCCATTTCCATTAAACCAAGTTATGTAATCCTCAAGTGATTTCTTATGGCAATAAACGATGGGAGTTCCCTTGCCTGGAGTCTGCTTATCGTTACCACAAACGCGGCCTGCGAGTGATTGAGCAACAACATTTACGTCTGGATTTCCCGCTGGTCCTTCGTACAGAATTCCAAGATTTTTGTCATTCAAACGCTTTCCTGCACGCCAGAAGCCTTTTATTAGTAGGAATGTATGTTGAACGGGTGGAATATCAAACAGAAGATCTGTATCCTCTCGGCATTCACAATTATGAACTTTGGAAATCCAACCAAGATCTGAGTTGCGGGCAATCATAGACTCAAAATTCAACTTATCTTTCTTGCCTCGACCAAGACGAAAGATATGATATTTTGGGGTAATATACTCTTGCTTGATAAGTTGTTCGATCTCTAAAATGTTGTCAACATCATCATCATGAGTGTTCATGATTCTGTCAGCAGCAAGAAATTTCTCGAATCCAATATATTTATGACTTGCTTGTAGGCGAACAACTGAATGGTAATTATCCCAATTACGTTCAGAGTTGAAAAGTACATGTGCGGGAGTTGCGGAAACTTGAAGAATTCGTACATTTTTATCAAGCAGAATTTCTGGATTATCGAGGCCTGCGTGTTTAAGCTTCCGAGACATTTGTTGCCTTTCCTCTGCGGCAATATGGCACTCATCAATAATGATTAGAGCATTTTCAAGACTATTCAAATTAGTTAGCTTGTTGAAGTCAGAGCGGGTTAGTACTTTCTCGTTCAGAGCATTCGGAAGGCTCTTTTTAGTTTGAACTTGCCAATCTAGATCATTCATACCAGAAATGATATAGACATTTTCTGGATTTATGAATAGTTTATCATTATTGGATGTAGCCATTGAATATGCGACTTCAAGCATAACACCTGTCTTTCCAACTTGAGGAAGAGCTAGCAGAGTTACTGCTACTTTTCCCTTAACAAAATGATTAATGATATCCCATGCGGCAGATTCCTGATTGGGATATACAAGTTTTGCGTCGGGGTTCTCATAGTGAATATCGGCTTCGAGCGCAGAATAGCTTCTGCTTACGCGTTCGCGGCTTCTTGCTTTGCGGTCCATGATTTTTAGTTAAAAAATGATGGAAGTGCACTGATCCATTTTTAGATCTCTGTGTACTCAATATGAATTCTGGTTCTAAAGCAGCAATCAATTGCCATTACAAACAGCTTTGTGATTCCAATAGCAATAACAATGATTGCTCCAAGGATAATTCCACCAGCACCTGTCATTTTTTGTTGATAATTTTGGATGATTAAAAAATCCGTTTTAGGTCAGGTGTCTCCATTCACGAAGCTTCGCGATGACTCCTGTAACAAGTGGGTGATCTGGTAACCAC
>TBL_comb47_HYPODRAFT_10007232_pt1 | contig 11733 bp, 22 predicted proteins | sample TroBogypolimnion_40_FD_10682 | JGI IMG/M metagenome (IMG submission 10682) | reverse complement strand
GAAGGAGAGGCTCCCGAGGGAATTTTCGAGCGACTCGTTGAGTTTGCTGAGAGCATCGGGTTCACTACGGAGATCAAAGGTGACGGGCTGGGCGGTGCAAATGGCACCACCAACTTTGACACCAACACCATCTCAATCTTGGGCACCAATTCCCCGCTCCAACAAGTCAAGACGATGGCTCACGAAATCGGTCATGCCATCTTGCACACCGACCGAGAAGCCAAAATTGGTCGTGACCAGAAAGAGTTGGAAGCGGAGTCGGTGGCGTTCATCGTGTGCCAAGCCCTTGGAATAAAAACTGACGACTACACGTTTGGCTATGTTCTCACTTGGAAGGGTGGAGACGCCGAAGCCACCAAAGGACTGCGTGAGAGCGCTTCACGCATCGTCAAGGCGGCGGACCAGGTGATTGCCACATTGGAAGTCACGGAAAAGGTGGCGGTGGCGGCGTAACAGGCGCTACACTCTCATTAGGATGAACTTTTCAAGTTCGTAGGCCGGGAGTTCGGGGTTGCCTCCCGTACCTCCTTTCTGTACGGTGTTGTCTCCCTTCACCCCGACTCCCGGTCTGCATTACGAAACCTTTACGGCACCCTTGTGCAACTGTATGCTGAGGCCATGAGCACGGCACGCATCACGAGTTCGACGGTGAAAGCATCCATGACGTCAGTAAGCGAGCACACCCTCAACGGAGCCGTGCAAGGGCTCATTTCATCATCATGCAATCAGAAGTGCGCTGAATTAGATACAGTGATACGTAGGGATTTTGATGAGGACTCACATGATGAGTGATTGGAGAAAAAATGGCGCTTCGAGACGCAATAAAAAAACCCGCAACGCAGTGCAAGGTGGCGCGTGCAGTTGCGATATTTAATGACGAAGACATTGAAACGCTCACGGAGTGGGTTGAGCAAGGCGCTCCATTGAGAAGGATGGTCGGAGCAATTCGGAACGAGTATCCCGAAAATTCTTTTGTTGAAGCAACACTCTCCGATCATCTGCGGGGCAGATGTGGATGTCCTGAGAAAACTTTGTTGAAGGGTGTGTGGGAAAATGTCTAAGAAGGAAAAACTCAAAAACCAAGTTACAGAATTGTTACAGGAGAACTCCGAGTTACATTCAAAAATCAGTCACTTGGAGGATGTTCTTTGGCAATGCCTGAGTGGGTTATTCGAAGGGCTTGACCTACGGCTGGTTCGCCTTGACGACAAGGACAACTCACCAAGCCAATTCCCGCCCGAGGTAGTTAGCGGAATGCTCGAAGAGGCTCAAGAACGATGAGTCTCAAGGACCGCACCACCGGACCACCGGAAAAACACCCAAAGGGATGGGAGCCTGGCGTCGTATGGAACGGTGACGCTGGAGAAGTTTCGTCGGGTCCAATGGAAGACCAACCTGACGATGGCATCTGGCAAGAGATAGTCAAGGACTTTGGAGTCACGCGCTCCGTGCGAATCGTCCCCGGCTCGATTCAAGTGCGCGCATGGGAAACACACGACGGTCGAAAACTGCGCTACTACCGAGCCCGGCTAGAGCCTGCGAGCCTTGACGACGAAAATCGTGCGGACATCGAAGAACTCTGTAAGATGGTAGCGCGACGCCGACCGCTCACCGCCCCCAACCCCGGTGAGGGCGGCGATCGCTCTCTCGTTGTGGCGTTGGCCGATTGGCAAGTTGGCAAAGCCGGTGAAGTTGGTGGCGGAACTCCCGAGTTTGTGGAACGACTGCTCGCAACGTATGACCGTCTCCTCGCTCACGCCAAAAAGATGCGCAAAGACCACAGGGTCGAAACCGTCTATTGCATTGGACTGGGAGATTTGATCGAAAACTGCGACGGGCATTATTCGGCCCAAACATTCAATGTTGATCTTGACCGACGTGAACAAGTTCGATTGGTGCGCCATCTCATCTTGGAACTTATTGAGCAACTGGCAAAAGCAAACTTCCGAACAATCCTTGGAGCGGTGCCGGGCAACCACGGAGAAAATCGCAGAAACGGGAAGGCGTTCACGAACGTATTTTTAGACAACGATGATCTTGCCGTCGTTGAGCAAGTTGCCGAGATACTCGCACACAACCCCGAGCGGTACAACAACGTTTTTGTTCCGACCGGAGCAATTGCCGAGGACCACACAATGACTCTTGACGTCTCCGGTGTTCGCGTCGGCTTTGCGCATGGACATCAAATGCGCGCCAACCAAGCATCCTTGTGGTGGGCGAAACAAGCCTTGGGCAAACAACCCATCGCTCAAGCGGACCTACTCGTGAGTGGTCACTACCATCACTTGACAGTGAGCGAGTCGTCGGGGCGCACACACTTTCAAGCGCCAGCGATGGACGGTGGCTCACGTTGGTGGACCGCCATGAGTGGAGCGAGTGCTCCGAGCGGGATGCTCACGTTCCTTGCCGGTCAAGGTTGTGGCGTGCGCGGCTGGAGCGACCTCGCAGTTCTCTAATTACATTTGGTGTTGTATCGCCGGACAACGACACCCGCGCATCTCAAGTTGGGTGATGACATCGGCCACCGCTTGCGGAAGTTTTTGGAAGGGGATGCCGATCACGTCGCCCCGATAAAGGTCTCGTTTGCATCCGCATGGAAAAGTCAGTGTGAGTAGCGCGTTGTTCATGGGGTATTGACCCTACCCCATCTCAGAACCTTTCGCATTTTGACAACACCCAGTTTGCCCATATTTTATACGGGTTTTTATGATACTTGCATGGGATACCATAGTGTGCATATAATGGAGTCACGGGGCGAGGAGTCCCGGAAGCAAGTCTTTGAAGGGAGACTGAAATGGCAAAGCAAATCATCAAGGCAAGTGAAATGGTCAACCTCGTTTGGGGCGAGAATAGTGCTCACATCGAATGGAAAGATTTTGATGCGAGCAAGTTCGCTGTCATGCGCAAAATGGCAGGCTTGAATGTTCAGGACTTGGAGGAGTGTGTTGACACCGAGAACCTTGAACTTCCCGAATTGGGTCGGGCCGGTATTAAAAAACTTACGAGAATTCGTAGGGAGATAATTCGTTTGGACGGCGAAGTCGTCTATGACCGAAATGGCAACGCACGTCGAACCGAAGAGGAATACTTCATCTACAAGGTGACCACGTTGCGTGACAGTAGTGCTCGCTGGTCGAGTGTGAACACTCACCACAAAGATTTGACATCGTTGGAGGCCGCTGGCGAGATGTTGCTGGGCTGGCTTGACCGTCGCTTTCGAGTGATTCAACTTGACGCTGGCTTCTATGCTCGTAAAGCCGAGCGCGACGCTAAGGGCATGGAGATGCACGCAAACTACGTTCGAGAAAACGAAGTATCACATGCCGAGCGCGCTGTTGCCGAGGCCAAAATTCAAATCGAATCTTGTGAAGCCGAACTTGCTGAGGCGAAGGCCGAACTTGCTAAGGCTGAAAAGAAGTTAGCCACAACGTCCGAGCGAATCGAAGCGGCAGAAGCAAAGGCCAAAGCCGCACGCGACGAGGCCAACAAAGCGGCTCAGGTGGCGGCATGAAAACCGCTACGGAGCAAGATGCAAAATGTCCGTGTTGTGGGACGGGTACGCCCGCCAAAAATAAGTTCGACCTTTGCTCGCCTTGCTACCGAGACGTGGCTAGGGAAATGAAGCGAGATCGTGCGGCGGCGAGAGGGGGTTGTTAATGGACACCACCAAGTACCATGACCTCACCCTTGCCGACATCAAGGAGCACGAAGTGGCGTTGGAAGAACTTGCAGAGGACGAGCGGTACATCAACGGCATGGGCTACGGCTTTGAGGATTACCTTACCGAGATTGACAAGGGTTATTGGGCCGAAGATCGAGTAGATGGAAAGAGATGGTCTTGTGGCACAAGTCTTGAGACTCTTGAAATCAAGGCTCTACAAAAAATCTACCGACGAGTATGTCGGGAGATGAGAAACGGATGAAACAAAAGAGAGAGGAAAACAAAATGGCAATGTCAATTACACTTGACGAGGCATCTTTGTCTTGGCTTGAGCAAAACATCAAGAAGGGGTTGAGCCGCAAGCAACGGCGGATGCGCGAAGAGGTGCTCCGTCAACTTAAAGCGAGGCCGCCCAAGAGGGTAGAAGCAGTCGAGCCAAAGCGCCCGCACGGAAATCTTGGTCGTGTCCGCTACGGAACCGCAACCTATGACCTCTTGGCAACGTTCGTCAGGGTAAATCACGTCGGGCTGACAAGTGTTGAGGCCGCATCAGTCACATCCATGCGATACGAGTCGTTGAGGACGAGTTGCTCATCACTCAAGGAGAAGGGATTGCTCCGTACCGATGGTCGTCGTAACGGACGGTATGTTTACAAGATCACGTCTAAAGGTCGTCGGGTCTTTGAAGAAGCACGTTTGGCAAATCAAAAAAAGGAGATGATAGGTAATGTCTGAAAATCAATTGATATTCAAAAAGATGGCTGAGGTATTAGCCGACACAATGCCCGTCGAAAAGAATGGATACAACCAAGCCCAAAAGTTTGCTTTCCGAAGCATTGACGACACGGTTGCATCGGTCCGCAAGGCTCTCGTGAAGCACGGAGTAGCAATCTTGCCAGAGGTGTTGACGGTTGAACGTGACACCTATCTCACCGGCAAGGGCGCAACAATGAACGTTGCACACGTTTTGGTGTCGTACACTTTCATGGCGGAAGACGGCTCAAGCGTCTTGACTTCTATGACTGGCTCGGCGGCAGACAGCGGGGATAAGGCCGTGAGCAAGGCTTTGAGTATGGCATTCAAATACATGTGTTTCCAAACGTTTTTGTGTGGAACCGATGGGGACCCCGATGCCGAAGTTGTGGAAACGGCGGCGACGATTGACCCTACAATCTTGACGGCTAAGGACAAGGCGAAGATTGCCGAGTTCGGAAAGCGCGCACAGTTGGAGGGCGATGCACTAAGGCTCGCCATTCAAGATGCGGTCGGCAGGGCGATCAATTCGACATCCGACTTGGTGCGAGATGACTTGCCGGAAATCGAAGCGTACCTTTCCGAAATGGAAACCGTAGGAAACCTATAAACAAAAAAGAAAGAAGGTAATGAAATGAGTAGTAGCACCATCATCGGAAATGTTGGTCGTGAGCCCGACTTGCGATTTAGTAACAGCGGTATGGCCGTTTGCCGATTTAGCGTGGCGGTCAACCGCCGCAAAAAAGACGGAGATGACTGGAAGGATGTCACAACGTGGCATGACGTGACGTGCTTTGGTCCTTTGGCCGAAAACGTTGCCGAGACAATTGCCAAGGGTGATGAAATTATTGCTGAGGGGTACGTTGAGGAGCCACGACTTTACGAGAAGAAGGATGGGTCAACCGGGGTGAGTCTCCCGTTCGTGGCCAACAGCCTCGGCGCATCGTTGCGTTGGAAGTCGTTGGGCGGAGCGGGTGCACCAAAAGCACCGAAGCCCAAGATGGAAACGTACTCGTCGGAGCCGTTCTAGTGTCACGTCCATCTTCGGAGCCCACGGTCATTGAGCACGCCGCTTCCATTGTTGAGCGTGCCGAAATTCAAATGTTTGATCGTATGGGGTTCCTCGACCAAGACCTCCGAGCGCGCCGCTTTAGAGAGCGGTGGCGCTCGGTTGGTCTTGTGTTGGCGGCAATGGTTCTTACAGTCGGTTTGGCCACCACGGGCGAGAAGTCGTTTTTGAACGTTGGATGGATTGTCGGAGCGTTGCTTATTGCACTCATAGGTGTAATGATTGGTAGTTATGTTTACCGAAAGCGAGCACCTTGGTGATGGCGTAGGAGTCAATGGCGATGCTTAACTTGTCGTGGCAAGAAAAAGCATCGTGCTTTGGCCGAGGTACGACGTTGTTCTTCCCAGAGGAAGAGGACGTTTACGAATCTATTGATTTGCTTCGTCTCTTATGCCGCCGCTGTCCAATGCTTGAAAAATGCAAAGATCACTCCTTGCGCTATGAGGAGTTCGGTTTTTGGGCTGGCATGACAAAGGCGGAAAGAGACGCCGAGCGAAGGAAGCGTGGAATCATTCGACGTTCGATCAAGACATCGCATTTGTATGCGTTAAAGGGAGAGTACAGAAGTGAAACAAAAAATACGGAACGAGATACCTGAGCCACGTTGGTCATCGCCACGAGGCGAGTTGATTCTTTGCCAAGAGCACGTTGAACGAATTTGGCGGCGGGTTGGTGAATATGGTTGGCTAAAGATGGCCGACCACGAACTATTGGCATACCGTGAAGGCACAAAGAGAAATTTGCCTTGTCGGTTTTGCGATTCAACACAACAAACAAAAAACGAGGAGATGTAATGAAGCACGGAACACGAAGCGCGTACAACCACGACGGTTGCCGGTGCGAAATGTGCACGAAAGCCAACACGGAGCACCAGCGTAAGCAGTCCGAACGGATGAGGGCTAAGCCGAAAGAAGAAATCCCGCACGGGTACAACGGATACTCCAACTATGCGTGCCGCTGTGAGGTTTGTCGCTCGGCTGGACGTCAACGGAACGGTCTCTATCAAAAGCGACTGACGAGAGCGGCGAAGTGGGTTCGACAAAATGAGCCGGGGGTTTGGGCGGAGATTCTTGCGAGTGTCAAGAAAGAAGAGTTGTCGGGCGAGTCGAAATGAGCGTCAAGGTCATGTCATGGGTTTGGGAGCAAGACCTGCCGACCACGAAAAAGATGTTGCTACTTGCGATTGCGGACCACGCTGACGACGATGGAAACAACGCCTGGCCATCAAAAGCACGATTAGCCAAGAAGGTTGGCGTTGAGACAAATCGAATTCGGACCTTGCTCCGTGAATTGGAGATTGACGGCTGGTTGAAGACTCACAAACAGCGGGGTGGCACCTTGAATACCCCAACAGATCGTCGGCCGAATCTCTACAACATCATCATGGACCGGGGGCTCCCCCACGAGCCCCCGACAGTAAAAACCGTGGAACGGGGGCTTCCCCAGGAGCCCTCGCGGGGGCTCCCCCACGATGCCCCGCGGGGGCTTCCCCAGGAGCCCCTAACCATAAGTAATACATCCAATACATCCTTTGGTTCGCAAAAGCGAACGAAAAAGCCGGACACGATTTTCGATGCAGTGGTTTCCGTGTGTGGCCTCGACCCGTCAGTGATGACATCGAGCGCACGCGGAGCGGTGAACAAGGCGGTCAAGGAACTGCGAGATGTCGAAGCGACAGCGGCGACCATTGTGCAGGTTGCCGATGCCTACCGAAAGAAGTGGCCCGAACTCTCTATTTCGCCGTCTGCGATTGCTAAGCACTATCCCTCCCTTTTCACAAACGGAACAGCCAAACAGCAAATGAAAGGCCACACAAGCAACCTGACGTGCACCGATTGTGATGGCACCGGATGGAAAGAGGTAGAAGATCACGAAGTGGTCGGAAGAGGAACCGTGGAGCGTTGCGACCGTTGTGGCGGCTTCGGATATATGGATGACGACCCCAAGGTCTAAGATGGAGAAGAAGCAACTGGAAAGAGGTCGCATTTGACTTACTAATGCACAAGGACGGCTAACACTCGCCTGCTCCGAAGCGTCGCGAACGCGGAATGAAGTTTGTTCACGGAGTCCATATCAACTCGGCAAAGCAGTGATCGTCCCCACAGAGCAAAAGGAGTCAACATGCGCGAGAAGATCGCAATTCTAATTTCACTCATAGCAATTATTGTTTCAATACTTTTCATAACTTCGCCAAGTACGCAAAGCGCCAGCGCGAAGGTAATCAATACAAATCCAACTAACCAGTTGGTACTTCCAGCGAGAGCGATGGAATTGACATCGCAGTTGTCTCACCTCAACAAAACGCCACCGGCACCAATCGTTGTGGTGATTTCAAATCCGATACCAAATTCGGTGACACCGACGGCACCACAAAGTGCACCAGTCACGTCAAGCGCTCCGCTTGGAGTTGACCCAACGCTTTACGCTGAATGGACACGCGTCAGTGTGTGCGAAGAGGGTGGTTGGGGGAACTACGGATTTCCCGCCTACCCAAACTCGCTCGGAATCAGCGCTACGAACTGGTACGCCTCGGGCGGAACATCCGACTTGAGTATCAGCGCACAAATTGCCGTGGCAGAAAAGTTCAGGGCGCAATACGGAATGTCCATCCCCGACCAAAATGGTTGTGCTGCGTGGTGACAGTTTCCCCTTATTTCCCAAGGGTTTTCTAGGGTGCTTGCATCGAGATAAAATAGGTTGTATGTTTTCTACGTGGGGCAAGGAGCCTCGGGAAGTGAATCCTTTGAAAGGGGATTTGAAATGTCAAAAGTATTGGTAGTTCGAAATGAAGCGCAGAGGGTTCTCATCCAGAAAGAACTCGCAGGTCAAATATCTGATGGCTTCTGGGAAAACTCTGCACCGCGAGATGCTTACAAGGATTGGGCTTTCGCAACAAAGGCTCGACCTTCTAGCGGAATCCAAATTGTAATCGGTGAAAACCTGGGTCGAAACTTCTATGCCAAAAAGTCCAATTACAACTTCACCAACAAGCAGTTTCTCGAATGGCAGTCAGATGACATGCTTGATCTTGTTCAAGAAGAAACTCAAAATCCCGAGTACGACATGAAGCAATTGCGTAAAGACCTCACCGACATCAAGGTGGCCTTCAAAACGGTGGTGGCGCCATGAACATCTACACGCAAGACATCTGCACCATTGTCAGGTGCGACGTAGACCGAGCGCAACGAATTCAAAACGAAATGGGCGCATCGGGATTCAGTTTCAGCAACTCGACGATGGAAGAGTTTAAGAAGGAAGTGCTCTCGGTTGCAACCGAGATTGCTTGACCTGTTCAAACAACCACTACACAAGGAGATAACAAAATGATAGTGACCACATCACAAGAAAAGGAAATTAAAGATCAACTGGCAAAAATTGTCAAAGATTGGGACGAACTCACCGAAAATAATCGGTGGGCTTGGGTTCAAGACGCCATTGACTCAATTTGCGAGACCGGCCACTTTGAAGTAGCCGCTTACAAAAATGTTCACGGAGTCCTTCGTTACGTCGAAGTGTGACCATCGGGGCCAATAGGTCTCGGAGGGTGTCGAGTACTTTGTAATGTCCCTTTCAACTCGGCATCCTCCGAGGCAAGTTGCCTCAAATAAATCTCTTTGAAGGGAGACATGATGATTACTGCTGAGCCCTTGTGGGGCGAGTTGGAGGGTGGCTTGGTTTATATCGCCACCGATGGCGGGGTGTGCCCAAATGGGAACACGTGGCAAATGGAGCCGGTCAAGGTTGTGGCGGCGTTACACCTTGCTGATGAAATACTGAGGGCGGCGCGCCAAGCGCTCATTTGGGAAGTAACGGAGGGAGAGGGATGAACGTATCGTTATTCGATCAAGTGGTGGAAGTGGTTAATGAATCAAATCAATTACTCACCGACGTCATTCAAGCCGGAGCACGTCGAGACGACCCCGACACAACGCATCTGGCGGCTAACGACGGGGCGAGCCTGATTCGTTGGGGCAACCACCGCACCCGACTGCTTGAGACCTATTACGGCTCCATTCACGGGCTTACCGACGAAGAAAGCGCCGCTCTAGCGGGACTCACGCCACCTGCGTCGTCATCTCCCTGGAAACGTAGTTCGGAACTGCGAGAGCACGGACACATCGTAGACACCGGCGAGCGGGCCAAGTCATCGTTTGGAGCCGACGTCATGATTTGCAAAATCACACAAAAAGGAATCGCCGCTTTCGAAGCGGCCAAGCAGAAAGAAAGTAAAAACCAATGACCGATCAACTCATCATTACAAGTCTCACGTTCCCCGACGTGATTGCCGATACGTCTGACATGAGCAAGAGCGAGTGGCTTGAAACTCGTCATCGAGGCATCGGCGGNAGTGATGCCGCCGCCATCTTGGGCGTGAGCCCATGGACCTCGCGCTACGCATTGTGGAGCGACAAGGTTGCGGACAAGCCCATCGAACTTGCCCAGACGCCAGCCATGGCGTTCGGCCACAAGATGGAGCCGGTCGTTGCCGACGCCTACGCAGAAAGCACGGGCGTTGACCTCGTGAACGACACGAACCTTTACGCTCACCCCGAGCACAAGTTTATGTTGGCCAACCTTGACCGGCTCATTCTTGGAAGCGACGGGAAACCCGCAAGCGTCTTGGAAATAAAAACGAGCGCCAACCCTTACTCGTGGGATGACGGAGTACCTCCGTACTACGTCTCGCAAGTTCAACACTACATGGCGGTCACGGGCTTACCAACATCGGTGGTGGCGGTGTTGCTTCAAGGCAAAGAGATGCGTCACTACGAGGTTCCACGAGACGACGCGTACATTGATCGGCTCATCGAATTGGAAGCGGCCTTTTGGGATGAGGTAAACAAACGCGTTGAGCCCGACATTGATGGGTCCGATAGTACCCACCAAACAATTCGGAAGGCTTACACTGCATCCTCGGGGAAGGAAATTGACCTTGACGTGAGTGTTATGTCACTTATCGAACGACGGGCCGACGCAAAAGCAAAGGCCGATGTTGCCTCTGAAGAGGTGCGCAAGGTCGAAAGTGAAATCATGACGCTGTTGCAAGATGCCGAAGTTGGTGTGGTCAACGGTGAGCCTGTTGTCACTTGGAAGGAGCAGTCGCGTTCGAGCGTGGACACCAAGCGATTAAAAGCGGAGTACCCAGAGATTGCCGAAGCACTCACAAAGTCATCATCGTTTCGTGTGCTCAAGGTCAAGTAGGTGATTGGTGTGCCATGGGATGCGGTCATGCCGAAACCAATACACAGTGTTGCGATTGCTCATCGGACTATGCAAAGTGTTGACGAGATATTGCGTATGGCTAGTGACCGATTGCACGAGTATATGGATGCGCTGGAAATCGTTGACGAAGGAACGATTGCTCTAATCAACGAAATAGATCGGTTGCGACGAGATTTGTACTAATGGCGATGACAGTTTCCCTAGTAAATATAGGGTTTTTTGAAGTAATACCGAATAACTTGCGACGGGATAAAATACGTGTATATAATTGGGACATGGAAACAACCCCGAAAAAAGGAGACAACAACATGAACACCACCACGAAAATCAAAGCAAGCGACATCGGTTACTTCGATCACAAAGAGACCGGTGGAACTCAATGGAAATGGCGTCGTCTTGACGACAACATTGTTGTCACAGATCGCCAAAACATTGACGGGCCGAAAGTTCTCGCCAACGGTCTGAGTGAAGGAACTCGTTGTTTTGGTTTTTTTCGACTAGACCTCTTTGATACAAATGCTGGCGTTTGCCATGTAACAACTTGTGGCACAAAAAGTAAGTCGGGCACAAGGAACCACTCGTTTGCAACCATGAGCGAAGCGATGGAATACGCGTTGAACTGGTTGGATTACCGATTCAGGGTTGAGGTGGCGTCATGAACAACGTAGAGCGCCACAACGCAAGCGCAACACGTGGCGTGACCAGCACCGGCAAGCCGCAGGTTACGTTGAGCGTGACGTGCCCGGTGACAGGAACGACCCACACCAAAATCGTGAAAGGGGAGCAGGGTTCATGGGCGCAGTTCGCAATCAAGATGACCCGACGGTTTCAATCTGACGACCCGAACCGTCGCAAGCCTTGTCTAGTGGTCGGAATTGACAGCCACCGGAGCAGTCGAACAATCGGCTATTCAACCACCACTCAACGCAAATATGACAACGACCCCTTCAATTGGGTTGTTGTAATTGCAAATGATGTGGCGGTGGCGTAGTGAACAACGTAAAGCGCCACAACGCAAGCGCAACTA
>TBL_comb47_HYPODRAFT_10007230_pt1 | contig 11735 bp, 5 predicted proteins | sample TroBogypolimnion_40_FD_10682 | JGI IMG/M metagenome (IMG submission 10682) | reverse complement strand
GATATCCTTCAACGCGATATGGTCAGAAAAGGCAACATCTATCTTGTTTGACTTCAGGGAAGTAATAATATCCGGAACGTTCTGAAAGGTCAATATTTTGGCATTCGGGAAGTCCCGGTTAGCGTAGGTATCATGGATAGAGCCCAGCAACACGCCAATCCGCTTGTCCCGAACATCATCAAGCTTGCCCAATTTTGCCGACGGAGCTTTTCCCATATTCTTTTTCATCGCAATAATACACGCTGATGCCGAATAGTACGGATCTGAAAAGTTTATTTGTTTTTGCCTCTCCGGCGTAATCATCATACTGCAGGCAGCCATATCAATCTTGCCGGTTTTTAAAGAGGCAAGCATGCTTGAAAATACCAGATCAACAGGCTCAAACGCCTTGCCTATACTGGCTGCGAAACGTTTTGAAAGTTCAATGTCAAATCCTGAGTTTTTGCCATTTTCAATTCCTGAGTGCGGAAAACCAACATTACTTACCACCCCGACTGTAAGTATCCCATTTTTGCCGGTAGTTTCTATTTGAGGCATCTCATAGATGCATTTATTCATCCAGCGGCTGACCATATCGTCATAAATTCCGTTGGCTTTTATCTCTTTGAGAAAAATATTAAACTGATCTCTCAGATTTGTATTTTCCTTGTTAAATCCAACACCGAGAGAATTGGAGTAAATATCGCTCTCCAATATTCCAATTTCAGGGTTTTTTTTCAGAATTTCCTTTAATGTAACATTGCCGAGCAGAGTTACATCAATTTTGTCGGAAATCAAGGCCATTATCATGTCGGGAACAGACTGATACTGAAATATTTCAGAATTGGGATAATTTTTTCTGGCATAGCTGTCATGAACAGTCCCCAACATCACACCTATCCGTTTGTCTTTAATATCTTTACCTGATCTTAATTTCGTTTCTGATTTAGCATTGCTTATTTCAGGAAAACTTCTGACCAAGGCAGCAATACCACTGGGGTAATAGCTCTTTGAAAAAAGCACTTTTTTTGCGCGCTCTTCAGTAATTGAGAGCCCGGCACCGATCATATCCACTTTGCCGGAGATCAGGGCAGGGAGCATAGCTCCAAATTCCATATCTACGAATTCTATCCTTTTGCCCAAAAAGAGGGCAATCCTTGTTGCGAACTCAATGTCGAATCCGGCAAGTTTATGGTTGGAGTCATAAAATGACATGGGTTCGGTAACTGCAGCTGTTCCAAACCTCAGGACTCCTTTATCCCCGTTGGGTTTAAGTTCAGGCATCAGAGCCGGATTCCCCTTTTGAGGGAACCACCGTTTCATCATGTCGGTGTAAGTGCCGTCGGCTTTCAGGGCTGACAGAACTGCGTCCATGGCTGCTTTGAGCTCCTTGTTGTCTGACTGCACAGCAAATCCATACTGGTCACCTACAAGCAATTCGGACAACACGCCAATTCCTTCATTTTTTGCAGCAATATTCTGAAGAATGGGCTTGTCATAGCAGGCAGCATCCGCTTTCCCATCTCTTACCGCTATTGCGCAGTCAAGGACACTGTTGTAATATTTAATCCGGGCATCGGGGAATCTTTTCAGTACGAACTGATCGGCTACCGTACCTGTGGGAACAGCAAAAGCCTTCCCCCCTTCAAGCATTTTTAAACTGGTAATTTGGTTTTCCTTTTTGTTACACCCATAAACAGAGAGTATGACCAGGAAAATGGACAGAAGTAAACGGTGTTTCATAAGAATCTTTTAATCAGGTAATGAAAAAGGAATTCAAAATATTCCGTATACCAAAATTAATTTATTTTTATGTTATAACAATTTTTACTAAAAAAATAATCGTAAATACTCCAGATCGGATTGGGGAATATGTCATAGTAATTCAGGGAATTACTCCCCAGGGCAATTCGGGTTGCCGGATTGTTCCATTCAGGGTAAAGAGAACAAGCACCAGACCAAGGTGATACATATATTCTTAAACATTGGTGTCCGGAGAAAAATCTAAGGTCTCTTCTTTAGGTTAATCAGGAGAGTTTTTTTCCTGATTAATCTGCGTTGCCCAGCCGTCTGACATGCCTTTGCTCAAATGAAAACCGGGCATTTAAAAAGGGCTGAGCCAATTCGAATGCAGTTTCACTTCAAATCCTCCGTGATCGGAAGCAATACCAATTTTCATGATTTTAAGTATTATTCTGTTTGATCGTTATAATTCGCAATAATTGCCGTCGTCGGCAAGATTTTTACAAGGGTACCGCCATCCGGCTTCCTTATCATTTATAAGATCATCGGCGTTTTCAGGTCCCCAGGTTCCTGCAGGATAGCCATAAATCTTCTGATCAGGATCGTTTTTCCAAACTTCGAGTATCGGAGAAACAAATTTCCAGGCAGCTTCCACTGCATCGGCACGTGCATAAAGGGTGGAGTCACCAACCATTGCGTCATAGAGCAGCCGTTCGTAAGCCGATGGAAGATGGACTTCCGACAGATCTGAATAATGGAAATCCATATTGACTGTTTTTACATTAAATCCTGCTCCTGGTTGTTTTACTCCAAATTTAAATAATATCCCCTCGTCTGGCTGTATTCTGATAATTAGTTGATTACCGCTTTTGCTTGCTTCGTCGTTTTGAAAAAGCTTATGAGGTGTTGGCTTAAAATGGATGACCACTTCGGTAACCCGTGTGGGAAGCCTTTTTCCCGTACGGATATAAAACGGAACGCCGCCCCACCGCCAGTTGTCAATGAAAAATTTCATCGCGATAAAGGTTTCAGTGCGGGATTCAGGATTAACCCCTTTCTCTTCACGATAGCCAGGGACTGATACTCCGCGAATATGGGATGACACATATTGTCCGCGAATAACCTGATTCGCGACATCTTCATGCTTTATCGGTTTTAGTGACTGTAGCACTTTCATGGTTTCATTCCGGATGGCATCTGCATCCATTGAAGAGGGGGGTTCCATGGCTGTCAAGCCAACAACCTGTAACAGATGATTTTGAAGCATATCACGAATGGCACCTGAGCCTTCGTAATATCCGCCACGACCTTCAACACCAATACTTTCGGCTGAGGTAATTTCAACATGATCGATGTAATTCCTGTTCCAAAGGGGTTCAAAAATGCCATTCGAGAACCGCATAACTAAAAGATTTTGAACGGTCTCTTTCCCAAGATAATGGTCGATCCTGTAAATCTGGTTTTCAAGAAATGCTTCATGCAATTGGCTGTTTAGTGTCAGGCTTGATTCCAGATCGTATCCAAATGGCTTTTCAAGGATCAGCCTTTTAAAGCCGTCTGATTCATTACTGGCGCCAACCTTTGCAAGATTTCCGGCAATTACGCTAAACAGACTGGGTGGAGTTGACAGATAAAACAAGTAATTTGAGTCAGTGCCTTCCTTTAGGTTAATTTTATCCAACACATTCTTTAGACGGAAATATTCTTCTTCCTTGGTCATATCCATTTGGAAATAAGAGAGATGAAGCTTGAATTCCTCGATTTGCCGGTCGTTAAGGTGGATGTTTTCGGAGAATTTTCGGATCCCATCGGTCATCTTTTCGCGAAACTCCTCATCCGGGATAGTGGTGCGGCTAACACCCAGGACGTGAAATTTATCCGGCAGCAGCTGCTGATTGTATAAAGCGTAAAGCGCCGGGATTAACTTGCGGTAGGTCAGGTCGCCCGAGGCTCCGAATATGACCATTATTTGATTCTTTGGCTTTTCCATAATCATTATTGTAAATCGGTTCTTTCTTACAAAGGGCTATTTAGGGTAAGTAACCAGGTACGAATATACTATATTTTGTATCCTTTTACCAGTACAAAGGTGCACTGAATCATCTGGTTTTTGATGTCATTTATTGGAAGAAAGATAGTAGAATTGAGTAACGTTTTGGAGGCTAGGAATGTTTATCCCAAAATGTACCACAACCTTTCTGAAATCTGTTACCACTTGCCCTTCAACCTGACGCAACTTTGCATTGTCAAAACATTACAAATAATTTAAAATTTACAAAGATGAAAAGGAACACACTCAATTTCAACGCAATTGTATTTATTCTGGCAATTGCAGCTACTGTAACTATGTCCAACGTTTCTGCACAGACGGGGCATTCCAAAGCGTTGCAGACAAAGATTGACTCAATGACAATCGTATTAAAAAAGTACGCAGCTGGTGAGGCAACCCTGAAAAAGAATCTGGTTACGTTCGATACTCTTGACTTTACCGTGTTCACCAATCAGGAATGGGTGCGGTTACATGAAAGTCATTCAAAAGATATTAAGGTAAACTGGCCTGATGGTCATTTCACCACCGGTATCGAGAAACACATTGCAGATCTGAGCGCCATGTTTGTTTATGCGCCTGATACCCGAATTAAGCAGCATCCAATCCGCTTTGGGAACAACACCGGTGAATGGACCTGTGTTATGGGTATAATGGAGGGGACTTTTACCAAGCCTATGCCTATCGGAAACGGACAATTTATCCAACCTACCGGGAAATCGTTTAAACTGCCGATGTGTACCATCGGGCACTGGAAGAATGGTATTATGTTTGAAGAATCGCTTTTCTGGGATAACCAGACATATATGACCCAATTGGGATTAGGTAAGTAAATCAATTCTCGCCAAATAATATAAGGGTTCAGTCTAAAGCTGAACCCTTTATTTTTCAGAAGAATTTTAGCTCCTGTTCTTACTTAATAGCATAAAACCCAATGCCAGGCATGACCACCATAGCATTTGCCACAAAACCAAACTCCAACCGCCATATTTCCAGTATTGTAGTCCGACAAATGTTCCTACTGCCCCGCCCACCTGTAAAGTATGAGGTCATGTAAATGGTAGTGATTCGGCTGTGTGAGTTTTGGTCCAGGGTATAAATCATGGCGACATTGGTAACCTGCATCGCTTGAACTCCAATATCAAGGATGATCACCCCTATCACTAAAATAATCACGGAATCGGGTAAAAGTTTCATGAGAATCAAGCTGAAAATGGGATGCGCACTCTGTCTCGGAAACCGGTTATAATAATAATACAAAAATTAAATTAACAAATTGCAGATTTTTTCGGGCTCGCAAGTAACTATTTTGTATGTTTACGTTGCCTTAGAAATTACCTGTATGGATCTTTAAAGGGGGCTTAAATTTTAAAAAAATGTTTCTCACAACTCATCAAAACTAATAAAGGAGGTATTAACTATGGATAGTGTTGATACAGTATCAACAGATGTGCTGATAATAGGCGGTGGACCATCTGGTTTAGCTACCGCGATTCATTTGGCGGATAGGTTAAAACAAAAAGGGCTGAACGACAGGATATTACTGATTGACAAAGGTAGTTCCATCGGCAGCCATATACTTTCAGGTGCGGTTATAAAACCTGAGGTTTTTAAAGAGTTATTGCCTGATGTGGAATTTTCCGAAATTCCTTTCAATGCCAGGGTAATAAAAGACAGCATGGTATTATTAGGGGAACACAGCCATATTAAGATCCCGTTCCATGTTCCCTATATGAGTAATAAGGGGTATTACACTGCCTCCTTGGGCCAGATGTGTAAGTATTTAGCGGTAAAGGCCCAGGAAAAGGGGGTTGAAATATATACCGGTTTTGCGGTTGATGAGATCCTGTACAAAGACGGGAAAGTAATTGGCGCCAAAACTAAAGATACCGGTTTGGATCATCATGGAAATCAGTTGGAGAATTTCCAGCCCGGTACAAGGATTGAGGCTAAAATTACCGTTTTCGCTGAAGGGCCAAGAGGACCCCTGACTAAGATGCTGATTAACAAATTTAACCTCACCGAAGGGAAAAACGAGCAGGTGTATTCATTAGGCTGTAAGGAATTATGGTCGGTCCCGCAAGGGAATATTGAACCTGGACAGATTTACCATACCCTTGGTTATCCTCTGCAGAATGATGAATTTGGCGGAGGTTTTATCTACGGGTTAAACGATAATAAAGTAGCCGTTGGCATCGTTGTCGGTCTGGATTATAAGGATCCTACTTTCGACGTGCATGATGCCATGCAGGTGTGGAAAACCTCCTCATTTGTTTCTAAAATTCTAAAGGGGGGTAAATTGATTGAATATGGTGCCAAGACTCTACCCGAAGGTGGTTATTATGCTATTCCTAAATTATACGTTGACAATGCGTTAATAGTGGGTGACGGTGCAGGATTGGTGGCTATGCCTACATTGAAAGGGATCCATCTGGCAATCAAGTCAGGAATCCTTGCGGCCCAAACCATAACTGAGGCACTTTCAAAAAGCGATACTTCTGAAAATACCCTTAAACAATATGAAGCCGGTGTAAAGAGCGGTTTTATTCATAAGGAAATGTATAAAGTCCGTAATTTCAGGCAAGGATTTGAAAAAGGACTAATCATGGGAGGTATCCATTTTGGCACCCAGCTAATTACCGGTGGTGCTGGATTTTTTGGGAGGCTTAAATCCCGTCCTGACTATAAGACGACATCAAAACTGGGAGAACTAAAAAAGAAACCTTTTAAGGAACGGTTTAAAGGCAAACTGGAGTGGGACAAGGTGCTCACGTTCGATAAGGTAACTGATGTTTACTATTCGGGGGTCTATCACGACGAACAGCAGGTTGTCCATGTCAGGATTAATGATGCCGAAAAATTTAAAGCTGTTAATATTGAACAATACGGAGCGCCGGAACAATTTTATTGTTCATCCGAAGTTTATGAACTCCATACCAACAAGTCAGGGGAGAAAGAGATCAGAATTCATGCTGAGAATTGTATGCATTGCAGAACATGCGACATAAAATCTCCGGGACTCGGTATTACATGGGTAGTACCCAATGGCGGTAATGGCCCGGATTTTCAAAATATGTAACAATTTAAAGATAAGGTAATAATGGCATTAACGATAATCAGTTTAATAAAACAGGTTCCAGTCCCCAGCGAAATGAGAATGGGTGAGGATGGATTGATGGACCGGACAAAAGCAAAATCAATTATTAATATAGATTGCCAATTTGGGCTTGAGGCCGGATTACAACTCAGGAAACAACATCCCGATGCCCGGTTAATTGTTTGCTCGATGGGACCCGGTTCTTTCGAGACTTCTCTGAAAGCGGCCATTTCAATGGGTTACGATGAAGCATACCTTTTATCTGACCGTAAACTTGGAGGGAGTGATACATATGCCACGGGACTGGCAATTTCAACCATGCTCAAGCACCTGGGTTTTAACAAAAACTCAAAAGAGCCTTTCATCATTTTAGCCGGCCGGCAAACCAGCGACGGTGATACGGCCCACGTTCCTTCTCAGGTTGCCGAAAATATGGGAATCCCCCAAGCCACCTTTGTTGAAAGCGTTAAGTCAGATGGTACAAGCAGTGTCATTGCAAAAAGGATTATTGAGGGTGGGTACCAGATGATGAAATTACCTATGCCTTGCGTTATTTCATTAACTCCAACTGGAATACCTCCCCGTAAACCTTCCTTGAGTGGCGCAATCAAAGCCCGAAATTTGAAAATTACTACTTTCGGAATTGATGATATTGGTTTAGGAACAGAAAAAATTGGAATTAGCGGTTCGCCGACCATTGTAGCAAAGGTCATTAATATGGTTAGTGAACGACCTCCGATAACCATGTCGGAAGGACACAATGAGGTTTCATTGGTCGACAGTTTAATCGCTAACCTGAAAAAAGGGGGAAACGTTTTAGAGAAGAAGGAAACTACTGCCAAAAAAGAGAGTGAACGTCCTGACTTTCCTGAAAAAGATTTTAGAAACGGGGCAAGCGGAATTATTACCTGGGCTGAAATAACCAACGGGAATATCTCAAGACCTTCGCTCGAATTGTTAACTCCTGCCAGAAACCTGGCAACACAGTTGGGTGAGGGTACAAAAGTAATGACCCTTATCATTGGAAAAAATATTCAGCCATTGGCCCAGACCTTGATCGAGCATGGTTCAGATGAGGTTATTTGCGTTGAAAACGACAGGCTTGAGGAGTACCTGGTTCTTCCCTTTGCATCGATCTTTACACAAGTCATTAAGGAACGAAATCCCGAAATTGCCCTTTTTGCCGCAACTACATCCGGAAGGGAGTTAGCTCCCAGAATAGGTATGAGAACCAGCAGCGGCGTTACTGCCGACTGCACCGGACTTGAAATCGGAGAGTATATTGACCGGAAACAAAAAGTGATCATTACCCCTATTCTCGAATCGCGCCGGCCTACATACGGCGAAAGTAAACTCGCCACAATCCTTGGGTTTGTTTGTCCGCAGGTTTCAACAGCCCGGGCTGGCACTTTTGAAGTTCCGAAACGCGTTGAGGGTAGGGTAGGTATCGTTTCGGGATTTAGCCCGCTATTAGATGAAAAAGATTTTGTTGTTGAAATTGTGAAAACAGTGAGAGGCGGTGGAGGATTGCAAAATCTTTTTGAAGCTGATATTATAGTCTCAGGAGGAAGAGGTACAACCAACGACAGTTTAGGACTTATAAAAGCACTCGCCGAAGCTTTGAAAGAGAAGGGTGTTAATGCGGAATGGGCATGCAGCCGTCCCGTGGTTGATGAAGGGGTCACCGAATATGCACGACAGGTTGGACAAACCGGGAAAACGGTCCGCCCTAAAGTATATGTTGCAGTGGGTATTTCTGGTGCAATTCAGCACATTGCAGGAATGAAAGAGTCGGGTAAAGTGATTGCTATTAATCATAATCCTAAAGCGGGTATCTTCAATAATGCAGATTTTGGAATTGTTGGCGATTATCAGGATATCCTGCCGGAATTGATAGAACGGGTCAAAGGAGGATTCACTTTCGGAATCGAACCAAAAAAGAAAATTTAGTTTATATTTGCTCTGATTTAGAACTTATTGTCCAAATGAGTTTGTCAATCACCGGGGATGACGAAAACCGCAAATAGAGTAGTCTATTTTAATACTTGAAATAATGCATTTATTACCTATCTCATTACTTGCTATCCTTGCCGGCACACTTTTGTTGGCAAAAACCCGGAAAGAAGAGCTTGGCAAAATCTTTGCCTTTGTTTCCTGGTTCTTTATTGTTGTAGGTTTCATCCTTTTCATTGGAGTGATCTGCGTTGAGACAAATGGTCATAAGTCGGGTCATCCTTGCTGCAAGCAGGAGATGATGATGAAAGGTCGTGGTCATGGCGCCATGCATGGAGGGATGTGTTGTCCTGCCAATCCCGGAATGTGTAAAGGTCCGATGGAAAAAAAGGAAAATTGCATGAAAAATGACAGTATTATGAAATCCTGTCCCAAGCATGCAGCAGGTGATAATTCTAAAACGCCCGGCGCGAAATAAAAGTTTTCAGGAAAACCAATCCACATAAAGAAGAAATCCCGAGAAAAACTCGGGATTTTTTCTTTATCAAAGCCGAAAAGAGATTGTTAAAAAAGACTTTTCGGAAAACCTCTTTGTAAGCCATTTTCCTGTTTAACTCAGTTTTTAATCCGTAGAAACTATTTTATGACAATGTAGGCCTTTTGATTGTTGGGTTATAAAGATTATTAATATCTTCGCTTGAATTTTGTGATTCTGTTCATTACCGATGTTAATGGATAGACATAAAAATAATATACACTTAAATTAATATGAAGACAAAAGGGTATAAGTTTTATAATACCGTCGTGGGATGGATTATATTTCTTGTCGCAGCAATCGTTTATCTGAGTACAATCGAGCCAACTGCCAGTTTTTGGGATTGTCCGGAATTTATTACCAATGCATATAGTCTCCAGGTTGGCCATCCGCCAGGAGCCCCTTTCTTCATGCTTATGGGTCATATCTTTACCTTATTTGCCAGTGACACTTTACATGTGGCTGTTATGGCTAATATTATGTCGGCACTTGCAAGTGCATTTACTGTTCTGTTTCTCTTTTGGACGATTACTCATATGGCCCGCAAAATTATGGGAGAGCGGGATTCTGATCCTTCCCTGCCACAAATGATTGCCATTTTGGGAGCTGGGGCTGTCGGTGCGCTAGCCTATACTTTCTCCGATACGGCCTGGTTTTCGGCTGTCGAAGGTGTAGTTTTCGGAACCTCATCGGTATTTACAGCCTTTGTTTTTTGGTGCATCCTGAAATGGGAAAACGAGGCAGACGATTTGCATGCTAATCGTTGGATTATCCTAATCTGCTTTGTGATCGGATTATCAATTGGGGTTCATCTGTTGAATCTCTTAGCAATTCCTGCGGTTGTGCTGGTTTATTATTTCAGAAAGTATTCCCCTACTCCAATCGGAATAACTATTGCATTAGCCTTGTCAATTTCCCTTGTGGGATTTGTGTTTTTTGGATTTATTCCTGGGGTGGTTATCCTGGCCCAATGGTTTGAACTGCTTTTTGTCAATGGGCTGGGTGCCCCTTTCAATACCGGCACAATTATTTATTTGATGCTGCTATCGGCCTTGATTTTTTGGGGAATAAGATATACTATTCAGAAGAAGAAAGTACTGGCAAATACCATAATCCTTGGTTTTACTGTTATGCTAATCGGTTACTCATCGTATTCGGTAATCGTTATCCGGTCAGTGGCTAATCCGCCTATGAACCAGAATAGTCCTAATAACCCGTTCTCTTTATTGACCTACCTGAATCGTGAGCAATATGGTGCAAAACCTATTGTTTATGGTCAATACTATAATGCTCCCCTCAGTACAGAGAACCCTTATTCCAAGGGGAGTCCAAACTACGTTGAACGCAACGGAAGATATGAAATTGGGGATTATAAGCAGTCTGCAAATTACGATAGCCGGTTCATGACTTTCTTTCCGCGTATGTTCAGTTCAAGTGCCGATCATGTCAAGGAGTATCAAAATTGGGCAAATATTAAAGGAACCCCCATTCAGGTCACTACCAGGGAAGGGGAGTCCCAACGCCTTATGAAGCCTACTTTCATTGAGAACCTTAATTTCTTCTTCTCTTACCAGATCAACTGGATGTATTGGCGATATTTCATGTGGAATTTCTCCGGACGTCAGAATGATAACCAGGGATATGGCGATATCTTAAACGGGAACTGGATCACCGGATTTAATTTCCTTGATTCTATCCGTTTAGGTGATCAGAGCCATCTGCCAAAAACGATGGCTCAAAATAAAGGGAAGAACAAGTATTACATGCTCCCCCTGATTCTTGGATTATTAGGTTTGTTTTTTCAGTTTAATTCCGGACCTAAGGGGAAACAGGATTTCTGGGTGTTAGTGTCCCTGTTTGTAATGACAGGTATGGCCATTATTATATACCTGAATCAGGAACCGCTGCAACCTCGCGAACGGGATTATGCCTATGTCGGGTCCTTTTATGCCTTTGCCATCTGGATTGGACTGGGAGTTCTTTCGTTATACCAACTTTTAATGAAAGTGTCGCCTGCCAAAACCAGCGCCATCGTCGCCACTGCCCTTTCGCTTATTGCAGTTCCATGTTTGATGGCCAGCCAGAACTGGGATGATCATGATCGTTCTGGTCGTTTTACCGCCCGGGATTTCGGACGTGACTACCTCGAGTCGTGTGCCCCGAATGCAATCCTCTTTACCAATGGTGACAACGATACTTTTCCTTTGTGGTATGCCCAGATGGTTGAGGGGGTTCGGACCGATGTGAGGGTGTGCAATTTAAGTTACTTTCAGACAGACTGGTATGTCGATCAGATGAAGCGAAAGGCTTTTGAATCAGATCCGCTTCCGATCAAATTTGAGCATAATCAGTATGTCCAGGGAACCCGCGATGTCATTTAT
>TBL_comb47_HYPODRAFT_10007229_pt1 | contig 11735 bp, 8 predicted proteins | sample TroBogypolimnion_40_FD_10682 | JGI IMG/M metagenome (IMG submission 10682) | reverse complement strand
CCACTCAAGGCGCGCACGGCCTGGGTGGGGAACACCATGGCGCCGACTTCCTTCAGGTTGATGCCGGTGAGAACCACGTCCTGCACATAGGGCGCACCGGCCGCGGTGATCTTGGCGCGCAGCGGGCCCACGGACACAAAGGTGCCGGTGGCGAGCTTGAAGTCTTCGGCAATGCGGCCGTCGAATTTGAGGCCCTGGTGTTCGTCATCCGGGTCAATCCAGGTGACGGCGTCGCCCGAACAAAAGAAGCCTTCTTCATCGAAGTGGGCTGCAGTTTCCTCGGGGGCGCGCCAGTAGCCCGGCGTGATGTTGGGGCCGCGGTAGCGCACTTCCGTCTTGCCGCCCATGTCCACCAATTTCAGGTCCATGCCCGGTGTGGGCACGCCCAGATCGCCGGCCCGGACATTGGGGTTGGTGACGAAGATGGCAAAGGGGCCGGACTCGGTCATGCCCATGCCGGTGGTCATCACAATGCGCTCGCCAATTTCGGCCTCGGCGGTGGCAAACAGGCTGTCCCAGATCGGTTGCGCCAAGGAGGCACCGGCATAGAAAAACATCTTCACGCGGGAGAACAGGGTCTTGCGCAGCACCGCATCGGTCTGCATGGCGTTGGCAATGGCTTCAAAGCCGGTGGGCACATTGAAGTACACGGTGGGCGCGATCTCGCGCAGGTTGCGCAAGGTCTCGTGCATCAGGGCGGGCGTGGGTTTGCCATCATCGATATACAGCGTGCCGCCGTGGTACAGCACCATGCCGAAGTTGTGGTTGCCGCCGAAGGTGTGGTTCCAGGGCAGCCAGTCCACCAGCACCAGCGGCTTCTCGGTCAGGGCCATCATGCTCTGCGCCATCTGCTGCTGGTTGGCGCACCACATGCGCTGGGTGTTGATCACCGCCTTGGGCAGCTTGGTGGAGCCGCTGGTAAACAGGAACTTGGTAATGGTCTCGGGGCCGGTGGCGGCCATGGCTGCGTCCACGGCATCGGTGGCCTCTGTGGCCAGCAGATCCGCGAAACGGGTGCTGGCGATGCCGTCCACCGTGCCGTTGGTCAGCACCACTTCCATGTTGTCGCTGGCCACTGCGGCAATGGCCTTGCCGTAGCGCTTGGCATCGGCCGCAAACAGCAGTCCGGGTGTGACGGTTTTCAGCACATGGCGCAGCTTGTCGTAGTCCTGGCTGATCAATGAGTAGGGGGGCGAGGTCGGAACAAAGGGCACACCGGCCACCAGGCAACCCAGGGCCAGCTGCGCGTGTTCCAGATCGTTTTCCGAGAGGATGACCACGGGACGCTCCACGCTGAGCTTGCGGTCCAGCAGGGCCTGCGCAATGTTGCGTGCGCTGTCCCAGGCCTGCGCGTAGCTCAGGTGAATCCAGTCGCCCAGGCTGCCATCGGCCAGCCGCGCGCGCCGCGCCATAAAGGTCTGGTCCGGCCGGGTCATCGCCCACAGCTTGAGGCGGTCGGTGATGCGCTGGGAGTAGACCTGCAGGCTTTGCTCGGCCTGCATATAGCGCACGCCGGGCGCGCCTTCGCTTAAGGCTACACGGGTGATGCCAAAGCGCAGCGTGCGGTATTTGGGTTGGGTCATAGTGTCTCTTCGGGTCTTTATGTGTGGTGCCTGGGCGCTTACGGTCTGTGCCGATTTACGCTAACTGGTGCCGCTTTATGCCTTTTGCACCTTGGCGGCACGGCCTTCGAGGAAGGCCTTCACGCGGTCCTTGGCCTCGGGCGCGCTCTGGGCAATCGCGGCCATCATGGCTTCGGTCATAAAGCCCTGGTCTGCCGGCTGGTCGGCAATGCGCGGCAGCACGTGGGTGAGCGCGTAGTTGGTCAGCGGTGCATTGCCGGCAATGCGCAGGGCCAGCTCCATCGCCTTGTCAAACGCCGTGCCGGCGCCCACCAGGTATTGCGCCAGGCCGATGCGTTCGCCGTCGGCGGCGTTGTAGACGCGCCCGGTCAGCATCATGTCGGTCATGCGGGCCACGCCGATCAGACGCGGAATGCGCACCGAGCCGCCACCACCGACAAAGATGCCGCGCGAACCTTCGGGCAATGCGTAAAACGTGGTGTCATCGGCCACGCGGATATGGCAGGCGCTGGCGAGTTCCAGGCCACCACCGACCACGGCGCCGTGCAGCGCCGCAATCACCGGCACCGGGCCGTATTGCACCTGTTCCAGCGCCGAGTGCCACATGCGGGAGTGGTGCAGGCCCTGGCCGGCGTCGCGGTCCTGCAGCTCGCTCAGGTCGAGACCGGCGCAGAAGTGATCGCCCTCGCCATCGATGACGGCGGCACGCACGCTGGCGGGCATGGTTTCAAACAGGTGGCGCAGGGCGATGATCAGGCCGTCGTTGAGCGCGTTGCGCTTGGCGCCGCGCGTGAGGCGGATGACGGCAACCTGAAGATGTTCGCCCTGAAGTTCAAAGTGGATGTGTTTCTTGCTCATGTGGTGCTTTCGTATGGCTGAATTATGGTTATAAAAAATAACCTTATCAAGCACCTGAATGCACTGTTTTGTAAGTGTTTACCCTTGAATTTTCACCCGCCGGTGCGTTCGCACTTCCATGCTGTTGCCCTTGCTTTTGGGTCATGCACTGGGTCGGCGATGACTTGCCTGGCTCTGACTTGGCTTGGGTTGATAGGCGACTATGCGTGCTTCGCGCATACCATCTGCTCATCGCAGTTGTGCGCAGAGCTCCTGGCACCTGTGCCTGCGGGAGTTGCGCCAGTCTGTGTCAGATCCCCAGTGCCAGCCGACTGGCCTGGGCGATTGCCGCTTTGGCATCCAGTTCAGCGGCCTTGTCGGCGCCTCCGATCACATGCACCGGCAGCGTGGGTGCCAGCGCCTGCAGTTCGTCTGCCAGCCCTCGGACCGACTCCTGGCCGATGCAGACGATGAGGGTGTCAAAGGGCAGTGTGGTGGCCGTGCCATCGGCTGCGCTGTAGTGCAGACCCGCATGGTCAATGCGCTGGGCTGCCACACCCGTCAGAATCTTGACACCAAAGCGCAGCGCCTTGTCACGCCGGATCCAGCCGGTGGTCAGCGCCAGCGAGGAGCCCGGACGCTTGTCACTGCGCTGCAGCAGCGTTACCTGACGCCGCGCCGCCATGGGCACGGGTTTGCCCTTGCGCCCGCCTGCGGATTCGGCGCTGGTGTCCAGACCGTATTCGGCTGCAAAGTCGGCCAGCACCGGCGGCTGGTGTGGCGCCTCACCCAACAAAAATTCCACCATGTCAAAGGCAATGGCGCCGGCACCGATGACCAGCACGCGGTTGCCGATCGCATGGGTGTTGGATAGCGCCTGGTCATAGCGCAGCACCTCGGGTCGGTAGATGCCGGGAATGTCGAGCGTGCGCGGCTTCACGCCGGTGGCTATCACCACCTCGTCAAAGTCGCCTTTGCCCAATTGCGCTGCGGTCGGCGCGCAGTGCAGCCGAACGTCCACCCGGGTTTCTGCCAGGCGCACGCTGAAGTAGCGCAGCATTTCATCAAACTCGGTCTTGCCGGGCACATTGCGGGCCAAGCGCAATTGCCCGCCCAATTCTGCGCCCGCCTCAAACAGCGTGACCGTATGGCCGCGCTCGGCCGCACCAAAGGCGAAGTTCATGCCGGCCGCACCGGCGCCCACCACCGCAATGCGTTTGGGTGTGGTTGCCGGGCGCACCACCCAGTCCAGTTCCAGCCCCGCGCGCGGATTGACCAGGCAACTGGCGGGCTGGCGCTTGAAGATATTGTCCAGACAGGCCTGGTTGCAGGCAATGCAGGTGTTGATGCGCTGCGCCTCACCCTGCCGCGCCTTGCGGGCAAAGTCCGGGTCGGCCAGCAGCGGGCGGGCCATGGACACCAGATCGGCCTGGCCGCTTTCCAGCAGCGACTCGGCCACGGCCGGATCGTTGATGCGGTTGGACGCCATCACCGGAATCGTCACCACCGCCTTGATGCGGCGCACGGCATAGGCCCATGCCGCCCGCGGCACGTTGTGCGCAACGGTGGGCACATCGGCCTCATGCCAGCCCACGCCGGTGCTTAAGATGTCGGCACCGGCCTGCTCCACGCGGCGTGCCAGTTCCAGTGTCTCTTCGCCCGACATGCCGCCTTCGACCAGGTCCAAGGCAGACAGGCGGTAGATGATCGCGAAGTCCGGCCCCACGGCGGCCCGCACGGCCTGGATGATTTCCAGCGGGAAGCGCATGCGCCCTTCCAGATCGCCACCAAAAACGTCCGTACGCTGGTTGGTGAGCGGCGCCGTGAATTCGTTGATCAGATAGCCCTCGGAGGCCATGATCTCCACCGCGTGGTAGCCCAGGTCGCGGCCCATCACGGCCGCGCGCGCATAGTCGGCAACGGTTTGCCATACCTCTTCGGTACTCAGCGCGCGGGGCGTGAATTTGTTGATGCGGGTGCGGATGGCGCTCGGGCCCACACATTCTGCAAATTTGGCATAGCGCCCGGCGTGCAGCAACTGCAGGCAGATCTTCGTTTCGGTGCCGCGCACGGAATCCACAATCGCGCGGTGCCAGCCCAGGTCGGCATCCGGCGTCAGGGCAGGGGCGTCGTCCTCCATGCGGCCTTCCAGATTGGGCGAGACACCGCCGGTGATGATCAGCCCGATCTCACCTTCGGCACGTGCCCGGTAAAAGGCCGCAATGCGTTCCTCGGGCCGGTCCATGCTTTCCAGGCGGGTGTGCATGGCACCCATGACCAGGCGGTTGCGCAGGGTCAGTTTGCCGACCTTGAGTGGTGCCAGCAGATGCGGGTAGGGTGCGGCGGTGGTAGTGTTGGCTGTCATGGCGTGGGTCATTCTGGGCTTGTGTATTGGGGGGCGCGTTTCTCGCGGAAGGCGGCCACGCCTTCTTTCATAAAGGCATCAAAGCACAGGGTCTGGCCACGGTCTTCCAGTGCAATCACTGCTGCCAGGCTGGGCATCTCCTGCGCCATGGCCAGGCCGTCCTTGCTCAGGCGCAGGCCCACCGGGGACATGGCCAGCATCTCTTGCGCCAGCGTTCTGGCCGTCTCGATCAGGTCTTCTTCGGGCACCACCTCATTGACCAGGCCTACGCGCAGCGCACGCTCGGCGTTGATGAAGCGGCCGGTGTACATCAGCTCGGCGGCCACGGCCGGGCCGACGGCGCGCGGCAGAAAGTAGCTGATGCCCATGTCGCAACCGGTGAGGCCGATCTTGGCCATGGCCACGTTCATGCGGGCGTTGGGTGCGGCGTAGCGCATGTCGCAGGCCAACGCAAGCGCAAAGCCACCGCCACAGGCCGCACCCTGTATCAGGCCCAGCACCGGCTGCGGGCAGCGGCGCATGCGCACGATGACTTCCGACAGGCGGCGCTGCATGCGCAGGCCCTGTTCCACCGACACGGTGAGCTTGGGCACATCGTCGAGGTCATAGCCGGCGCAGAAGTGTTTGCCGGAGCCGCGCAGCACCACGACGCGTACGTCGGTTCTATCGGGCAGGCTGCCGAAGTAGTGGTACAGCTCTTCGGTGAGGGCGAGGTTCAGGGAATTGAAACTGTCGGGCCGGTTGAGGCTGAGCCATTCGATGGCGCCTTCGCGTTGGATGTCGATGAAGCGGTAGCTGCTGTCGGGGACTGTGCTGCTTGTCATGGCAATGCTTTCTTTTAAGTCAAATGATGTGGTGTGCTTTGCGCCAACTGCTGGCGAATCACAAACTTNTGCACCTTGCCACTCGGCGTGGTCGGCAGGGTGGGCCAGATTTCCAGCTTCTCGGGCAGCTTGAATTTGGCCACCCCCTTGTCCACCAGATAGCGCGTCAACTCGGCCAGTGTGGTGGTCTGGCCGGGCTTGAGCACCACCACGGCGCAGCCGGTTTCACCGAGCCGGTCATGCGGCACACCGACCACGGCCACGCGCTCCACGGCGGGGTGCGACATCAGGTAGTTCTCCACCTCGCTGATGGAAATGTTCTGGCCGCCACGCACGATGATTTCCTTCAGGCGCCCGCAGATGCGGATCGAGCCGTCCGGCAGCACGCGAGCCAGATCGCCCGAATGCACCCAGCCCTGTTCGTCCAGCGCCACGCGCGTCATCTCGGGTTCACCCAGGTAGCCGATAAAGGTGTTGGGGCCACGTGACAGGGCTTCACCCACTTCGCCATCCGGCAGGGGCTTGCCTTCGCTGTTAACGACGCGCGCCTCAATGCCGGCAAGCGGGCGGCCATCGCTGAGCCAGGAATTTTCGAACGGGTCGGCGGGGTGAACAAGGGTGTGGGGCGGGCTCTCAGTAGAGCCGTAAATGGACAGCACGCGAACGCCCAGGGCCGCGGCCGCGCGCACCGGCGCCTCGGGTACGGGAGCACCACCGCAGAGGAAGTAACGCAGGTCCGGCAGCGTCTCGCCACTGGCAGCCAGTGCGCCCATGGTGTCGGCCAGAAACGGTGTGGCGCCCATGGTCCAGGTGCAGCGGTGGGCGCGCATTTGTTTGGCGGCGGCGGCACCTTCAAACACATCGAGCAGCGACAGCGTGCCACCGGTGGTCAGCGTCATCACCACGCCATGCAAAAAGCCGGTGGCATGTGCAATCGGCGAGGCCATAAAGGCCACATCGTCGGCGCCAATGCCCAGCGCTTCGCCCAGGGCGCGTTCGCCAAACAGAATGCTGTTATGGCTGTGGACGCCGCCCTTGGCGCGCGACTCGGTGCCGGAGGTAAACAGCACGGCTGCGGGCTCGTCGGCATGGCCGGCATGGGGCTGCGCCAGCGGTGCATGGGCCAAGGCCTGTTCCCAGCGCGTGCCGACCGCATGGGCACCATCACCCAGGCGCACGATGGCCACGCCTTGGGTCAGTGCCTCTGGCATCTGTGCCACAGCGGCGGTGAAGTCGGTGCTGCGAAAACGCCCTGCGATAAACAGTACCTTGCTCTGGCACTTTTCCATCACATAGCTGAGCTCGGCGCGGCCGTACGTCACCGGCACCGGGTTGATGATGGCGCCCAGCTTGAGCGCAGCCAGAAACACCACCACGGTTTGCGACCAGTTGGGTTGGCAGACCGTGACCACATCGCCCGGAGCCACGCCGTTTTCCTGCAGAAAGCCGGCCAGCTGGCTGGACTGCGCGTCCAGTTCACGGTAGCTTAAATCGCAGCCATTGGAGTCGCGCACCGCCAGTTTGTCCGGTAGCGTAGCAATTCGGGCCGCCATCCGCTGCGCAATGGTTTCGTGGCGCCATTGGTCTGCCAGATAATATTTTTGGGCGCGCTCAGGGTCAGGTGTCGGGTATTTCATGGGGCCCTTTCGGAAGCGGGGCGGCCGGCCAGGTGGCGCTGGATGGAGCCCAAGAGGGCGCCATCAACGATCAGGTTCTGCCCGCTCATGTAGGCCGCGTTGGCGGACAGCAGGAACTCGACCACACCGGCGCAGTCGCGCTGCGGGTCGCCGATGCGGTGCATGGGCACCAGGGCCTCACGCGCGGCCTTCTTCTGCGGGTCGGCGTAAATGGCTTCGGTCAGCGTGGTGCGCAGCAGGCCGGGCGACACCGTGTTGATGCGCATGCCATCGGCCGCCCATTCCTGCGCCAGCACCCGCACCAGCATGAGGAGGGCGGCCTTGGATGGGCTGTAGGCACCCATGTCCGGGTAGGGTTCCACTCCCGACATGGAGGCGATCACCACCATGGAGCCGCCGCTGGTTTTCAGGTGCGGCTGCGCTGTACTTGCCAATTGCCAGGCGCTGCGCACATTGACGTTGAAGACCTGGTCCCAGTCCTGCTGGGTGATGCGGCTGAGCGGCCCGGATCGCACGATGCCGGCGTTGCTGACCACCGCGTCCAGCCCGCCAAAGGCTTCCACGGCCTGTTCCACCAAACGGGCCGGCACCTCCAACTGCGCCAGATCCCCGCTCAGGCACAGCACCGTAGCACCCAGTGCGCGGCATTGCGCGGCCGTGGCTTCCAGGTCGGCCGAGGGGGCGGAGGCGCACAGGGCGACGGACCGGCCGGGTGCGGACAGCCGGGTTGCAATGGACTGGCCCAGCCCGCGGCTGGCGCCGGTAATGAGGACGCGCATGGCGGGCTCCTGGCGTGTTGTGTTCACAGCGTGCGGGCAATCAGCTCACGCATGATTTCATTGGAGCCGCCATAGATGCGGTGCACGCGGGCATCGGCAAAGGCGCGGGCAATCGGGTATTCCCACATATAGCCATAGCCGCCGTGCAGTTGCAGGCATTGGTCCAGCACCCGGCCCATCAGCTCGGTGCACCAGTACTTGGCCATGGCGGCCACGGCCTTGTCCAGCTTGTCGTCGCAGACTTCGAGCAGGCAGCGGTCTATAAAGGTCTGGGCGATCTCGATCTCGGTTTTGATTTCGGCCAACTTGAAGCGCGTGTTCTGGTAGTCGGCAATCAGCGTGCCAAAGGCCTTGCGCTGGCGCGTGTAGTCCACCGTCCATTGCAGGGCGGCAGCACTGGTGGCCACGGCGCCGATGGCGATCTGCAGACGCTCCCAGGCCAGCTCTTTGCTCAAGAGGCCAAAGCCCTTGTCCTCCACACCGAGCAGGTTGTGCTGCGTGAGCGCCACATTGTCAAAGTACAGCTCGCAGGTGTCCTGCGCCTTCATGCCGATCTTCTTGAAATTCTTGCCGCGCGATACGCCGGCGGATGCCGCCTCCACCACCCAGAGTGTGAGGTCCTTGCAGTCGGCATCGGCGCTGGACTTGGCGGCCAGCACAAACAGGTCGGCGCACTGGCCATTGGTGATAAAGGTCTTCTGGCCATTGAGCAGCCAGCCATCGCCCTGGCGGATGGCGGTGCTGCGCATGGAGCGCAAATCGCTGCCGGCACCGGGCTCGGTCATGACGATGGCGCCAATCAGCTCGCCGCGCGCCATGGCCGGCAGCCAGCGCTGCTTCTGCTCTTCGGTGCCGTAGTTGAGGATGTAGGGCGCGACGATGTCGGAGTGCGTCGAGAAGCCGGGACCCGACAGGCCCAGGCGCGATTGCTCTTCAATCAAAATCGCCGGGAACAGCCGGTCGGCACCGCTGCCACCGTATTCTTCGGGCAAGGTGGTGCACAGCAGGCCCAGGGCACCGGCCTTGAGCCAGATCTCGCGCGGGGCCACGCCGGCCTCTTCCCAGTCGCTGTGAAAGGGGGCCACTTCGATCTCAAAGAATTTGCGCGCCGCGTCACGGAAGGCATCGTGGTCACTGCTGAAGAGGGTTCGGGCGAGTAGGGTCATGGTCAATTCCTGCGATGGCAAAGGCATGTGCGCCATGCCACCTAGGTGGCATGGCGCGAACTTCAAATTACAGCTTGCACAGTGGCGATGCCGCTGGCATCAGCGCCGGTGCAAAGGTCTGCTCGATCACCGGACGCAGCACGCCGTCCACCACCTTGGCGCGGCCCACATAGTTGGGCAGCACCAGCTGGTTGTCGGCCGCACGCATCACGACCGGTCCGTAGATCGAATCGATGGTGGAGCCGGGCAATGCCTTGGCAATGTCGGCGGGCTTGACGCTGCCGGACTTCTTCACACCTTCAAATAGGACCTGGGCGCCGTTGTAGGCCTGGCCTTCGTTGTCGGTGGGCAGGCGGTTGAACTTGGCCTTCCATGCCGCCACAAAAGACTTGTTGCGCGGGTTGTCCAGATCGGGCGTGTAGCCGGTGGTTCCGGGTGTGCCTTCGAGCGACTTGTCGGTGGCGTTGATCATGAAATTCAGGATCAGCGAATGGCCGATGAGCTTGGTCTTGGGGATTAGTCCGAATTCCTGCGCCTGCTTCACAAAGGCGATGGCGTCACGTCCGGTTTCTGCCACCCAGATGGCGTCCACATTGGCGTCCTTGAGCTGGGCAATAAAGGGCGAAAAGTCCTTGGTGCCCATGGGTGCGTAGAGCGCCAGCTTGACGTCCTTGCCCTGGGCCTTCACCGACTTGGCAAACGATTCGGAAGAGTCGCGGCCCCAGACATAGTCCGCAGCCATGGAGGCGTAGGTTTTTTCCTTGAAGCCCTTGGCCCATTCACCAATCATGGCGATGTCCATGGCATCCGAATGGTTGGTGCGGAACATGCGCGGCTTGCAGGAGTCACCGGTGATTTTGTCGGACTTGCTGGCCACCACGAAGTAGGCCGCGTCCCAGCGGTCGAGGTTGGCACCGAAGGCCAGCGAGATGGAGGAGGGGATGGCGCCGATCAGCAGGTTGTAGCCGTCGCGGGCCAGTTTTTCAGCGACGCGGCGGCCGGCGTCGGGTGTGCCTTCGTCGTCGGCTTCAGACACTTCAACCTTGCGGCCGTCCACACCCCCCTTGGCATTGGCTTCGTCGATGGCGAACTTGATGGCGCGTATGACTTCTTCGCCCTGTTGTGCGAACACACCGGACTTGGAGCTGACCAGGCCGACCTTGACCGGGTCTTTGGCCTGTGCGAAGCCAATGCTTGGGATGGCAGCGGCCAGGGCCAGTGCGATCAGGGTGCGGCGGGGGAAATTCAATGTAGGCATGTCGTGTCTCCTCATAGTTAAATCCGGATGCGGTCCGGTGCCGTTGTAAAAAATGTTTGTCTCTGGGATTTATTGTGCAGAGGCGTTTGTGTGCATTGGTCCGTTGAGGTTTGTGCGGCCGAGGTCACTGGGGTAAATGCTTCCGTCCGTGTCCCCCGGCCTGCGGCCTCCTCCTTTACCTCCCGGAACCATCCACCCCAGCGCCCTCGGCTGCCGGCATGGTGGGCGCGCGAAGACTGAATACCAACCGCAGTCACGCCCCGCCCATGCCAAGCACGGTTGGTGCGCAATGACTGGATACCTTGTGGCGAAAACAGTGCTTGCAGACACAGGACGGCGTGGCGCTCCGTTCCGGTAGGTAAAGGAGGAGCCCGTGCAGCGGGCGGGGGACACGGACGGAACGGAGTGCCACGTCGGCCTGTGTCCAAGGGAATGCAGGAACACCATATGAATCACACCATCACGTGCTGGTGTAATTCGTCGAGGCTGTTTTCGGTGACAACCCCTTCGGCCACCGCAGCACCCTTGGCCATGGCGACATAGCGTTTGGCGACACGGGTGACCAGCGTCATGTTCTGTTCGATCAACAACAGCGCCGTTCCCTGATCGGCGACCTGGTTGAAGATCACACCGAGCTGATCGACGATCACCGGGGCCAGCCCTTCGGTCGGCTCGTCCAGCAGGATCAGCGAGGGGTTGGACATCAGCGCGCGGCCGACGGCCAGCATCTGTTGCTGACCACCCGACAAGGCCGTGCCGGGCGTGTGGGCGCGCTCTTGCAGAATCGGGAACAGCTTGTAAATCTCGGGCACATTCCACGGGCCCTTGCGGCCCACGGCGGCGCCCAGGGTCAGGTTCTCTTCGACGGTCAGGTTGGCGATGATGCAGCGGCCCTGCGGCACCACGGCAATGCCTTTTTGGGCGGCCATGTAGGTGCGGGGCTTGCTGACGGGTGCGCCACCCATGCTGACGTTGCCAGCCTTCAGATGGGCCAGACCCAGGATGGTGTTGACCACCGTGGTCTTGCCGACACCGTTGCGGCCTATCAGGGCCACGCGCTCGCCGGCTTTGACCACCAGGTTCATGCGGTGCAGGATGTGGGCCGCGCCATAGAAGGCGTCCACGTTTTCCAGCTGCAACAAGGTGCTCATGCTGCGCTCCCCAGATAGGCTTCGCGCACCCGCGGGTCTTTGCGGACCTCGGCGGGTGAGCCCTGGGCAATCACGCGGCCCAGCTCAAACACGGTGATGGCATCCGAGATGCCGAACACCACATCCATGTCGTGC
>TBL_comb47_HYPODRAFT_10007228_pt1 | contig 11735 bp, 14 predicted proteins | sample TroBogypolimnion_40_FD_10682 | JGI IMG/M metagenome (IMG submission 10682) | reverse complement strand
TATAGGCATGCTTATTGACTTGGCCTCTGGGAAAGTGTGGGTCTATCCCGCAGAGCCTCTCTACTTCAACTAGCCGTAGCCCTCTTTACAGCGCAACAAAAGGATTTTGAGTTCTCAACCTGTAATTGGAGAATACAAAAAAATGAATATGAAAATACTCTTTTTAAGCATGAGCCTTTTAGCCTTGATTACAACAAGCGGTTGTTGTAGTATTGTCAGTTCCAAAAGTAAGAATGTACCGATAAACGCGTCCCCGCCAGAAGCAAGCATTCTTGTTATTGATACACAACAGGGAATGGTAGTTCATAGGCTTAAAGGCGTCGGCATGGCTCCGCTAAACGGAATGACAACACTTAGCAATGGACAGAAAGTGCTTGCTCAATATCAGATTTATGCCTTCGCCAAGGGTTATTTCCCAAGCTACAAAATAGTGATGGCAAAATATAATCCTTGGATGTTTGGCAATCTTATTTTTATTGGTGCGGGCGGTTTCGGTGGACTGATTGCAATGGCAGTGGATACTGGAAATGGTGTTGCCTATGTCATACCGGAAGACCAGATACAGATTGATTTAAGGCGAGTAACAGAAGATGCTGACGAACTCAGAAATCCAGCGGAGAAGGAATTTTATGACAATGCTAAAAATCTTTCAGTAGAAGAATACGAGAAAGTTATGATGCAAAGAATTGAAAGCGATCTCAACCGTGCCAGAATCAAACTGCAACAAAGTCAAAATAAGAGATAGAAGGAGTTTACAAGAAATGAAGAAAATAATCATTGCTCTGTTTTTAATGGCGGTTGTCTTGGTTGCGTTAAGCGGTTGCGTGTCAAAGCCTGATACTGATATATTCTTTACCTGTAAAGATCATCGCCCGGAAAATCAAACAGCATTCGGTCTGTCTTACCCAAAAGACTTTTTTGAGGTTGGGCGCAACCGTTTTTCAGAAAGAGACGGCACCTTTTTAATCCTATATTACAACAAGTTTGCACCAGCAGGTTTTCATGTCAGGATTTTTGGCCCGGACGGAAAATTTTGTTATGAGGGGAACACAATATTAATTCCCCAGGGACTTTATTATTATTTTAAGCCCAATGTTTCCGAATTTGTCAAAAGATATGGCTATGGCAAGTATGAAGCCAAGCTTTGCCGCGACGGCATGACTATCAAAACGTTGGAATTCTATCTTGAAAATGCTTCTTCTCCAAATATTCCTGCTTATTTGAGAAAATGAATTCAAGCCATTTTGGAAAAACCAAAATATCTATGATGGATGTTTTGAATTTATCCTGAGAAAAACAGAAAAAGGAGGTCATAAAAAATGGGTTAAATTGTGGATGACGAAATACAAAAAAACATGATAAAGTAAAGGATCACAAAATGAACAAAAAAATAATGGTCGCGTTGATGGTTGCCTTCATCGGGTTGAATCTTTGTGCAAAATCTCCTGTTGCGGTGTCTTGCACGACAACGGTAAAAGGTTCTGTCAAAGGAGTTGGCGCTTCAACTTCGGGAAACGGAAACAAGTGCGGAACAATTGCAGGAGTGACTTTTTGCTCAAACAGTAAAACAGGCGAAAAGTCTGTTGGGGTTTCAGGCCTCCAGGTGGGAGGCAAGGGCACGACAGGCGCAAATAATTTTGTTGCTGTTAAGGTAAGTACGCCTCTTCCTGTTACTCCGACATGCACCTTGAAAGTCAATACGCCAAGTTTTACAAGAGCGGGCATGACATCAGGCAGCGTCAAGAATTAACGAGCAATGAATGCTCCCTTTTAATCAAGGGAAGAACTGTTTCAAGATACTCAAGAAAATAAGGTTATTCATAGAGAATGGAAAGGCAAAAGCTCCTCTGAGTCTGACCTGAAACTATGGATAACTTTTTGTTTTGTCCTAAATGTCCTTGCGAACGCGGAGTTACACAACTGGAGTATTTTCGAGGAATGTCCGGATTTTGAGCATTTGAAGGTTCCGACAGATATTTATCAATAAATGTTGTCTGAATATAGATTTTTAAATTGTGAAAATAGAAAAGCATGATAACTTAACAAAGTTATCCATAGAGGCTGGAAAAATAAATACCTCAAAAGTTACTCCCCAAAATTTGACCGGAGGCTATGGATAGCCCTTTTTATTTTAGCGAGCTTCACGAATAAACGTCCTCGTCCGATGTTATTCGGGAGAACACTAGTCTAGGCATACGAGTTTTAGCATAGCTTAAGGAGTAGAAACTCATTCTTCGATAAAAATAAAATTTTATATAGAAATTATTATTTATAATATAAGTTATTTATAGTTAAATAGATAGCTAATAGTATGTCAGAAATTAAAAAACAGTAATAATAGGGTAAGTAATTAATTATAAGCATCTTATATATTAATAAAATTTATATAGTTGTCAAGGTACAAAAAAGATAAAAAGTGAGTTTTTTTTGGTTTCCCTCTTTCATTTTTAGCTTTTTGTGATAAAATCTATAAAGGGTCATCATTATAAATACCTTATGCGAAAGGTATTTAAAAACGACCCCCCTTATTTGTAAGTAACATAATATAAACTAATGGGAAAAATGAAAAAAATCAGTGTAAGGGTTGAAGGCGGGCGTGGATATGATATCCTGATTGGGTATAATGTCCTTAGTAAAATTGGCTCAGAAATAAAACCTTTAAATGTTGGGGAGCGTGTTTTTTTGATAACAAGTCCCAAGATAGGTAAATTTTACCTTGCCTCCTTAGAGAACGCCTTGAAGCAAGCCGGATATAATGAGATTAGTGTTAATTATGTTGCAGATGGCGAGAAAAATAAAAGTTATACCTCTTACAAGAGACTATTAACTCAACTATTGAGCTTCAGCGAAGATAGTGAGAAAAAAGTTTTTGTTATAAATCTTGGAGGTGGAGTTGTTGGTGATTTGGGAGGCTTTGTTGCAGCTACATTTAAGCGAGGGATTAGCTATATACAAGTGCCCTCTACCTTATTAGCTTTTGTAGATTGTGGAATTGGAGGTAAGGTCGGTATAGACTTTGAAGGTGCGAAGAATATAGTAGGTTCTTTTCATCAACCCAAATTAGTTTTTGCAGATTTATCCTTACTTGGGACATTAAGCAAAAGAGAATTGAGATCGGGTCTTGCAGAAGTTGTAAAATATGGTGTGATACATTCTGTCGAACTATTTGAGTTCGTAGAAAACAACGTTGATAAAATCTTTTCCCTCGACCATAAAGTCGTAGAACGAATTGTGATGGAAAGCTATTCTATCAAGGCGGCAATTGTATTTCAAGATGAATTTGATACAAAAGGAATAAGGGCAAGATTAAATTTTGGTCATACAATTGGGCACGCGGTTGAATCTGCTTCCAAATATTCGTATAGACATGGAGAAGCAGTTTCAATAGGGATGGTCTGTGCGAACGACATTGCAGTAAAATTGGGTTTAATGGATAAAGGAGTGGCTGCAAGGATAGAAAATCTACTTATAAAAATAGGATTACCTATAAAGATAAAAAATTGCGTTCTAACTGAAATTATGAATTATTTTTGGAGAGACAAGAAATTTGTGAATGGCAAAAACAGGTTTATTCTTGGAACAAATCTTGGAGAAACAAAAATAGTTGAAGATGTTTCTGTTAAAGTAATAGAAGAGGTAATAAAAAATAGATTTGCTAAATAATAAATAATTTTTGTACTTGTAGATTTTCGTGAAAACTCCATCTTATAAGCAAGATGGAGTTTTTTATATGTACCTTGAAAATCATTAATTGAGCATAATGTGCCTATCTTTGCAACTTGGATAACTTGCACATGTATATTAACTCATAAGAAAGATCGTTACCCAAAATGAAAAAATATGCTTCTGAATTAGTAGAAATTTGCTCATAGTTTATATAAGTGTCTTTCAACATCAGCAGTACATCCATCCAATTTTCTTCGTCTGGATATTCGTCGGTCATGTTGAAGTCAAATCTGGCAGTTTAATTGATTTGAAAAGTTGGGAAAAAAGTGTTGACATATTGGGTTGTTCCGTAGTGGCAGCGAGCGGAAATTTGACATGGCACGGCGAAACTCGTCCTTTGATTTTAACAATGCCTTCGCCGACTTTTAGACGATCGAGGTAGATTTCTTCGCCATGCTGGAGAAATAACGCTTTCTTCGCTGCCTGGATATCGTTCTCGTCCTGTAATCCGAGGATAATCAAAGTATTGGAGTTTCCGGTAAGATAAACCGGAGTCATGCTCGGATGCTGCGTGATATAAACCAGCCCCTCGCCGAATCCTCTAATTTCTCTGAATAGGCTTTCGAGACTATTTGAGGCCTGATGTTCACCGAAGGTATTTGGGAAAAGATTATGTACTTCTTCGAGGAATGTCACATGCCGGAGGTTTTTAGTTTCTCCTTGACGCAACCGATAGAGGTGGATAAACCGCAAAAAGATTTCCGAAAGAAATGTCCGTAACGGCTTAGGCAATTCAAAATCCAGTTCAAGGATAACCGGCTTTTCGAGCAGTTCTTCCAGCTTTAACGGCGTTCTGGTATTAAATGACCTCGCTGCCGGGCCAAAGGTAAAAGTTTTCAGGATTCTCATGCAACTGTCCCGCCAGAGCATTCTTCGTCCTCGAAACTGAGATTTTTCAAGCATTTCCCGGGCATCATGAAAATTCGGGTATTTGTTTTCGTGCGTTCCGTCGTAAAATCCGTATTTCTCGAATAGCTCGTCGAACAGATCAATAAAAACATCAGCGACGCCTGGTCCGGAGATGTGGGTCTTTTCCAGAACCTCAGCGATAATGCTGATCCAAGTACGCGGATGAACTCCCGGCGGCGCTCTTAACGGATTCCATAAAAACGGCGTGTCAGAATCTCTGCCGACTGAGCAAATTTCAATCTGCTTGACTTTTGCCAGCGGTAAGGCCTTTATCTGCCGGTAGGAACGCTTCCAGTCGATCACCAGGAATGGGATATCTTTATCGAGAAGCCCAAGCAGCATATTCTGGGCGACATTGGTTTTGCCGCTGCCGGTCATGGCTAAAATCCCGATATGCTTGATGTAATTGTCCCTGTTCAAGCCGACTGGATACAGGGGGCGATTGGCGTAATTAATGGTGCCGAGGGTAAACTCACCGGAAGCCTCTTTTGCCGACACTGGCGGCAACATGATGGTATCGTTATTGACGTTCCTCGTCAGATGTCTCGCCGCAAACATGTAGATTAATGACTCGGCCTCTTGTCTTGCTTTCATAGTTTCCGACGTGGTGTAAGCAAGCCACAGCGCATCGGCTTTTGTCCCAATCAATGGACGGAGCTTACGGCAAGTGTCTTTCAGGTTCAGGTCAATCACGGTTGTTTATAGTCCTCCTTTTTCTCTGAATAAGTATCATCAAGTATTTTTCCCAGTCCGCCGCTTTTCATCAATTTTGCCCTTGCGACAGTTTGTTCGTGAGCTTCCCAAGTGTTCATCAATTCCTGCATTACCTTGACCACATCGTTCCAGCAGGAAACATCCTGGTCACGTCGTTCTTTTTCCAGTTCAAAAGAATTTTCTCTAACTTTGTGAAACTCTTCTTTCTCCGGAGTATCGCCGAAATAATGAGCTCGTGGACTTAAGGCCTGCATAATTTCTTTGACTTTATTCAGATCGTCGTCAACGCCGGCAATGTTTTTATTTCTGATTGCCAATCGCGCTTGAATTTCTTGCAATAAAACTTCCAGCTTGCTGCTTAAAATACCGCTACGCTGGCTGATGAATTTGTCCAGCGATTCGTCTTTAAATTCAGAGGGATCGGGGCTTGAGTATGTTTTGTAATATTTTGTATTCATACCCTATCAAAGTCTTTTCAGGTTAAAAACAAACTCAGGATTCTATTGGGAAAACCTGTCCAGGATAGATTATACAAAATAAAAACTATAACTTTTCATATTTGAAAGTTGATTTTTATTTTGATAGTGTTATAGTTGATATATAACGGCTATAACAGAGAAGGAACTTGTATGTTAATTATTCTATCAAATGCTAAAGACATTCCTGTTTATGAGCAGATTGCCGATGCAATAAAGCAGCAGTTATTCGCCGGAACACTCAGTTATGACGATGAACTGCCATCGGTGCGAACTATGGCCGGTTTGCTCAATGTCAATATGCATACGGTTCGTCACGCCTATAAATTGCTGGCGGATGAAGGTATCATACTTATGCGTCTGGGGCGGCGCACCCGGATTTGTCCGCGTCCGGAGGCAAGGGGCATGACATCGGAAACAAAAAGATATTTGCTTGAGAAATGGCGTGATCTTGAACGGGAAGCCTATTTGCGGGGGTTAGCTCCCGGTCAATTCAAAGAGTTTGTTCGCCAAAACCTTGAAAATGGAGAACCCGATCATGTTTAAGAAAATTCATTGGAACAAATGGGGCTTCATTCCTGCCGTGGTTTTGACAATCGCGTCCTCCGTGCTATTGCAGATTATGGCGAAAACTCCGCGCTGGCCGCTTCATTTCGGCTTGGACGGAATACCTAATCGCTTTGGCAGCAGCAATGAATTATGGATACTGGTGTTTTTTCAAGTTATATTTATCGCGGCGATGGCCTGCCTTGACGAGGGGATGGTACGTCTTCGGACACGGAAATTCAATATTGCCGGAATTATAGTGTCTGGGTTCGGCGGAATAATGTTCAATGTATTGTTGCAAACTTTCTATGCCGGACAGCAGAGCGCCCCGCGACTGTCGCCGCATTTCCATGCATGGCTGATAGCCTCGTTTTTACTTCCTGGGCTGGCATCTTATATTCTCGAACGCTTCCGCAAGTATCCGGAAAATGAATCCATAACGTCTCGTCCTTTCACCATGCCGGATTTGACCCAACGCAACTGGATTTACTGGGAAAACTATAATCCGTGGTGGATCAACGCATTGCTGACAGGGGTATTGGTGATGGTGGCAGCCCCGCGCTTGATGATATTGCACAGCAATTTTCAGTTCGATATGATCTTGCTGTCCGCATTTATTCTAATTTCAATTTTCATTGGAGGCTTTCAATTAATCATTAACTCTCAGCAGTTCAGTGTTACTTTCGGTTGGCTGAAAATACCCTGCTTGAAAATAAAAATGACCAACATCGCAACGGTTGAAGCCGTGGAATTTAATGCTTTAACACGTTTTGGCGGCTGGGGAATTCGCTACACTACGTGGGGTGGCTGGGGGTTTGTTCTTGGCAATAACGGAGTAATGTTGCGCACTAAAAAAGACCGCCAATTTACCATCAGTACGAAGAAGCCGGAGATAGTCGCCGAAATTATCAAAAAAGTCATAGCCGGACAAAGCTGACAGAAGTAACAATACAGAAAAGAGGAAACTTCATGACATTGCAGTAACCGACAATAGAGTTCCTGTAAAACTGAAAATATATATCCTTACATGGATACTGGTTTTATCTTCATTTTTATCCTTTGCCGCGAATACGCCGGATGGCAAGGCAGATTATTCAGATATTGGCAGGTTGACAATGGAACAGTTTGTCGCAGGGAAATATGATAAATTGAGTAATTTTATATTTTGCACGGATCGGGAAATTATAAATGTTATTGCTGATTTATTGGAAGTTTTTCCTTAAATTTCCCAATAGAACCTTGATAAACTATTTTTAAGGCAAAAAAATCGTTACTGCATGATAATAAAAGAGGATAGCCGGTGGCTCGGCGGGGGTAGTCAGAAACAGGCCATTCTGCAAGTTATAGCAAGACCAATGACTCCGACGGAAATTCTGCGAGAAGCAAGACAGATTAATCCGAGGATTTCTTTCGGTGACGCTTCGACGATTATCCGTGAATTGGAACGACGGGAAATTATAAAATGCTTAACGCCAGAACAACTTACCGGCAGGATTTATTGCTTGACCAATTATGGTCGTCGGCTGGTGTGGAAGATTTTCAAGTTGAAGCTCGACGCTGAAGGCCAAGATGTTGACTGGTATAAGTATTCCCGTGTGCTCGCCGGTAAAACCAGAAAATATCTTTTATGTGAAATCTATAACAACCGGGTGTTTTACGACGATGGAATGAATCTGGCGACTATCCGACGGAGAATCGGTAAAATCTATCCGGTTACGCTCAGCCAGACATTTTGCACGATGCAAGATTTGTTAAAGGATGGATTAGTTGAGGTCGCTGGTTTCACGAAAAAGAGAAGCTCAAAACTTTATAAGTTGACTTTGGAAGGAATAAAAATCTGCGAGTATCTGTTGCGAGATTCCCAACAATTCCATGAGCATCCTTTTTAAATTTCAGCACCTTTGTCACGTATGAAAGACGAAAAGCAAAAAAATGAACAAATTGCGTCCGGCATAGGGGAACAAGTGGTTTCTGCCTTGAACAGCAAGTTTGAAGAGATTATCTCCAAGCTTGAGGAATTTGAGGAAACACTGAACACTACCCTTGAAGCTATTGCCGAGCGTCAATATACGGCTGATACTCAGCATGATCTCTTTGAAGAGTGAAGTTGAATCCGTTAGGAAAATCTGTTTTTTTATTATTCCTGGGGAAACGAGGTGATTATCATTGAAAAAAGAATATGGATACGTAGTGGCATTGTGGAAGAACTCGACAAGCGACAGCTTAAATTTCTGGATTTTGTCCTCGATAAGATCAAATATTACTATCGGGAACTGTACGGCACACGCGATTGTTATCACCATCCGTTGACACTCACTAGGCTGAGCAAGCTCTGCAATCGTAATACGACCTCGGTAATCAGCGCTGTCCGTATTCTAGCTAATTCTATTCCTTATGGCTCTGGCACTGAGCCGCCGATTTCTTACGACAGGATAAAATCATTGAGGAATAATACGCATCGGGCGTATAGGATTTTCTTGAGAAAAAATTCTGAGCAGAAATATTAAAATACTTAGGTAAAAGTTTATGGGAGAATGTATTTTTGTTGTTGAAATCCGCAATAATGATCTTATCTTTACTCACTTAATTATCAAAACATAATTTAAAATAATCTATATAAAGCAATCATTCAGGGGAAAATCATGGGAATAGAAATAAGAGAGTTAGAATCTAATAAATTTGATTTAAATTCTGAGGCTGTATTTGTATTGCCTATAAATTATTTAGCTGAAGATAAATATGAATATAGTTCAACAGCATTGTCATTTTATAAATATGCAAAAACCAAGCTGAAGATTTGTTTTTTTAATGAACCGGAATTGCTTGTTGAACAACGGTCTGGTGAATGGTTCGCACCAGTACTGCTTTTCACTTCTACGGCTATCAGCAATAATCCTGAAATAGTTTCGATAACTTGTGGAGTTATTTCAAATTATATTACTGATTTTTTTAAAGGGCAAAGAACACCAAATATACGGTTAAAGATTCTGCATAAAGAAACTAAAACTACTAAATTAACAGAGATATCCTATGAAGGGAATTCAGATTTTATTGATAGCATTAAAGAAACAATCTCTAAATTACTCGTAAAGGACGGGAAATGAGCGAAAAAACAATTTCGTTTGACGAAATACATAGAGACTATTGCAAATTCATTGACTCATGTGGCAAGCTCAATTGCTTTACTCGCTCAAATAGAGTTCAAAATGATAAAGTGACTGAGTGTAGGCAATATATCTCAGTAATTAAAGCATATAAGAAACAAGCTGCAGAAAGAGGAAACGAGTTACAGGCCAATCAGTTCTTTCATATGCAATGTATGATTAATGCATTAATATCGTCATTGTTAATGTGGGTGGAATTGAAAAATCATGATTTTCAAAAAGCTTGGAGATTCCTTGTTGATGCTCAAGAATATACCGAAATTGCACTTAAAATAATGGATTATGAAGGTGTAAGAAACTTGAATGTTCGTCTTAAAACTATTGAAGACGTTGTTTTCCCTAGATGGGCCGTCTATAATAGCCCCAGTTTTGTCGAAACCATCGGGGAATGTTCTATTTGTCACAAACCATTTCTTGAATGTGATCATATCGAAAATCAGATATACATGGGTAGATTGTGCCAGAGAATGGATCGAAAAATCATTGATCTTGATCATGTTGCCTTTGTCGAAGACCCAAGAGATAAACGGTGTATAATTACAAAAGTCTCAGATCAAGATGGACGGATGAAGGATTATTTTACACTAGAAGATACTGGGAAATTAAAAGATGATAATGCACCTATGCAGGTAGAAGCTATTGTGTTAAACTTTTCCGACTTAGATTTCGATTGATTCTAAACTATTTACTAGTCATTGTTCTTCACGCATTTTCTGATCCCAAATTAATCACAGAACGGGAATAATCTAGGAGATTTTTTTATTAAAATTTTATTCCCCATTTTTGCTGCTACAAGATTTTCCCACAATATTACATATTGTATTTAAACCCTACCTGAAAAATCAGTTACCCTACGCCTTTTTATCGACGAGAAACAAGTTTTCATCCTCGGCAACCGAAAAATATATAAACTCCAAGCTCTTCTATTTTTAATATTAATCGGAAAGTTCACGTCGGAAAAGGCGTTGAATTTTTTCTTTTCGCCCGGTCGGGGCGTTTAGAAAAAGTTCAATACTCTTCCTGGAAAGGGTATGGTTAGGCATGTTGGAAATTCCCAACAGAACCAGAACCATCCTTTTTATGAACAAACCCGTAATAGAAGAGAAATGGACATACATAACTACAAAAGACAATTGGAACGGCAGATTGAACTAATCAAGCAGCAACCAGTGATTTCTTCCGGCAATAAAGAACTGGTGATTCAGTTCAAAGACTACCTGTTGAGTGATGGAATTGGAATTGCAAAAATTGGCCGGTACATGCTTGATGCAAAAAAATTCTGCTTAATGCTTAATAAACCGGTAAAGGACGCGACAGAAACGGACATCAGGAAAGTCATTGGAGATATTGAACAGTCAGAACTTGCTCCGGAAACAAAAAGATGCTTTAAAGTCTTTGTGCGAAAGTTTTACCGTTTCTTGCATGGCGTTACAAAAAAAGGCGAATATCCGTCGGCAGTAGGTTGGATTTCCCTTGCAATGTCGCAAAAAGACCGGAAGATGCCGGAAGAACTGCTTAACGAAAGTGAGTTCAAGGATTTGATTAGAGCTTGCGATAACATCCGGGACAAGGCACTGATTAGCGCTCTTGCCGAATCAGGAGCAAGGGTTTCTGAAATCGGGACCATGAAGATCAAACACGTTTCTTTTGAAATTCACGGAGCAAGACTGTCAATCACGGGCAAAACCGGAGCAAGAAAGATTCTTGTCATTGGCAGTACGCCATATTTACAGCAGTGGATTAACAGCCATCCGTTTAATGACGATCCCGACGCATTCCTCTGGTATAATCCTCGTGGCGGCTTGCTTTGCTACAACCGGATTACTGCCGTATTGAAAAAAGCCGCGAGAAAAGCTGGTATCAAGAAAAGAATTCATCCGCACTTACTTCGGCATTCGCGGGCAACACAAATGGCCTCAATTATGAGCGAATCAGCGATGAAGCAATACTTTGGCTGGACTCAAGGCAGCGACATGGCGGCCATTTACGTTCATATGTCCGGTAAAGACACTGATGAAGCGGTGCTGCGAGCAAGCGGCATAGAAGTTGAAAAGAAACCGCATCAACAGGCTATAAAACCGATCAGTTGCATCAGATGCGGCACAATCAACGAAACTACAAACCGGTTTTGTAAGACGTGTTCGCTGCCATTAACCGAAGACGAAGCAAAGAATGTGCTTAGTTTCGATTCCAAGGAAAA
>TBL_comb47_HYPODRAFT_10007227_pt1 | contig 11736 bp, 9 predicted proteins | sample TroBogypolimnion_40_FD_10682 | JGI IMG/M metagenome (IMG submission 10682) | reverse complement strand
TGCTACCGGCGCGGCGGTGAACCGCTCGCTGTACCAGGGCCTGGACAGCATCCCCTGGCGCGGACCGCTGGCCGCCAATACCGTGGCTGGCACGGTGTCGGGATGGGGCGCGGCCTATGAACACAGCCGCACGCAATGGGGCGGCAAGCTGCCGTTTGCACGCCTGCTGGAAAGCGCCATCCACTACGCCAGGCATGGCTTTGCCGTCACCCATAGCCAAGAACAGAACACGCGCAACAAGCTGGCCGAACTGCAGAGCCAGCCTTACTTTGCCAGGACGTTTTTAAAGGACGGCCAAGTGCCTGTGTATGGCCAGCGCCACGCCTTCCCGGAACTTGCCAAGACGCTGGAACAGATCGCCCGCGCCGGTGCCGAAGACTTTTATCGCGGCGATCTGGCGCAGCAAATCGGCCGTGACCTGGAAGCCGTGGGCAGCCCCATCACCGCCCAGGATCTGGCCGCGCACCAGGCGAAGATCAAGCTGCCGCTCCAGTTAAAAATCTCCGGCGCCACGCTCTACAACATGGCACCGCCCACGCAAGGCCTGGCCTCGCTGATGATTCTGGGCACCTATGACCGCATCCGCCAGCCAGGCTGGAGTCCCGACAACGCGCAAGGCATTCACGCTCTGGTGGAGTCCACCAAGCAGGCCTTTATCCAGCGCGACCGCTATGTCACCGATCCGGCGCACATGGCCACCGATGCACAGTCGCTGCTCGCTTCCAGCCGTCTGGATGCCATGGCCGCAGCGGTGCCGCTGGACCGGGCAAGCCCCTGGCCGGCGCCCAATAGCGACGGTGACACCACCTGGATGGGCGTGGTGGACGCACAAGGGCGTGCGGTCAGCATGATCCAAAGCATTTACTTTGAATTCGGCAGCGGTGTGGTGTTGCCGCACAGCGGCTTTTGGTGGCAGAACCGGGGCTGCTCGTTTGACCTGCGACCGAATCAGTTGCGCAGCCTGGAGCCGGGCCGCAAACCCTTTCATACGCTCAACCCGGCCATGGCGCAAATGGACGACGGCCGCCTGCTGGTCTACGGCACCATGGGCGGCGAGGGCCAGCCACAAACCCAGGCAGCCGTGTTCGCACGCTATGTGTGGGGCGGCCACCATGTGCGCAGTGCCATCGCCGCACCGCGCTGGCTGCTGGGGCGCACCTGGGCCGAGCAAAGCACCAGCCTGAAGCTGGAGAGCCGTTTTCCCACTGAGACCATTCAGGGCTTGCGCGACCTCGGGCATCCGGTGGAAGTGGTGGCCGACTTTGACGAACGCATGGGACATGCCGGTGCGCTGGTGTTGCACCCTGACGGCTGGCTAGAGGGCGGCGAAGACCCACGCAGCGATGGTTGCGTGGCAGCCTGGTAAGCACCATGAAATTCAAATTCGACTGGTTTATGAAGGGCATGGTGCTGGTGGTTGCGCTGGCCTTTGTCTGGCCGCAACCCGGCGCACAGGGTGGCTTTTTGCACCCGGAGGTGCTCAACAAGCTTGGCATTGCGCTGGTGTTCTTCCTCAATGGGCTGGGGCTGTCCATGGCCTCGCTGCGCCAAGGCGTCACCCGTTGGCGCGTGCACCTGCTGGTGCAGACCAGCACCTTTGTGGTGTTCCCGTTGCTGGGCCTGGGCTTCCTGAAACTAAGCGATGCGTGGATGTCGCCCGACCTGCAAATGGGCTTCTTCTATCTGTGCGCCCTGCCCTCCACCGTATCGTCTTCGGTGGCGCTCACCGTGGCGGCACGCGGCAATGTGCCGGTGGCCTTGTTCAACGCCACCCTCTCCTCGCTGATTGGCGTGGTGCTGACGCCACTCTGGATGGCCTGGGCCATGGGCCATGAGGGCACCGCCTTTAACGTGGGGCCGGTGGTTGCCGATTTGCTGCTGTGGGTCGTTCTGCCCCTGGTGGCCGGCCAGCTCATGCGGCCGCTGCTCAGTATGTGGGCTGGGCGCCACAAGGCGCGCATCCATATCGTGGACCGGCTCACCATCCTGATGTTGGTCTACACCTCGTTCAGCGACTCGGTGCAGCAGGGCATCTGGACACACTATGGCATTGCCGTGGTGCTGCAGACCCTGTTCTTCACCACGCTGCTGTTCTTCACCATGCTCAAGCTCACCGGGATGGCATCACGGCTGTTGGGCTTGCCGGAGGAAGACCGCATTGCCGCGGTGCTGTGCGGCTCCAAGAAGACACTCGCCTCCGGGATACCCATGGCCCATCTGATCTTTGGTGCCAACCCGGCGCTGGGGCTGATCCTGATACCCATCATGGTCTACCACCCACTGCAATTAGCCATCTGCGGTGTGTTGGCCCAACGCTGGGCGGCGCGGGCCCCGCTGCCAACGTAAAAGGCCACAAGCCGTCACTGACCACCGTGCGGTTCACCGGCTTCACTCAATCTTCACACTTGCGTGTAAACGGAGCGCGTCGGCAGGCGTTGTAGGTGGGGGGTTTCAAATGTTTTGAAACCCGCTGCAAACCCACTAGGAATCTCAAATGCGTTCACAAGTTCGTGCTCTTACCATCGCTCTTGGCCTGTTCTGCGCCGCCACTGCATTCGCCCAAACGGCTGTGCCAGCGACCAAAGCAAGTGCACCTGCCGCTGTAACTGCCCCTGCCGCCGCCCCGGCCACCAAGGCTGTTGCGGCTCCCGCCGCCAAGGCTGCTGCTCCCGCCGCCGCTGTTGCGGCTGGCGGCGGAGACGGCAAGGTGTGGGTGAACACCAAGTCCAAGGTCTACCACTGTGAAGGCTCCAAGTCCTATGGCAAGACCAAGGTCGGCGAGTACATGACCGAAGCCGATGCCAAGGCCAAAGGCAACCACGCCAACCATGGCAAGGCTTGCGGCAAGTAAGCCAGCTGGGTTCACCTGCATTGAGGGCGCTTCGGCGCCCTTTTTGCTGGGCGCGTGAAGCGTCTGGTCGCCGGCGTCTGGCTCGCTCTGGGCCACGTCGTCACCGCATTCGGATGCTTCATCACTATCGTTGGCATCCCTTTCGGAATTCAACACATGAAACTGGCGGTGCTGGCGTTGGCGCCGGTGGACATGACCATCGTGTCCACGGAAATGCAGAGTCTGCCAGGCTCTACGCGGCTCAGGCAGTGGTGGCGCCTATGCGCAGTTGAATGGCTGAACGTATAGGCCCTTGGGCTTGCGGCCTCTACGGGCCGGTAGACTGATCCTCAGGCTCACATGGTGAGCCAGTGGCCCTGTATTCCATCCCCATCTTCTGTGCGCCACTCTGTGGATAACTGCACTGAAAGAAGGGTAAACCCGCATGCCTATTGGGCTGCCAGACGATGCCCAAAAAGGATGCAGATCGTTTTCCAGCATGTGCTAGGGAGTTGCTGCGTCGGTTGACTTGTCAACGCATATGAAAAAACCCCTGCAAATCAAAGACTTACAAGGGTTTTTCAATTTTGGCGGAAACGGAGGGATTCGAACCCTCGATGAGGCTCTACACCCCATACTCCCTTAGCAGGGGAGCACCTTCGGCCACTCGGTCACGTTTCCTGACGAATGCGATTATCGCACGACTTGAAGCAATTTTTCAGGCAATGCTCTGGTCCAGGTCAAAAGCCTTGTGCAGAGCGCGCACGGCCAGCTCCATGTACTTCTCATCGATCACGACCGAGGTCTTGATTTCCGAGGTGGAGATCATCTGGATGTTGATGCCCTCTTCGCTCAGCACGCGGAACATCTTGCTGGCAATGCCCACATGGCTGCGCATGCCAATGCCGACGATGGAGACCTTGCAGATCTTGGTGTCGCCCAGCACCTCCTTGGCGCCCAGCTTGGGCAGCACCAAGGTCTTGAGCAGGTCCATGGCCTTGGCATAGTCGCCGCGGTTGCAGGTGAAGCTGAAATCGGTCTTGCCATCCTTGCTGACGTTCTGGATGATCACATCGACATCGATGTTGGCGTCGGCAATCACGCCCAGAATCTGGTAGGCGATGCCGGGGGTGTCGGGCACGCCCAGGATGGAAATTTTGGCCTCATCGCGGTTGAATGCAATGCCGGAAACAACGGCTTGTTCCATGTGTTCGTCTTCCTCAAAGGTGATCAGGGTGCCGGATGCGGCTTCTTCGTTGATGTCTATGTCCCAGGGCGTGAAGCTGCTCAGCACGCGCAGGGGCACCTTGTATTTGCCGGCGAACTCCACCGAGCGGATCTGCAGCACCTTGGAGCCCATGGAGGCCATCTCCAGCATCTCCTCAAAGCTCACGGTCTTCAGGCGCCGGGCCTCGGGCACCACGCGCGGGTCGGTGGTGTAGACGCCGTCCACGTCGGTGTAGATCAGGCATTCGGCCGCCTTCATGGCCGCCGCCACGGCAACGGCCGAGGTGTCCGAACCGCCACGTCCCAGCGTGGTGATGTTGCCCTCGTCATCCATCCCCTGAAAGCCGGTGACGATGACGACGCGGCCGGCGTCCAGATCAGCGCGGACGCGGACATCATCGATCGACTCGATGCGGGCCTTGGTGTAGGAGCTGTCGGTGCGGATGGGAACCTGCCAGCCGGCATAAGACACCGACCCCATGCCTTCGGCCTGCAGGGCAATCGCCAGCAAGGCGCTGGACACCTGCTCGCCGGTGGCGGCCAGCATGTCGAGCTCGCGGGCATAGGCATCATCGTGCTTGGCGGGTGCCAACTCTTTGGCCAAACCCAGCAGACGGTTGGTCTCACCGCTCATGGCGGAGGGAACCACCACCATCTGGTGACCGGCGCGCGCCCATTTGGCAACGCGTTTGGCGACATTGCGGATGCGTTCCGTGGAACCCATCGAGGTGCCGCCGTATTTGTGAACAATCAAGGCCATGGAATCATTTTCAGTGGGGCAAAACCGTGGGATTGTACCAAGTGAGCAAGGCTCCCCTGCGCTCGACATAGCCGCTGCCCACCTTGATGTGGATGCGGTGACCGCGTGTGGCGCAGGCGGCGATCTGGTCCTGCAGCTCACGCAGCTGGGCCGTGCTGGGCACGACGCCAAAATCGGACTTGAGCCAGAAGCGCAAGACATTGCCCTGGCGCGGCCGACCCAGTGACTGCAGCGCGGCAAGCGTGGGCAAGCCATCGCGCTCGCGCCGCACGCCAAGCAGATCCTGAGCGGCCATCTCATCCAACAGCGCCTGCGCCTGCGCCGCGTGGGCGGCACTGCGTGCGAAGGTGTCCCGGAAATGCGGAAACGTGGCCTGCAGCACGGGCAGGATCTGGGCGCGAATGCGGTTGCGGGTAAAACGTTCGTCGACGTTCGTGGGGTCGGTTACGTAGTCGATCTGCTCCTGGGCCAGCCAGTCGCGGATATCAGAGCCAGAAACCTCCAGCAAGGGTCGGTAAAAATCGAGGCCGCCGCGCGACCAACGGGCCGGCATGGCACTCAGACCCGCCATTCCGGCACCGCGACTCAGCGCCAGCAGCAGGGTTTCGACCTGGTCATCGGCATGCTGCGCCACGGCAATCGAGGGCAAAGCGGGGTCGCCACCCTGCCTTTGGGCCAACTCCAGCAAGCCCTGGTAGCGCGCAATGCGGGCCGCGTCCTCCGGACTCTGGCCGCTGGCGTGTACGGCCTGCACGCTCCTGACGCGCAGCGGCACATTCAGCTCGGCACACAGTCGCTGGCAATGCTGCTGAAATGTGACGGCAGCCGCTTGCAGGCCGTGGTTGATGTGCAGCGCATGCACCTGGCCTGGCCACCGGCGTGCACACAGCACCAGCAGGGCGCAGGAGTCGGCGCCGCCGCTCAATGCCACACCCAGCGGCAGGGCCGGTTGAAAGGCCCGCATCGCCTGCTCCAGCGACCGGGTCATGGCGCGCCTGGCAAATTACTTGGCGTTGGCTTTGGTGTCGGTAAAGCGGCCATAGCTTTGCAGGCGCTCATAGCGGCGGTCCACCAACTCCTTGGGCTTAAGGTCGGCCAGCTGGCGGTAGCCGTCAGCCAAGGCCCGCTTGAGAAACGCCGCGGCCTGCTTGGTGTCGCGGTGCGCGCCACCCACCGGTTCGTTGACAATCTTGTCGATCAGGCCCAAGGCTTTCAGGCGATGCGCGGTAATGCCCAGGGCATCGGCAGCGTCCTGCGCCCGCTCCGAGGTCTTCCACAAAATGGAGGCGCACCCTTCCGGGCTGATCACCGAGTAGATCGCATACTGCAGCATGATGAGCTGGTCGGCCACCGAAATCGCCAGCGCGCCGCCGGAGCCGCCCTCGCCGATGATGGTGGTGATGATGGGCACCTCCAGCTGGGCCATCTCAAAGATGTTGCGGCCGATGGCCTCGGACTGGCCACGCTCCTCGGCGTCGATGCCGGGGTAGGCGCCGGGGGTGTCAACAAAGGTGAACACCGGCAGCTTGAATTTTTCGGCCAGCTTCATCAGGCGCAGCGCCTTGCGGTAGCCCTCGGGCTTGCACATGCCGAAGTTGCGCAGGCCCCGCTCCTTGGTGTCGCGGCCCTTTTGCTGGCCTATGACCATGCAGGGTGTGCCGTTGAAGCGCGCCAGCCCGCCCACAATGCTGAGGTCATCGGCAAAGTGGCGGTCGCCATGCAGCTCCACAAAGTGGGTAAAGATCTCGGACACGTAGTCCAGCGTATAAGGGCGCTCGGCGTGGCGTGCGATCTTGGTGATCTGCCAGGGCGTCAGGTCGCTGTAGATGTCCTTGGTCAGCTGCTGGCTCTTTTTTGCCAGCTGCTCGATCTCGCTGGAGATGTCCACGGCAGATTCGTTCTGCACATAGCGCAACTCTTCAATCTTGGTTTCCAGGTCGGCAATCGGTTGCTCAAAATCCAAAAATGTTTTTTTGGCCAATGCAATTCTCCTCAAAAAGAAACGGTGCCTCCGGATGGAGGCCGTTCTGTTAAACGCTGCCTCCCACAGGAGGACGTTCTGTTAATACGCGACCGACACAGGGTCCAAAGACCGCCAAATATACCAAGTTGCCACGCTGCAGTAGGGCGCCCAGGCGGCAGCCACCTCCCGCGCGTCGCTGCGACTGACCACATCACCGGAAAAATAGCTCTGGCTGATGCCCTTGATCAGGCCGGCGTCGTCCAATGGCAGCACATTGGGCCGCAGCATATGGAAGATCAGGAACATCTCGGCGGTCCAGCGGCCAATGCCACGAATCGCCACCAGTTCGGCAATGATTTCATCGTCGGGCATGCTGGCCCAGTTGCTCACGTGCAGGGTACCGTTGTCAAAGTGCAGCGCAAGGTCGACCAGGTATTCCACCTTGCGCACGCTCAGGCCAGCCGCGCGCATGTCGTCCACCTTGAGCCGCAGCACATGGGCCGGGCTCATTTCGAGAGGCAGCAGGGCGAACCGGTCCCACACCTTTTGCGCCGATGCCACGGCAATTTGCTGACCCACAATGCTGCGCGCCAGGGTGACGAAGGCGTCACCCCGGGTTTGCAGACGGGCGTCACCAAATTGAGGAATCAGCTTGCGCATCACCCGGTCTTTTTTGATCAGGTGTTTGCAGGCGTCTTCCCAATAAGTGGGTGTGACGGGGCTGGGCTCGGTCGCCTTTGCCACCAGCATCATTGCGCCACTTCCCAGGTCGTTCCAGCGGGCGAATCCTTGAGCACAATGCCCTGGTCCAGCAGCTCCTTGCGCACGGCGTCGGCACGGGCAAAGTCCTTGGCGGCCTTGGCAGCAGCGCGCTCGGCAATCCGTTCGGCAATGCGCGCTTCGGACACGCCGGCTCCGGCCTGCAAATAGGCCTGAGGGTCCTGCTGCAACAGGCCCAGGCAAGCGCCCAAGCCTTTGAGCAGGCCAGCAAGCGCTGCGGACTTGCTGCGGTTGATCTCGGAGGCCAGATCAAACAACACGGCAATCGCCTCGGGCGTGCCAAAGTCTTCGTCCATGGCTGCCTTGAAGCGCAGCGCAAAGGGATGGGACCAGTCCACCGCGGCTTCCTCCAGCACCGGAGCCAGGGCCAGCGCCGTGTACAGGCGCTTCAAGCCGCTGCGTGCGTCGTCCAAGTGGGCGTCGCTGTAATTCAGTGCGGTGCGGTAGTGGGTGCGCAGCAAAAAGAAACGCACCGTCTCTGGCTCGTACTTGGCCAACACCTCGCGGATGGTGAAAAAGTTGCCCAGGCTCTTGGACATTTTCTCGTTGTCCACGCGCACAAAACCGTTGTGCACCCAGAAGCGGGCCAGTGGCTTGCCGGTGGCGCCTTCGCTCTGGGCGATTTCATTTTCGTGGTGCGGAAACTGCAGATCGGCGCCGCCGCCGTGGATGTCAAAGCTTTCACCCAGGGTGGCGCAGCTCATGGCCGAGCATTCGATATGCCAGCCCGGTCGGCCCACGCCAAACGGATGGCCCAGTGCCGCTGCGTCCCACTTGGCGTCCTGCGGTTCGGTCGGCTTGGCCGCCTTCCAGAGCACAAAGTCCAGCGGGTCTTGCTTGCCATCTTGCACCGCGACGCGTTCGCCGGCGCGCAGCTCGTCCAGCGACTTGCCCGACAACTTGCCATAGCCAGGGAACTTGCGCACCGAGTAGTTGACGTCGCCGGAGCTGGCCTGGTAGGCCAGGCCCTTGGACTGCAACGTGGCAATCAGGTCCAGCATCTGCGGCACATATTCGGTGGCGCGTGGCTCTATGGTCGGGCGCTCAATGCCCAGGGCGTCTATGTCCTGGTGCATGGCCTGCACCATCTCGTCGGTCAGGGCCCGGATGGTGATGCCGCGGTCCAGCGCGCGCTGGATGATCTTGTCATCAATGTCGGTGATGTTGCGCACATAGGTGACGCGGTAGCCACTGCTCTTGAGCCAGCGCTGCACCACATCAAAGGCCATCATCATGCGGGCGTGGCCTATGTGGCAGAGGTCGTAAATCGTCATGCCGCAGACGTACATGCGGACATGACCTGGCTCGGATGGAGCAAAAGGCTCCAGGGCACGGCTTAACGTGTTGTGAATGCGCAAACTCATGGAAATAGAAAATCGGGGCTAAAACCTTGGGGCACTGCAGGAATCGCTCGCTGGTGATGGTGGGAAACGGATAGTGTGTGCGTATCAGAGCACCTTAAGAAAGGCTCTCAGATACAATCCTTGGCAGTATAAGGCGCCGCCGACACAAGAACCTGATCCACGGGCAAGCGGCGTCATCAGCACAAGAGGTTGTATGAAACACGCAAGATCCCTGGTATTTTCTTCCCTGCGCGCCATTGCCGTCGTGGTGAGCATGGCCTGCATGTCGGCGCACGCCGACGATTACAGCGATGTCAGTCAGCTGGTGCGCGCCGGAAAGCTGCCCGAGGCCTTGAGCCGTGCCGACCAGTTTCTGTCCAACCAACCCAAAGACCCGCAGATGCGCTTTATCAAGGGTGTCATCCAGCGCGACAGCGGCAAAACGGTCGAAGCCATTGCCACTTTTACCAAGCTGACCGAAGACTACCCCGAGCTGCCAGAGCCTTACAACAACCTGGCGGTGATGTATGCGGGTCAGAGCCAGTTTGACAAGGCGCGCGCAGCCCTTGAAATGGCCATACGCACCAATCCCAGCTACGCCACGGCGCATGAAAACCTGGGTGACATCTACGCCAAACTGGCAAGCCAGGCTTATAACAAGGCCTTGCAACTGGATGGCAGCAACCAGGCAGTAGCGCCCAAACTGGCGCTGATCCGGGAGATTTTCAGCACTAACACGACAAAGACCCCTCACCCTGCGACAGCCTCGGCAACCGCGCCGGTCAGCACCGCCCCGGCGACCAAAGCGCCAGCCAGCGTGGTGGCTCCGCCGGTCGCGGCGGTGGCGCCTCCAAAGACGACGCCAGCCAGCCACTCCTGCCGTGCCGGTGGTGGCACAGAGCCCGCAGGCCACTCCTAGCAAACCCGTGCCAACGGCCACCGTGGACAGCCCTGGTGCCAAGGAGGTGGAGGCTGCGGTGGCCAAATGGGCTACGGCGTGGTCGGCACGCGATGTAAAAGCCTATCTTGCTTCCTATGGCAAAGACTTCAACCCGCCCGGTTCCATGAGCCGCAAAACCTGGGAACAGGAGCGGCAGGTGCGCATCGTTGGGAAATCCAGCATCAGCGTGAAGGTCGAAAAACTCAGCGTCACTGTAGACGGCAACCATGCGCTTGCCAAATTCCGCCAGGACTACAAGGCCGGCGGACTGGCAGTTTCCAGCCACAAGATGTTGGATTTTGCCAAGGTGGGCGAGCACTGGTTGATCGTCAAAGAAACCGTGGGCAACGAAAGGTGATCACACTGACCCTGCCGTCTTCGGGATGGCTGTATTAGCTCCCATGGTGTATCGAACGTGTAGGGCGCGCGGGGCTGCCGCTTGGATGCTGTTGTCGCTGGTTATGCACCTACCCGCCAACGCGCGGCAGAGCGAGGTAAAGCCAAATACGCAAGCGGGCGCGTCTCAGCCTGAGCCCGAGGATGGGCTGGCGGAGGCTCGCCTGTTGCAGGTCTACCAACTGATGGGCAGTGGGCGTGGCCGCGAGGCACTGGAGTTGGCCGAAAAAATCGTGCGCGAACATCCCAATTTCCAGCTGGCACAACTGGTCTACGGCGACTTGCTGAGCGCACGCATGCGCCCCGTGAAAACCCTGGGCGACGTGTCGGCTGCCATGGCGGTGGCGGGCGCAGTGCCGCTCGGTGATTTGCGCGAGGAATCGCAAAAGCGTTTCAAGGCGGGGCTGGATCGGCCGCGCCCCGGAACCATTCCATCGCAATTCCTGGAAATTTCGCAAAAAACACGGCATGCCATCGCGGTGGATGCTTCGCGCTCGCGGCTGTACCTGTTTGAAAACCGGCCCACCGGTCTGACCTTGATTGCGGACTACTACACCTCGGTGGGCAAGGCTGGCGTCTCCAAGACAGCACAGGGCGACCAGCGCACCCCCTTGGGCGTGTACTACATCACCAGCCATCTGAATTCCAAATCGCTCAAGGACTTTTACGGCTCGGGCGCCCTGCCCCTGAATTACCCCAATATATTGGATACCAAACGGGGCAAAACGGGCGGAGGCATCTGGCTGCACGGGACACCGTCGAGCCATTTCTCGCGCGCACCGCTATCGACCGACGGCTGCCTGGTGATGACCAACCCGGACCTGGATCACATCATTCACACCGTGGAAATCGGCAGCACGCCGGTGGTCATTGCACCGCAGCTGCGCTGGGTCGATGCATCCAGCGCCAAGACCGAAGGCAAGCCGTTTCAAGATGTACTGCAGGCCTGGCGCAGTGCCAAGGAGGCAGGTAGCCTGGATCGGACCCTGGCGTTTTACACGCCCGACTTCAACAGCTATGGCAAGACGCTGGCCCAATGGACTTCGGTGCTCAAGACCGAACTCAGCAATGGCCAGGGCTACAGCATTGAGATCAAGGATCTGTCCTTTCTGCGCTGGACCGACAACGCCGACACCATGGTAGTGACCTTCGGCGAAGTTCTTCTGGGCAAGCGCACCGGCTGGACCAAGCGACAATACTGGACCCGGCAAAGTGGCCAGTGGAAAATCTTTTTTGAAGGAACCCTCTAATGACAATGACATGTATCAGCCGCCGCATGCTGGTTGGCTTGACGACCGCATTGCTGATCAGCAGCACTGCCTTTGCTGAATCGGCACCCCAGGTCAAGTTTCAGACCAGCCTGGGCGACTTCACGGTGGAGGTCTATCCGGACAAGGCACCCAAGACAGTGGAAAACTTTTTGCAGTACGTAAAGGACAAGTTTTACAACGGCACCATCTTCCACCGCGTCATTGGCAACTTCATGGTCCAGGGCGG
>TBL_comb47_HYPODRAFT_10007226_pt1 | contig 11736 bp, 23 predicted proteins | sample TroBogypolimnion_40_FD_10682 | JGI IMG/M metagenome (IMG submission 10682) | reverse complement strand
CTATATTTAGGTAATGGTGATGGATGCATACATATACATAAATTATTATTTACAATATCATCAGGTATTATTTCACTCCAACCAATAAAAAATAAGATATCATATTTACTATGATTAACTTGCAATAATTCTTCAGTTGTAGAAATTCTTGTAATATTTACATTTTCTGGAACATAATTTATATCAAGCATTTTCTTAGCCCAATCTCTATATGCTACATATAATACATTTAATTTTTTCATACTAATCTATCCATCTTATAATTTCAAATCCTTCAGCATATTGCATATTACTTTGTATTCCTCTTATAGAAGCTAAATTAGTAATCATTTCTGGACTTCTAAATGCTCTAACTTGAGATTGCATTAGTTTATATGTTTTAATTTTATCTTCTATATCTAATCTTTTAAAATATATTGGATTAAATTTATGATAATTATGATTCCATAAATCTTGTATTTGTTCATATACTAATACTTTCTTTACAAAATGATTTATATCATGTGGTCTTAATGCAGTAAGAGCTGCTTCATATACAATTCTATGATCTTGATTATATGAAGGAACTGGAATATATATTTCTTCTGGTTGTATTTTATTGATTATCCTTTCAATATTAGGAAGTATATCTTGTATAGTATAATAGTTTACTTTATTATTTAATACTTCATATTGAAATTCATGTTTTTGTTGTACCATATCTAATTCATGATATCTCAATTCTGTTGATGGTCTTTCTTTAACCCAATTAAATTGGATATTAGTTTCATCCATACCACAATATAATACAAAAGAATTATTTAATACCGAGAAACATCCTAGTACTTCATCATCTACATGTGGAGCTATTATTAAAGTTTTAGTCATAATTTATTTTTTAATTATCAATGTCCAATTATCATTTGAATGTGTCTTTGGATTTTCTGGAAATATTTGTATATCTGTAAAGTATTGTTTTAAATAGTCTAATAAAAATTGTTTCCTTTCATCCCATATATTCATTAAGAAATAACCATTATTACAATGTTTAATTATAGTATCAATATAATATTTTATACCTTCTTCATTAAATTCACTTAAACACCAATTTGATATTACTAAATCATAATCTTTAATAATTATTGAATTTGTATCATAGAATGTAATGTTATTGTAATTAAATGAATTTAAATATTTTTTACATAAATTTAAAGTTGGTTCCACATCTATAGCAGTATATGATATTATATTAGAATCCAATATAATTTTTGCTTGTCCACCATAACCAGTACCAATTTCAACTATATTAAAGTTAGAAATATCTCCAAAATGTAATTGTAAATCCTGTAATATATTTAAAAAATATAATGTACCAGGTGATATGTATCCAATATTAGGATATTCATATAAAATAGGATTACCAATAATATCATTAGATTTATATTTTTTAATATTATTGATTATGTTAGTATTAGCAAGTATATTATTATAATAAATATCTGCTAATTCTTTCGATCTAATATCATTACCAATTACTTGGCAGAATATTGAATTTTGTTTAAAAGTATTGAATTTAGATTCATCATTAACAATATCAATACATTCATTTAAAAATCTATTTGCTATATCTGGTAACCATTCTCCGTTAAATTTAGTCATAGTGATTACATAAAATTGTTATAAATTCTTGCATTCTTACTTTCCATGTATGTTTTTCTATTGCTATTTTTCTAGCTTTATGTTCTAATATTTTTCTTTCTTCGTCATGATGTAAATAATAATTAATAACATCTAACCAATTAGTTTCATCCGCTAATATAATTTTATTATCAAATAATTCAGCTGCTAATGGATGATCACATATCTGAAATCTACCAGATAATGCTATATTAAATACACTTTCATTTAAATCTATTCTGGAAGTAATATTATTTGGTTTTTGAAAATCATAATGAAAATTAATATTTATTTTAGTTTGATTTCTTATTTCGTTTGATTCTTTATATTTTATAAATGGTATATTATAATATTGCCCATAAGTCATACCAGCTAAAAAACATTTCAATTTTGGATCATCTAATAAAGGATATAAATATTTATCTTCATGTCTATATCCATGCCCTAATCCTCCAATAAAACATACATCATATTTTTCTGTTGCAATTAATGGATAAAATAAATGATCATTACCAGCTAATGGAATTTGATATAATTCAAATCCACATTTATTAACATGTTGTTTTAATGTAAGATTTGAATTGTGTATATTTATAAAAAAATCTATAATTCCTTTATATGGAGCATAATCAATTAATTCATTTGCAGCACATACAATTATAGTATTTGGACTTTTATTTTTAAATTTATAAAATGTTTCATAATTTAAATCTCCTGCATATACTATCAAATCATATTCGTCTCCACAAGCTAAAATATTGTAATGTTGAATAGGAAAGAAATCTACATTATATCCTAAATCAGCAAATCCAACACCCCATTCTTTTAAAATTGGTGTTGGATGATTTATAGTATCAAATAATGCAATTTTATTGATATACAACATATAATGTCTCCTCAGGTATTGGTAAACAAATTCGTTTTCTATTTGCATTAAACCATTCATATGTTGGATATACTTTTAAATTTAATGGAACTTGTTGCCCAACTCTTACATATCCAAAATAAGTATTATCTATTGCATGCATTGTTAAATTCTCTCTTGTTCTAAGTTCTGCCCATGCTTCCCAAGCATTATTACAGAATTTTGGATCTAATAAATATTCATCTAATGGATTTATGTCATCCATTATAATTGTACCATTTGGAGATAAGCAAGCAAATGCATTATCAAAATCTTTTAATACTTGATTCTTTTCATGATCTGCATCAATAAAAATTATATCATATTTACAGATATTATATTCAAAAAAATCATTTGTAGACATATTGTAAGTAGGATTACAATCTTTATTTATATCTACACTATGTTTTAAGATACAATTTACATTATTAAATGTATTAGATGCATCTCTTAATCCTAATTCTAAATATGATTTATAATCAAATTTATTTATAAAAAAATTTATTAATTCATAATATTTCATGATAATCCTTCTTTAATGAATAATTCTTCCCATCCTGCTGTTAATGTACCTCCAACTCTCGAATAATTAAAATATACAGATTGTAGTCTGGCATTTAATAATAATATTGGATTCAATGTTTTTGTATAATTATTTCCTTCCAATTCAAAATCCCACGGACTATAATTTGGACTTAATATTTTTTTTAAATATTCTACATCCCATATCGCTGGTTGTATAGAATTTAAATAATCACTTGATATATTAAATTGATATAAATTATCTTTAATATGATCTAATTGATATACTCCTGGTGGATATAGTTTATCAAACATAATTTTTTGTGCATTATATTCTTCTAATATCTTAATATGTTCTAATATAAAAGATTCTGATATTTCTTCTGTAAAATAATAATCTTCTAAAAAGAAACAAACATATTTAGTTTTTATTTCATATAATCCAGCTAACATCCTTTCACCCCATGGTTTATATCCTGGTAAAATATTAATATAATTATCTTCATTTATTGGTATTATTTCACCAACAAAATAATTTAATGTATTTACTTTCCAATATCTTTTAAATAAAATATCGAAATTTTTGCACATATGATTATATGCATCACAACTTCCTATTAATACTGATAAATCATTCATTGTAAAATTCTTTTAATTCTAATAATTGAGTTACTATATGTTCTAATAATAATCCATGTTTTAGTGTTTTATCATTACCTTTTCCATATATAGGATTGATTTTAATATCATGATTAAATATTTCACATATTAATTTTAATAATGTATATTTAGAAACATTTGTAGTACAGGAGATTATTCTTTCTCTGGGAGCATTATCCCAATTTAATATTAAATATTCACAATATTTAGCCCATGTTAATGAAGTAACTCCATTCCACTTAGCATCTACATATCCATCTATTTCATTAGTTTGAGATAATACCCATGATAATAAACTATAATAACCTTTTTTATCAATTCCAATTATTGAAGTTTTAATAATTTTTGTATTAGTACCAATATACCATAACCAATCGGAAGCTATTCGTTTTGAAATTCCATATTGAGTAGTATCACTTTCGCAATCAGTGCCTGGATGTATGATTTTACATTTAGTATTTAAATCTAAATATACTGGTAATAAACAATTAATTTCAAAATTATTTGTTTTTTGTGGTATTGCACCAATACAATTAATTATATAATCACCATCATATTCTTTTATATATGATAAAAATTCTTCTTCTGGATATCTACTTGTTGTGATTATAGATACTTCATAATCATTACAATTATTAAAATATTTATATACTGCATTACCAAGCATACCATTATGTCCTAATATTAATATCTTCATTATATAATTTTTATTCTATTTGAATAGTGTTCTTTTAAATAATCCATATACCATTTTTCTTCCGATTCTTCTAATAAAATATTACCACCAAGTTGTAGTGCTGGCATTACTCTTAAACAATCATTATATTTATTATTTTTTATTCCAATTGATAATACATATTTAGATATTGAAATTAATCTTTCCATTTCTTCAACAGTAGTATCTTGTATAACATATATGTTATAATCTAATTTTAATTTATCAAGTATTTCTTTCCTTCTATCTGTTATCGTACCATAAAATAATATATCATATTCTTTTTCTTGATCAATATAAGATGATGTTATTATTGGTAGAAATGGTTTATAAATTGAATTAGAATAATATTGTAAATTTAATTCCGAATATTCATATACAATCTTAGCATTATTTAAAAAATTAGTATATCCTGTATCTAATTTATTATCTAATTGAAATTGTTCTGTTTGATATACAATATAACTACCAGGGTCTAAAGATTCTTCTCGTTGCCAATAAAATTTTAAAGGTAAATTATCAGGTATTAGATTATTAGAATTCAAGAAATTATATACTTGCGAATGGATTAATTCTGTAAAATGCATTAAATCATTTGTAATATTTCTTCAATAGTATATTGTTCCACTTCATTTGAATATGGACCTTCTTCTAATACTTTTTCATGTAGATTTTCTCCTGGTTGTAATCCAATTGTTTTAATTGAAATTGGTTTACCATTTGAATATTTTAATATCATAGCATCTACTAAATCTTGTATTTTTATAGATTTCATATTTGGATAATATGGAGTACAATTAGTAGAATATTTCATACATTCTTTTATTAAATGTATAGCTTCATCCACAGTCCAGAAGAATCTAGTAGCCGTTGGTTCTGTTACTATAATTTCTTTTCCTTGTGGAATTAATGCTTTCCATTTACACAATACAGATCCAGTAGAATATAATACATTACCATATCTAACTAATCTATATTGACAAGAAGGATTCATTTCTTCAAATTGTCTAAATAATCTTTCCATTAGAAATTTAGATGCACCATATACACCAACAACTTGGACGGCTTTATCTGTAGATATACCTAATATAAATTCAATATTTGGATGATGTAAAGATTGTTCTAAAATATTTAATGATCCAATTATATTAGTTTTAATATTTTCAGACACAAATTTTTCAGCTAATCCTACATGTTTAAATGCAGCTAAATGAAATATACCATTAATATCTTGTATAGCTTGTATCACTTCTGTGACATTAGATACATCACCAGGATATATTTCAATTGCTGGAAATTTTTCTTTTAATTCAATTAATTTACCTTCATTTCTGGAGATTACTCTTATAGCGCCGCCTTCATTTAAAATATATTCAATTAGAGCAGCGCCTAAAAAGCCACTACCACCAGTAATTAAGTATCGTTTTCCTGGAGATATTGTTAACATGTTATTCAGTAATAATTTTTACTATATTAGATTCTTTTACTCCGGTAATTTCAAATTCAAAAGTACCACCAGTTTTAGTAAGATCTTTATATGCTTGTGTATAAGCATCATTAGGATCAATTGCATCTGTTACAAGATATTTTTCATTTTTCTTTGTAACCTTTTCTTTTTCATCATCTGTAAATATTAATTTTACAGTAACTTCGTACATTTTTGTTGCTTGCATTTTAATTTGTGTTAATTGTATTTATTTTAAATATTCATATGTAATTTTTGGATTATCTGCTTGTAATGCATATTGATATTCATGTTTAATTTCACTTTTAATAGAATAAGTATTATTTGAATAATTATGCCAGTCTCCATAATCATCAGGAACATCATACTTAGTTCTGCATTCTAATTGGTACCAAGTACCATTGCCATCAGTTGTACATCTTATTCTATATTCTTTTGTCATAACTATATGTATTTAATTTATTACCATGATCTAATTCCATCAGGAAAAAACATCCCAATGCTTAATATTTTAAATATATTATCTAAATCTTGATCATATCTTTCTTCTTCCGCTATTATTATTTCTTCGTCTTCTTCAATTTCTTTAATAGTTCTATATTCTCTAGATTCAAATCTTCCATTGCCTAAATCAACAGTATCTTGAGGATATTTATCTAAATTTAATTTTAGTTTATCAAAATAATCATTATTAATTTGATTGGTTAATAACTCTAATACAAAATTAATATCTTGTAATTTTTCAGCCCAAGCTGGTTCATCTTTATTAAGATACAATTCATCTCTTATTTTAAGAATTTCAAAATGAAGAAATAATAATGTATTAGTAAAATGATCATCTGATAAATTCCATATTAATTTATAGTATCTACATAGATTTCTAATCCTAAATATTAGTCTGTATAGCATATTGGTAAGTTTCTAATAAATATAAGTTAATTTTGAAGAATTAAGAAAAGTTACAAATATACTTATCTTTCTTTAATTTTTCTTGTAAATATTTCCTAGCATATAATAAATGTGACTTAGAAGTATTTTCTGGTATATCTAATATCTTACTAATCTCTTTATGTGTATATCCATCTATTTCATGCATATTGAATACTGTTTTATATATTACCGGTAATTCATGTATAGCATTTAATAGATAATCAGTACTTAATGTATCATTTAATTTATATACAGATCCCATTTCAGTTATTAGTTCAGTATAATTATATTTACTTTTATTAGTTGCTATATGAGTAATACATATATTAACTATTATTTTTCTCATCCACCCAACAAAGGAACCAAGATATTTATATTGATCGATTTTGTTAAAAATATTTATAAAGCCATCCTGCAATGCATCTTCAGCATCCATTCTAGCCGGAAGATATCTTAAACATATACCAAAAAATAATCTATTATATTGCTCATATAACAGTTTTTGATATTTTCTGTTACCATTTTTACATCCTTTAATGAGTTCCTGTTCTGTCATTATACTAAATATGGATTAATTAATAATACCATAAAATTCTGATAATTGATCTAATTCATTCCACATATTTGGATACAAATCTCTAACCTTTAAAGCATATCTAAATACTGGATATTCTTGTCTATATACTTTATACATACTATGTCCAGATATTTTTGAATTTTTAGTATTTGCGATCCTGTCACAAAGTTTAATGTAAATAGCATAATCTTTAACCCAAATCTTTGGATATGTTTTAAAATTCTTTTCTTTTCTATCCCAACCTCTTTCATTAGAAACTCTATATATAATATCAGCAACTGTACTTCCATATAATTGCTTAATATCATTTACACTAACATCAGTATCTTCTACAAGATCATGACCTCTAGCTGCACATATAATTACTTCCTTATCTTCTTCTGGAATATAATAAAGGAATTTTTGTGCATTGGCAACTACATCATCTAAATGAACTGTATATGGCATATTACCATATCGTTGGCAGTCAGAAGGATGATTATGTTTTTGAGTAGCAAATAATTTCATTTGCTCAATCAATGGAGTATTAAAATCTTCCATATTAATTAGTATTAAAAGAAATTGTTATCATCAATTCTTTCATCACATAATTCAATGACACCATCTTCATCTTCGGCATCATGTAAACTATTAATATCAGGAAGATCTTCCCATGTAACACCTACTACATGTAGTAAGTAATCATTTGCAATTTGTAATTTTTCTTCGTATGTCATGACTATAAATATTAATATTCTTCTAACATTGATTCGTCAAAATGATTCCACATTATTGTACTTTCTTGTACATAATATTTACCATTTTTAAAGTAATATCTACTAAATGGATTTTCAAATAGATCACAATCATTTAGTTGTTTTTCTATACATATTAATATATCTGGAAATTGTTTTGATATTTCAATTCCATGATCTATTAAATCATGCCATTTAACTGAATCATAATCTTTAAATGGATTATATTCATGAGCTTTTTCAAATTCTTCTTTAATTGTATGATATAGCTTATTATTTGTGCTAAATCTAAAATATGCATCTCCTGCCATGATTATTTATTTTTAAATTATACATAAAATTAATAAAAATTTATCAACTAACCAAATTTATTTTTTACTAAATAAATAAGATATTCCAACATTAACAGATTTATTAGTACTAATATAAGATAAATCTAATTGTATATTATTATTAATAACTTTAGTAATACCAAAATCATAACCATAATGTAATAATTTATTATATCCTTCTATAAAAATATTAAATGATTTTAATATTTCATAATTACATGATAATCCAGACATACCGATAAAATCTTCCCCATTATATTCCCATCCAAGATTATAACATATAGACAATTTATTTGTAATATCATTCTTAAATAGAAAATAATGATCTGGATATACTGTATGTGGATTAAATTCTTCTTTAGCAATTGGTAATTGTAATATAGGCATATATGATATTGCAGGAATGATACCATCTTGGTCAAATAGTTTTATTTTTAATCCTACTATTAATGGTTGAAATCCAATAACAGACATTGAATTTACATAATTAGATCCAACTCTTAATTCGATATTCTCTAATATACCAACTCTTAATAATGTATTGTTATATGATATATCTAATGAACTAGCATAATAACTGCCAGTTTCTATCTGTACCTTATATAAGGATAATACATTTGGACCAGTAGCAATACCAGGTCTGTCTGCATTGATTGATTGTGCATTACTTAATAAGCCTATACATATTAATAATAATGTCATTAATAGTATGATGATGTTTTGTCTTTTCATATTTAATAATATTAAGATAATTGTTCAAGAATAATTAATTGATTTGATACGACAAGTCCGGTAGCATCATAATATACTTCAGAACTTTTTGGTATGAGACATTTAAATAAATAAAAATATGTGTTTACATACAACTCATGACATCTGTCTTTAGATTTAAAAGAATGAAATCCTTCTCCTATAGTTATATATTTGATATCATTCTCTCTCATATAATCTACATTTGCTGAAGCGAGGATATCATAAGTTGAACCGACTGGTAAGATGGTAATTTTAGTTTCATTAAGTTCATTTAAATTCCATTGATAATATCTAATTGGACTAAATATACCAGCTTTTTCTCCTTCTCTAATTTTTAATTCTTTATATACTATTAAATCTTCATCAAGAATAATAGGTTTTAATTGAGTTGTATGTAAACACATATTTTTATTTATTTAATGTTTGAAATTTTATTGATATATAATGTTTTCATCTGGTACATCTAATCCCAATATATTTTTAATTGTTTTAGCTTGTGCCAATGTCATTATTTTTCCACATGTAATGCTATCTTTCATTTGATTATGGATACGAATCCAACCTTTAATTTCTAATTCGTCTGGAGATGCATCTAAGATATCATATGCATATCTATCATAATTCATATAATCACAATAATGCATTTTTCCGGTTGGTGAAAGCCATCCTAATTTTAGAGTTTTGTTGGATGAATCATTTATTAAATTTTGATAACTTGTTGTTTTTAATAAATTTTCTTTTGTTAAAAATTTTTTCCAACTCTTATATTCAACTATTTCTATAATTTCATCATATTCTTCACTGATAAAATTATATCCACCACCTTGATTATAAATTGTTTTATTATCATCATCCAATTCCCACCATTCAAATCTTAAGTTTGGAGAATTTCTTTTTAATAATACAAATCTCATATATTAATTTTTAATATTTGTAACTAATTCATTTGCTTTTTCAATACTCCAATATCTCTTATTATTGTTTGGATAAAAATAACAATATCCATTTAATGTTCCGGTTTCATGAAAACAAGTAGAAATTTCTACCATATCATTTACCATTCTAGCTCTGTTATTCCAAGATGAACAATCAATATATCCAGCTTGTAATAATGTCTTTTCAAATTGTCTTAATTTTAATTTAGATGCTTGAATTCTAAATTCAGGCAAATCTTGTTTCTTTTGCATAACAATTAAATTTCAGATATTAAACAACAAATAGAACCACAATCAAAATTGTACAAATAAATTAAAGAAGTATATCCTTCTAATGTATTGTCTGGATTTTGTGATATGGCTACACATTTATTTAAAAATTCTTTTTCCATTCCAAAATCTTCTAATTCTTCAGATGTACAAGTTGATTGATATTTTTCTTCTAATTCCTTCCAACTTCCTTTTGCTAGAATTGTACCTTGTAGTTGAAAGAATTCGAGATCATAGGCATTATCACCTATTTGTACATCTTCAAATTTCTTAATGTTAGATTGATTTGTATTCATTTTCTTTATTTTTAAATTATTAATTAAACATATGTAAAGGTAATGTCATAAGATATTCACTAACACCATAAGCGAAACAATCTCCACTTTTAGGATTATACTTAAAAATAGTAACTTTTGGATAAACATTTGATAATTTTATAAATGCATTACTATTAACAGGAACAAACATTATATCATTATTACCTGTTTTTTGAATTCTTGAAATTGATGTCGTTTTCATTTTCTTTATTTTTAAATTATACATAAAATTAATAAAAATATATCATATAACCAAATTTATTTTACATAAAAAATCCAGCACTAATTAAAGCGCTGGATTCCTAATTTAAAAATTCTAAAAAGAAGCGAAAATAGTGCATCACTGCAATATCATATTTTTACTCTAAAAGTATATCCTTGTCTCTTGCACATTCATCTAACCAATATCCCCATCCTGCATACCAAAGAAATTGTTCATTTGATGAAGAATAGGTATATAATACAATAATTAAGTCTGCTAAAAATCGATAAATATATTTTCTCATATAATTAATTTATAATAAATATTAATTAATTTTAAAGAATTAAATATATCTTATCCAAATACAGGAGCATTGCTAAGTTTAGCCATTTATAAATCTGTCTTGTTATACCATAATTCAACTTCAATATAATCTTCATAATAAGATACTCTAGTAACTTCTAATCTAATAGGTAAATTTTTAGATGTAAATTTACTTTCGACATATTTTCTTACATATATAAAATCTCCAGTTCTTGGAACAGGAACTCCAAATATATGTTCAGATGTATTATGTATCCAATCAGAATATTCAGTATAAAATTGAGGAAAATCATATCCTGAATATTGATCTAAAGCAGTTCTAAATTTAATTTGCATAACTTATTTTATTTAATTATTTAAGCGGAAAGTTGAGGACCCGACCCCACTCCTGATTCATCACCTAAGTTCCAGTTTTCAAGACTGGCTGCCACTCCATTGTA